>ERZ1699235.895-NODE-895-length-10159-cov-3.276814_pt1 | contig 10159 bp, 10 predicted proteins | sample MGYA00581546_ERZ1699235 | MGnify/ENA primary metagenome ERZ1699235 (study PRJEB42319, sample SAMD00040334) | human oral metagenome | material: saliva | host: Homo sapiens | study: EMG produced TPA metagenomics assembly of PRJDB4115 data set (Metgenomic analysis of... | reverse complement strand
TGGTATGGACGAAAACGACTGGGACGGTTGGAAAGCTCTTACTGAACGTCTTGGTGGTAAAGTTCAATTGGTTGGTGACGACTTCTTCGTAACAAACACTGACTACCTTTCACGTGGTATCGAAGAAGGTGCTGCTAACTCAATCCTTATCAAAGTTAACCAAATCGGTACTCTTACTGAAACATTCGACGCTATCGAAATGGCGAAAGAAGCTGGTTACACTGCCGTTGTATCACACCGTTCAGGTGAAACTGAAGATTCAACAATCGCTGACATCGCAGTTGCAACAAACGCAGGACAAATCAAGACTGGTTCACTTTCACGTACAGACCGTATCGCTAAATACAACCAATTGCTTCGTATCGAAGATCAACTTGGTGAAGTAGCTGAATACCGTGGATTGAAATCATTCTACAACCTTAAAAAATAATCTAGTTCAGTGAACTAATGAAAGCCCTTGGATTTTTCCGAGGGCTTTTGTATATTATTAGACAAGCCCAAAGAAATCCAGTCTTGTTTTCGTATTCTAGAGGTGAAAAAAGAGATTTTTAAACGTTTTTTTGGTATAATAATACCCAGGAAAAACTAGAGAAAGAAGGAGGTTGAGATGGAAAAGTATTTGTCGGTAACAACTTTGACTAAGTATCTGAAAATGAAATTCGATAAAGACCCATACTTGGAGAGGGTCTATTTAACTGGTCAGGTTTCTAACTTCCGGAAGCGTCCAACTCATCAATATTTTTCTCTAAAAGATGATCGAGCTGTAATCCAAGCGACTATTTGGTCAGGTATTTATCAGAAACTAGGTTTTGATTTGGAAGAAGGGATGAAGATCAATGTTATCGGTCGTGTCCAAGTCTATGAACCAAGTGGGAGCTACTCTATCATCATTGAAAAGGCAGAGCCTGATGGTGTAGGGGCTCTTGCGATTCAGTTCGAACAATTAAAAAAGAAATTATCAGAAGAAGGCCTTTTTCAAGAACGCTTTAAACAAGCAATCCCTCAGTTTGCAAAACGCATCGGGGTTGTGACTAGTCGTAGTGGTGCTGTTATACAGGATATTATTACTACCGTTAGCAGACGTTTCCCAGGGGTTGAGATTGTTTTATATCCTACCAAGGTTCAAGGCGAAGGGGCAGCAGAGGAGATTGCCCGTAACATTGCTAGAGCTAATGAACGAGAAGACTTAGATGTTCTGATCATTGGTCGTGGTGGTGGATCAATTGAGGATCTTTGGGCTTTTAACGAAGAGATTGTAGTGCGTTCTATCTTTGAATCGCGCCTTCCTATTATTTCAAGTGTGGGCCACGAAACAGATGTAACCTTGGCTGATTTTGTTGCCGACAAGAGAGCAGCAACACCAACTGCTGCAGCAGAGTTAGCTACACCTGTGACTAAGTTAGATCTACTGACCTACCTTAAAAATCAAGAGAAACGAATGGCTACTGCTGTACAAAATACTTTATCAAAGAAAAAAGAAGCCTTGAGAGGGCTTAGTCAATCAGTCATCTTCAGGCAACCAGAGCGTTTATATGATGGATATCTGCAACGCTTGGATCAGTTAATGCTTCGACTGAAGCAGGGATTGAATGGTGAGTTAGTTAGAAATCAACAGAAGGTTCAAGCTCAAATTCACCGTTTGGAGCAATTATCGCCAAATGTCAAGATTCAGCGCTACCAAGATCGTATTCAACAGTTACAAAAATTAATGCGTAGCCAGATGGCTGTGATCTATGATGCTAAGGTTGCTGAAGTAAAACGCTTGTCAGAAGCTCTACTCATGTTAGATACGAGTCGTATTGTAGCAAGGGGATATGCGATTGTTAAAAAAGAGGATACCGTGGTATCTTCAGCAAAAGATTTGAAAAAAAATGACCAGGTGATGTTGATGATGCGAGATGGTAATGTAGAATTAGAGGTTAAAGATGTCAAAACAGAAGAAATTTGAAGATAATTTAGCAGAGCTTGAAACTATTGTTCAGAGTTTAGAAAATGGTGAAATTGCTTTAGAAGATGCTATTACTGCATTTCAAAAAGGAATGGTTCTTTCAAAAGAATTGCAAGCAACACTTGATAAAGCAGAAAAGACCTTGGTTAAAGTCATGCAAGAAGATGGAACAGAAAGCGAACTTCTATGAACAAGCAAGAAAAATTAGCTTTGGTTGAGTCAGCTCTTGAGGAGTTTTATGGAGACCAGCAATTAGCTGCTAATCTCAGAGAAGCTGTTCTCTATTCTATCCATGCAGGTGGGAAACGAATTCGTCCTTACCTACTTTTAGAAGTGTTGGAGTCTTTGCAGGTGCCAATCACTACAGCTCATGCCCAGGTTGCAGCAGCGCTTGAGATGATTCACACAGGAAGCTTAATTCATGATGATCTTCCTGCTATGGATGATGATGATTTTCGTCGTGGGCGTTTAACCAACCATAAGAAGTTTGGTGAAGCACTAGCAATTTTAGCAGGAGATGCCCTCTTTTTAGATCCTTATGCTTTGATAGCGCAAGCAGACTTGCCAAACGAAATTAAGGTAGATTTAATAGCTTCTTTGTCCCTTTCTTCTGGAAGTATGGGGATGGTCGCTGGCCAAGTTTTGGATATGGAAGGTGAAGGTAAACATTTAAACCTAGAAGAACTTCAGACTATCCATGCTAATAAAACTGGTAAACTTTTAGCCTTCCCTTTTCAAGCGGCAGGAGTTATTGCAGGATTGGATGAAAATCTTCAAAAACAGTTGAAAACAGTTGGAGAGCTGATTGGGCTTGCTTTTCAAGTGAGAGATGATATCCTTGATGTTACTGCTAGTTTTGAGGAAATTGGTAAAACACCACAAAAAGATTTGCAAGCTGAGAAATCAACCTATCCTGCTTTGTTAGGATTGGATGAGGCAAAAGTTTTTTGTAACCGAACTTTGGATCAGGCTAATGAAAAGTTAGACGTGATTAGCCAATTAGTCGACTTTGATAAAGAACCAATTGTAAAAATAGTAGAAAGTTTGAGAATCAATGCCTAAGGAAAGAGTAGATGTACTTGCCTACAAACAAGGTTTATTTGAAACAAGAGAACAGGCTAAGCGGGGCGTAATGGCTGGATTAGTGATTGCAGTCCTTAATGGTGAGCGTTTTGATAAACCAGGAGAAAAAATTCCTGATGATACTGAATTAAAACTCAAGGGTGAGAAACTCAAGTATGTTAGTCGAGGCGGCTTGAAACTTGAGAAAGCTTTAGAAAAATTTGAAATATCAGTTGAAGGTAAAACGACAATTGATATTGGCGCTTCAACAGGAGGCTTTACGGATGTCATGCTTCAAAATGGTGCAAAACTGGTTTATGCCGTTGATGTTGGGACCAATCAGCTAGCCTGGAAATTACGCCAAGATTCACGTGTTATCAGCATGGAGCAATTTAACTTTCGTTATGCTGAAAAAAATGACTTTGAAGAAGAACCAAGTTTTGCAAGTATCGATGTGAGTTTTATTTCTTTGAGTCTCATTTTACCAGCTCTACATAGAATATTGGTCGACCAAGGGGAAGTTGTTGCACTCATAAAACCACAGTTTGAAGCAGGCCGAGAACAGATTGGTAAAAATGGAATTATCAGAGATGCCAAAGTTCACCAAAATGTTTTAGAATCAGTTACTAAAATGGCAGTTGATGAAGGATTCTCAGTTTTAGGATTGGATTTCTCTCCTATTCAAGGTGGACATGGGAATATTGAGTTTCTTGCTTATTTAAGTAAAGAAGAACATGCAAGCAACCAAGTAGTTTCTGAAATAGAAAAAGTAGTAGAAAAAGCACATAGAGAGTTTAAAGATGAATAAAAAAGAAAGACTTGAAAAGATTAGAAGATTTGTGACTGACTATCAAATCGGCACACAAGAAGAAATCGTTGAACACTTGAGAGAAGCAGGGATTTCTGCTACTCAAGCAACTGTTTCACGTGATATCAAAGAACTAGGGATTGTAAAAATTCCTTTGAAAGACAATACATATGTCTATGAATTACCAAAGTCAGTAGTTAAAAGTTTACAGTTAGCTGAGAACAATATCGAAAGTTTCGAAAGAATGGGTAATCTCATCAACTTAGATGTTATTCCTGGGAATACAATTTTTGTAAAAAGTCAATTGACTCAAACATTTTCGGATATGATTTTTAGCTGTTTAGCAGATGATAACTCAATTTTAATTGTGGCGCGAACTGAAGAAGCAGCTGTAGAGATTGTTGAACAAGTTAAAAAGTGGTAGGACCTTATGTTACTTGAAATTTCAATTAAAAACTTTGCCATCATTGAGGCTATTTCACTTAATTTTGAGAAGGGAATGACAGTTCTGACTGGGGAAACCGGTGCTGGGAAGTCTATCATCATCGATGCTATGAATATGATGCTGGGAGCAAGAGCTACAACGGACGTCATTCGTCATGGTGCTCCTAAGGCTGAAATCGAAGGTCTTTTCTCGGTTGAAAACAGTCATGCTTTGCAAATGATTTTTGATGAGCAAGGAATAGAGTTAGGTGATGAAATCATCATCCGTCGTGAAATTTTACAAAACGGGCGTAGTGTTAGTCGTGTCAATGGACAGATGGTTAATCTATCTGTTCTTCGCTCAATTGGACAGTATCTTGTTGATATCCATGGCCAACATGATCAAGAAGAGTTAATGCGTCCCCAATTGCATATTCAGATGCTTGATGGGTTTGGTGATGCAGATTTTCTGGAACTGAAGCAAGCCTATCAGACAAACTTTGATGCTTATCGTAAAATGCGCAAGCAACTTCTTGAGATTAAGAAAAATCAAGAAGAGCACAAGGCTCGTATTGAAATGTTGGAATTTCAGATGGCTGAAATTGAATCTGCGTCCTTACAGCCAGGTGAAGACCTCAAACTAAACCAAGAACGAGATAAACTTCTAAATCATAAAAATATTGCTGATACGTTGACTAATGCTTATACAATGTTAGATAATGAAGAATTTTCAAGTCTAGCTAACGTGCGTTCAGCTATGAATGATATGGAAAGTTTAGAAGAGTATGATGTAGAATATCGTGAAATTTCTACTTCCTTATCTGAATCTTATTATGTTCTAGAAGATGTTACCAAACGTTTAGAGGATATTATTGAAAGTCTTGATTTCGATGGTAATCGCTTGATGCAGATTGAAAGCCGTTTAGATCTCATTCACGCCATTACACGTAAGTATGGTGGGAATGTTGACGATGTCTTGATGTACTTTGCTAAAATCACAGAAGAATACAACCTTTTGACTGGCAATCATTTATCTTCAGATGATATGGAAGCAGAACTCAAAAAGTTGGAAGTAAGTCTAGTTGACTTAGCAACTAAGCTTGCATCTGCTCGACATAACTTAGCTCAACAATTAGAAATTGAGATTCAGCAAGAACTCAAAGACCTTTATATGGATAAGGCTCGATTTCAGGTTCAATTTACTAAAGGTAAGTTTACTCGTGAAGGAAATGAAAGTGTTGAATTTTACATCTCCACCAACCCTGGAGAAGACTTTAAACCATTGGTTAAAGTAGCTTCTGGAGGAGAGTTGTCTCGCCTCATGTTGGCAATCAAGTCTGCTTTTTCTCGTAAGGAAGGTAAGACCAGTATTGTATTTGATGAAGTGGACACAGGAGTTTCAGGTCGTGTAGCCCAAGCAATCGCTCAAAAGATTCATAAAATTGGTCAGAATGGTCAAGTATTAGCTATATCTCATCTTCCTCAAGTCATTGCGATCGCAGATTATCAGTTCTTTATTGAAAAGATTAGTAATGACCATTCAACTGTTTCAACAGTTCGCTTGTTGACAGTTGAAGAAAGGGTGGAAGAAGTTGCTAAAATGTTGGCTGGTGAGAATGTGACTGAAGCAGCACTTAGTCAAGCGAGAGAATTGTTACAAAGTAAGGAGAAATAAATGACAGACTATTATGTTATTGGAGATGTCCATGGGAAAGCAGGAATGCTTGAGGACCTTCTAAAAACATGGGATGGTAAGACTCAATTACTCTTTCTTGGAGATTTGATTGATAGAGGTGAAGATAGTCGCCGAGTTCTAGAAATGGTCAAAGACTTAGTCGACAATCAGGGAGCTATTTGCTTGTCAGGGAACCATGAGTATATGTTTTTAACTTGGTTGGATAACCCTGAAGAAAGCTATGACCACTATCGTCGTAATGGTGGGGATACAACTATTAATTCTATTCTAGGCCGCCCATTGGATGCACCAGTAGATGGTGTAGCAGATGCTAAGCGTGTTGAAACTGAAGCAGCTGACTTAGTGGAGTTTATCCGTCAGATGCCTTTTGTGATTGAAACAGATAAGTATATATTCGTTCATGCTGGTATTGATTTGACTTTGGATGACTGGCATGATACTACAGATTACAAGAAAGTTTGGCTCAGAAAACCATTCCACGAAGCAGCTAATCATACTGGTAAAACGATTGTCTTTGGACATACACCAGTCTATGGTTTACTGAATCAAGAACGCGGTACAGCGGAACTTTGGATTACAGAAGACGGTAAGATTGGAATGGATGGAGGAGCTGTTTACGGCGGTGTCCTTCACGGTATTGTCTTTACTGACCAAGGTATGACTGAACGCTATTTCATCGAAAATGACGGCTTTGTTGCTGAAGATTAGTACTCCTAGCAGGGTATGGTCTTGTCAAAATATTAAAAACATTTTATAATTAATAGATACCCTGAAAGGAAGAGAATCTTGAATTTAGAAGAATTGAAAAAACGTCAGGAGAAGATCCGAAACTTTTCCATTATCGCGCATATTGACCATGGGAAGTCAACATTGGCAGACCGTATTTTGGAGGCTACAGAGACGGTTTCTAGTCGTGAAATGCAAGCTCAGCTTCTTGATAGTATGGACCTAGAGAGAGAGCGTGGGATTACTATCAAACTGAATGCCATCGAGCTTAATTATACTGCCAAAGACGGCGAGACTTATATCTTTCACTTGATTGACACACCGGGACACGTGGACTTCACTTATGAGGTATCACGTTCTCTAGCTGCTTGTGAGGGAGCTATTTTGGTTGTCGATGCTGCCCAAGGGATTGAGGCTCAAACATTAGCTAACGTTTACCTTGCCTTAGATAATGATTTGGAGATCCTTCCAGTTATTAACAAGATTGACTTGCCTGCTGCAGATCCAGAGCGCGTGCGTACTGAAATTGAAGATGTCATCGGACTGGATGCTAGTGAGGCTGTATTAGCTTCAGCAAAAGCTGGGATTGGAATTGAAGATATTTTAGAGCAAATTGTAGAAAAAGTTCCAGCACCAACTGGTGATGTATCAGCACCATTAAAAGCTTTGATTTTTGACTCAGTTTACGATGCTTATCGTGGCGTTATCCTCCAAGTTCGTGTCATGGATGGAGTTGTTAAGCCAGGTGATAAGATTCAGCTCATGAGCAATGGTAAAACCTTTGATGTTACTGAGGTCGGAATATTCACACCCAAAGCAGTAGGACGTGACTTCCTTGCGACAGGTGATGTTGGTTATATTGCAGCATCTATCAAGACTGTTCAAGACACTCGTGTCGGTGATACAGTTACCTTGGCGGCAAACCCTGCTTCAGAACCCCTATCTGGATACAAGCAGATGAATCCGATGGTTTTCGCAGGTCTTTATCCAATCGAGTCAAATAAATACAATGACCTTCGTGAAGCCCTTGAAAAATTGCAGTTGAACGATGCTAGTCTTCAGTTTGAACCCGAAACATCGCAAGCTCTTGGTTTTGGTTTCCGTTGTGGATTCTTGGGTCTCCTTCATATGGATGTTATTCAGGAACGTTTGGAACGTGAGTTCAACATTGACTTGATCATGACTGCACCATCCGTTATCTACAAGGTTAATCAGACTGATGGCGAGTCTATGGATGTATCGAATCCATCCGAGTTTCCTGATCCTACTAAAATTGCAACTATTGAAGAACCTTATGTTAAAGCACAAATCATGGTACCACAGGAATTTGTAGGAGCTGTTATGGAACTAGCTCAGCGCAAACGTGGTGACTTTGTCACGATGGACTATATCGATGATAATCGTGTCAATGTTATCTATCAAATTCCACTAGCTGAAATTGTCTTTGATTTCTTTGACAAGCTCAAATCTTCAACACGTGGCTATGCAAGTTTTGACTATGAATTGTCAGAGTATCGTCCATCTAAACTGGTTAAAATGGATATCCTTCTCAATGGAGACAAGGTTGATGCACTCAGCTTTATCGTTCACAAGGACTTTGCCTATGAACGTGGGAAACTCATCGTTGATAAACTCAAGAAAATCATTCCACGTCAACAGTTTGAAGTTCCAATCCAAGCAGCTATTGGACACAAGATTGTAGCTCGTACAGATATCAAAGCTCTTCGTAAGAACGTTCTTGCCAAGTGTTATGGAGGAGATGTTTCGCGTAAACGTAAACTTCTTGAAAAACAAAAAGCTGGTAAAAAGCGCATGAAAGCTATTGGATCAGTAGAAGTTCCTCAAGAAGCCTTCCTAAGTGTCTTGAGTATGGATGAAGAATAATTGATTCCTAATACAGTTATCTTTTGACACTTATCTTTTCATTCATTAGAATAGAAGTGAAAGGAGAAGGATTATGAAAAAAATCGTCAGCTTATCTACACTTTTAGTGTGTTGCCTTTGCCTCGCTGCTTGTAATACTTCAAAATCTAAAAAAGAAGTAGCCTCAGATACAACAACAGTCCAGGAAACTACCACTGCTCAAGAAACAACAACTGTAGCCGAATCAACAATTAAAGATACACAGGTAATTGGGTCAGATGCTTATGGCTACGTAAAAGTGCCAAAATCATGGATTCATTTTACAGAAGTTGAGGGTGGTGATGATATTCAGTACTGTGATGGAACGGACATCAATATCGTAACCCTAAATACTTTTAAACCAGAGCACCTTGGTGTTAGTGAAAGTGAATATGCTGCTCTTGATGCTGTTCAAGTCTCTACTAGTGTTTATCAAACTAAACAACAAAGCAAGGATTTCTCTAAAGTTTGGGGATCTAAGTCAAAAATTGGTGGTTATGACGCCTATGTCGTAAACTGTATTGCTAAAAATGGTAAATATCTAGTGATCTGGATCTTTAAATCAGACGATGGTAAGTTTAGATACGTTTCTCTAGAAGGAACACCTGAAGTGTTGAAGGATATGCTTCCATTAATTGAACAAAGTTGGACTACGAAAAAAAATTAATAGATTAAAAAACAGGATGTATGTCCTGTTTTTTTCTATCTTTTTTCAAAACTATTTAAAATTATTTGTTGTTTAAAATCAAACAAAAAAAATAAAAATCAAACAAAATACAACAAAAAATATTGACAACGGTTTCATATAGTGTTATACTTGTATCATAAAAGTTAAATATGAAGGGAGAAGGTCATGGGATTAGATCATTTCTTCAGCAAAGACTTAGTTTTTTGTCTAGAAGCAGATAATCAAGAGCAACTATTTGATCAAGTTGCAACCCTATTGGAAGAAAAGAAAGTTGTTACGGATACCTATCGATCGGCTTTGATTGAACGTGAAAAAATGTTCCCAACCGGTTTAGATATGGAATTTCTTGGGAAGGACTTGCCGAATGTAGCAATCCCTCACACAGATACGATTCATAATTTAACTGAAAACGTTGTTGTGGTTCGCTTAGCGAAACCAGTAACATTCCACAACATGATTGCTCCTGACAAGGAAGTAGAAGTATCATTACTCTTCTTTATCATCAATAATTCAAGTTCGAGTCAAACAAATATTCTTGCTCAATTGATGGACTTCTTTACAGGTAATGGTCATCTAGAAGCACTTTCTAAGATTACAGAACCAGAAGCTTTGTTCCAGTATATCTCAGAAGCAACTGCTTAAATTCATAAATAAATAGTAAATAAAAATCGGAGGAAATCCAAATGATTAAAATTCTTGCTGCATGTGGTGCAGGTGTTAACTCAAGCCACCAAATTAAAAGCGCTCTAGAAGAAGAGCTATCTAACCGTGGATACGACGTACAGTGTGACGCAGTTATGGTTAAAGATGTCAACGAAGACTTGATTAAAGGTTATGATATCTTCACACCAATTGCTGCAACAGACTTAGGTTTTGACCCTGGTATCCCAGTAGTAGACGCTGGAC
>ERZ1699235.894-NODE-894-length-10173-cov-2.585407_pt1 | contig 10173 bp, 9 predicted proteins | sample MGYA00581546_ERZ1699235 | MGnify/ENA primary metagenome ERZ1699235 (study PRJEB42319, sample SAMD00040334) | human oral metagenome | material: saliva | host: Homo sapiens | study: EMG produced TPA metagenomics assembly of PRJDB4115 data set (Metgenomic analysis of... | reverse complement strand
CGATAAACCACATAGCCTATAGCTGATAAAATCACTATGGCTAAGACAACATACTGCCACATCTTTTCCTACTTATTCTACTTTTCACACTGGAGTATTAGTAGTATCTTCCGTAAAGATATCTTCTGCAACCTCCATCTCATCATCATCAAACCACTTTGACAGCTTTTCGCGTGCCTGCTTTTTCATATCATCATCAACAGAAGACCACACCTTATTTAATACGTAAAGCAAAACACCAAGGTCGTCTGATAGTCCTGCAATAGGAATAGCATCAGGCACAGCATCAAGCGGTGAGATGAGATAACCCAATGCACCAATGATAATAGCCTTATCCTTAAGTGACACCTTATCACTTTGTATCAAATAATACAAAATCAATGCCACATATACCAACTTAGCACCAGCACGCTTTGCTACACGCTGAATCTTATCAAAGAAACCCTGTTGGGTAAACTTATCTTTATACTTTTGAAAATCAGGTAATTCCATACTACAACTAAATCATTAACAAAACTTACTTAAAATCCATAACTCGGTCTACATAAGCCTTCGCCTCTGGATAGTCTTGATTAGCACGACGAATCTTGTTACGCACTAAAACTTTCATCATTACCCTATAAAGAAGGAAGAGAACCAAGCCCACACCGATAGCTGCCAACACATTCAGTATTCCTTTAAAAGGCAGCGAATCATCTGGAAATGCAGACATTATCAATATCGGTAAGCACAAAAGGAAGCCCGCCATTGTATAACGCGAACGCTCTGTACCCTCACTGTCCAAAGCCGCTTGGTAATCAAAAAGATAATTAGAAAGTTCCTCCTCACTTACATTAGCTGGTAACTGAGGGAAGCCCACTTCGTCTTTATGATTTCTGATTTTATTTTCTACTGTGTGTTGAAAATCATCCAACACAGTTACATACTGTTCTTCTAAATCTTTCATGATTTTCCAATGTTCTTATATTAATAAAAAACTCCCAACTCTCCTCCATCATTCCAAACAGAATGGGAGAAGATGGGCGTATATGAAAGAAAAATAAAACAGTGCTCCTATAAGCCGGGTTCTGTTTCTTCCTCATCTTTCGATAATAGGAAGATGCCTGTCATTTATCTATATTACAAGTCACCTTGCAACTAAAGCATTCTACCCTCCGTTGTGCTTGCGCTTGGGCGGGCTACCCTCAAACAACGGTTTACATGAACTTGCAGCTCCTGAACGGCACAGCCAGACGATCACCCGCCTGCTGGTAGTCTCTTACACCACCTTCTCACCCTTACCACACATTACTGCATGGCGGTTATTTTCTTCTACCTACATCTACTGTCACCAATAGCTTCTATTTTCGGAAGCAGGATGCCCTATGCTGCCCGGACTTTCCTCTCGCATCCATTACAGATGCCAGCGACAGAGCCGGAACACTGCCTTATCAGAATGCAAAGATAATGGAAAACATGGAAAAGCCAAAATATTTCAATGATAATCTAAACTTAGTCAAGAAAAGAGATAGTATAAAAAGACAGAAAGAAGTTATTGTGTGAACCTAAACACATAGACATTAAGATAATTATAACAACATAATAGCATATCAAGCTATAAACAAGATTCTTAAAGCTACCTTTACACCTATTATACCTATGCTCTACGTATTATAAAACAATGCTTTACACACATTAGAGTGTACCTTTACGAAATTATTTTCATGACAATGAATATTTCTTTTCATAAAAATAATCACGTCATACAGTAGTTTTTGCACCTCTGCCATACCTTTCAGTACCTATAAGTATTAAATAATGTGCTCATCCAAAGCCCTCTCCAAAGAGTAGAGTTACATCAACCACATGATACAATGACTTACATTTCCTTTCATTTTGTCAACTTATTAAAACAATAAGATGACAATTAGGAACAAAACAACTACCCAAAACAAATAAATGCAAAATTCACATCACGTAAGATTAAGAGTCGTTAAGTGTTAAATTTTAATTGTTAAAATCGGATAAAGATAACTGACAAATTGTCGGTTTTACAAAATTTGCTCCTATATTTGCATTCCAGAATATGTCAACAAGACATTTACAAATAATGACGGCTTGACACATAAAAAAGTAATTAACGAACAAATAATTAAGAATATGAAGAATTTATCAAAGTATTTGGTAGGTGCAGCATGTGTTACTGCCCTTGCTTTTTCTACAGGCGCATTCATCAAAGTTTATGCAGCTGAGACACCCGTTGTAGCTCCTGGACAGCCAGTCGACTTGACATACGCTGCCGAGAAGGCTCTTCCAGCCGTTGTTCACATTAAGTATGTACAGAATTCTAAGACACAAACCGTTGAGGTTCAAGATGACCCATTTGGTGGTTTCTTTGACCCATTTGGTTTCTTTGGGAATCCTAACCAAGGTAATGGTTCACGCCGTCAGCAGGTTCAGACTCCTAAGAAGGAGGCTACAGGTAGTGGTGTTATCATCTCACCTGATGGTTATATCGTAACGAATAATCACGTTGTTGAGGGTGCTGACGAATTGACAGTCACACTGAATGACAACCGTGAGTTCTCTGCTCGCATCGTTGGCACTGACAAGCAGACTGACCTCGCACTGCTAAAGGTAAACGCAACGAACCTCCCTACCCTTCCTATTGGCGACTCAGACAAGCTGAAAGTTGGAGAATGGGTAATTGCTGTAGGTAACCCTTACAACCTCAACAATACTGTAACGGCTGGTATCGTAAGTGCTAAGTCACGTGGCTTGGGTGCTACTCGCAATGGTATTGAGAGCTTTATCCAGACTGACGCAGCCATCAACCAGGGTAACTCTGGTGGTGCATTGGTTAACACTCAGGGTGAGTTAGTAGGTATCAACGCTATGCTCTACTCACAGACAGGTGCATATAGTGGTTATGGTTTTGCTATCCCAACATCAATAATGAATAAGGTTGTTGATGATATCAAGAAGTATGGTAGCGTACAACGTGTAATGCTCGGCATTCAAGGTGGTGACGTACTGAACTTCATCAACGCTCAGAAAGAAGAAGGCAAGAACGTTGACCTTGGTACAAATGCTGGTGTTTACGTTAGCGAGGTTTCAGAAGAAGGTAATGGTGCAGCCTTAGGTTTGGCAAATGGTGATGTTATCACTAATTTTGACGGACAAAAGGTGACACGTATGTCTGAGCTTCAGCAGGCACTCAACAGCAAGCGTCCTGGCGATAAGGCAACCGTTACTTTCATCCGCAATAAGAAAGAAATCTCAAAGACTATCACACTGAAGAATGCACAGGGTACGACAAAGGTAATCGAGCAGGCTGATATCGACGTTCTTGGTGGTCAGTTCCGTCCAGTACAGGATGCCCTTAAGAAGCAGTTGAATATCAATTATGGTCTTGAGGTACTGAAGGTTAACAATGGTGCATTGAAGTCTGCTGGAATCAATCGTGGCTTCATCATTCAGAATGTAAACGAGACCATGGTGAAGAACATTGACGACTTGCAGAATATTGTTAAGAAGGCATCTACCAGCAAGGACCCAGTTCTCTACGTTCAGGGTATTTACCCAACTGGTAAGAAGGCTTACTTCGCTATTCCTCTTGCTGATTAACGACAGATAACTTTCAGCTGAAAAGCTGACAAAATAAGAATTCCCCATTCTTGGTTTTAGATACAAGAATGGGGGATTACTTTTTGACAAGCAACACCTTGAAAAATCATTACATAATACCAAGTAAAACATCTATAAACAACGGCAAAAACACATATAAAAAGCGACTTCATAACCAACAGTATATCAATCAGTTATAAATCAGCAAATCAAAAGGTACTTAATAGGACTTCAAAAGGGCGTTAGTAAGGGTCTTAAAGGGCATCTTTTGCAAGTCAATTAGGCGTCTTTAAGAAGCCAAAAGAGCATATATTGGTTTCGAGTTACCTGAAAATAGTTTACAAACTTCAACAAGTAAGGGAATAAATTGTTTGTAGAATACAGATAGACATCAGACCTAATTAAATTTATCATGTAGCCTTTCCGCCTTTATAAAACCATCTAATTGGGGGTAGTTATACCATGCAAGTAGATTAATATTATTCTATTAACAATCTATGCGTTTAACGTAAGAACCCTCTTCTTACCCTATAAACGCAACATAATAACCACCAAGAATCCAAATCTAACCACCTCTTATCGCACTAAAAGACGTTGTATGAACATGAGAAGAATATTCAACCATTACAACCCAATAAAACACCTATCAGTCAACAAGAAACCGTTAAAAGACCAAAAACCTAATACACAACACAAAATCATTATAGATTCTTATGTGAGTTTTTTACTCTTTTATTTGTTTAACTCATTGAATTTGTGTAAATTTGCCATCACTTAAAATAATGCTAAGCACATGAGACAATTGAAAATCACAAAATCGATTACGAATCGAGAGAGTGCTTCTCTTGATAAGTATCTGCAGGAAATCGGTCACGAAGAAATGATCAGTATCGAAGAAGAAGTTGAGCTTGCTCAAAAGATTCGAAATGGTGATCGAAAAGCTTTAGAACGTCTGACGAAAGCTAACCTGCGCTTCGTTGTCTCAGTTGCAAAGCAATATCAAAATCAGGGGCTTTCTCTGCCCGATCTTATTAACGAAGGTAATGTAGGATTAATCAAAGCAGCAGAGAAGTTTGATGAAACACGCGGCTTCAAGTTTATCTCATACGCTGTATGGTGGATAAGACAAAGCATCTTGCAAGCAATAGCAGAACAAAGTCGTATCATCAGATTACCACTAAATCAAGTAAGCTCTGTCAATAAAATCAATAAGATATTGACACAGTTTGAACAAGAGAACGAACGCCGTCCGAGTATTGATGAGATAGCACAGAATACTGATATACCAGAAGACAAGATTGTTGATGCAATGAAAGTTAATTCACGTCATGTCTCGGTAGATGCTCCATTCTATGACGACGAGCAAAGTAGCTTACTTGACGTTATTCCTAATGATAACACACCATCAACTGATAAAGAGTTGGTTGAAGAGAGTCTACGGGAAGAAATTGGAAGAGCTTTACAGATTCTTGAGGATAGAGAGAAGGTGGTTATAGAGGCTTACTTTGGAATTAACCAACGTGAAATGACATTGGAAGAGATAGGAAGTAAATATAATCTCACACGTGAACGGGTAAGACAGATTAAAGAAAAAGCAATAAGACGCCTACGCCAACTATCCAATAGCAAGGTTTTGAAGGCTTATTTAGGTCAATAACATTAACATTGTAAGATATTAATTTAAGATGAAATTACGTCAGGTATTAATTATAGCAGTACTCCTGCTGGGATGGGTAAATAGTAGTAACGCAAAAGGATACAAGCCTGCAAAGGTATATATGTTTGGTTTTGCAGCCTCTTTTAATGATTCAACGGTTTATATGACCAATATTCAGAAGGTGGATGCCTACCTTGCAAACGACCGTACTAAGTTCCTTGCTAATCGTGAAGACTACTCATATCAACTCCGTTATTACCTTCAGAACAATGGTTTGGTAAGCTATCCAACTTGCGTTACGATGTATGCTGAGAATGAGAATAAAGCTATGAAACAGTTCACAGCTTTGAAAAATAAATACGAAAAGGGTAAGAAGAAATATATAGTTAAGTCTATCTCTGATGCAGAGTTCAGCTATAAGACTATAACACCAGACAACTATACTTCAAACGAAGAGACACAAGTGAATACTAAAACCACAAAGTCAAAGTAAGCAGAGCCTCTAAAGATGGAAATAAATAACTTCAGAATAGCAGACTTTGATATACAGATTATCTTCCGTGAGACTGATGTCAACGGAATGCACTTGCTAAGTTCGTTTGAACCTTTCAGAATCAAAGAGGTTTCAGAGAATTTCTTTTTCCGCTTAACGGTTGACGATACGCTTCGACCTGTTCCAAAGGAAAAAAGACAACGTATCCGTGCTTTCGATACAGGAAATGGTGATACCATTGTTGATCGGGTTGATGATGGTAGCTATCAGTATATTATCAAGGACATTAATGGCTCTGATTGTTGTCTGCTACAGAGTAATAAAGACTTCTCTGACTGTCGTTGTGCACTCAATGGCAACAAGAATATGCGCACATTTGGACTTAATAATGCATTGATGCTTATCTTTGCCTTTGCTGGTGCGCATAAGAAAACCTTGCTGATTCACGCATCTCTTGTTCGTAACAATGGCTATGGCTATGCCTTCATTGCCAAGAGCGGAACTGGTAAGTCAACCCAGGTTAGTATGTGGCTACGCTATATTCCAGGCAGTGACCTCATGAACGATGACAATCCTATCGTAAGAATCATTGATGGAGAAACATGGATATATGGTAGCCCATGGAGTGGTAAGACACCATGCTATCGCAATGTCAAGGCTCGTTTAGGTGCTATTACACGTATTGACCGCGCTACAACAAACTCTGTTGAGAAGCCCAATCCTATTGCAGCATTTGCTTCACTACTCCCCTCTTGCTCCAGCATGAAGTGGGATTCAGACATTTACAATGGCGTTTGTGATACTATCACAAAGATTGTAGAAGCTGGGAGGATATTTACGTTACATTGCTTGCCTAATCAAGAAGCAGCAGAAGTGTGCTATCAAACCGTAACGAAAAGATAAAACTTATGTCAAAAACAGTACTTACGACTTCTGAAATCCAGTTTGCGAATGCAGAGTTTCTACCAGAAGTTGTCAAGATGTTAAATGAAGGACATACTGTTACGTTACGCCTTCGTGGCTATTCTATGCGTCCTTTCCTTGAAAATGACCGTGACAAAGCTTTGCTTGTCAAGCCTTCCACAATAAAAGTTGGCGACCCAGTCTTAGCGGAGATAACACCACGACACTTCGTCTTACATCGTATTGACAGCATAGAAGGTGACAACGTTACCTTACGCGGTGATGGCAACCTTGGTGTTGAGCATTGTAAGAAAGAGAATATTGTTGGAGCAGTCATTGGTTTCTACCGTAAAGGACGAAATAAGATGGATGCTACAAATGCTTGGAAATGGAAGTCATATAGCTTTATTTGGACTCGACTTCTTCCTATCCGAAGATATTTATTAGGTATTTACAGACGTATCTGGATTCCTATCTTTGGCACCATTTAATGGAATATAAAAAGAAAGATAATAATATAAACTATCAATAAGAATGAAAGTAAAGAATGGCTTCAACCTCCGTGAAGTATGCGGAGAACATATTATCGTTGCAGAAGGAGATGAGAATATTGACTTCAGCAATATTATATCTATGAACGAAAGTTCTGCATACTTATGGGAAGAGGTGCAGAAGATGGATTCTTTTACAGTAGACAACCTCGTAGAGTTAATCTGCGGTCAATATGAAATTGACGAGGATACAGCTCGCAAGGATGCCACAATACTTGCTGCACAATGGGGTACTGCGGGTATCATCGAGGGTGAAGACATCCCTGCAGATGATTCTGCTGTTAAGAAGGAAACAATCTCTGAGAAAGCTGATTCTACACATCTCGAGGCAGCTACAAGTGAGGAGAAGCCTAAAAAGAAAGGTTTCTTTGAGCGTCTCTTTGGTTAAAGAGCAAACTGAAAACAATTATAAATAAAAACTCGGACACTGATTATATCAATTCAGTGCCCGAGTTTTTTATTTATTAGTGCTATCTGATAGAACTTTGAATAATATATTCGTCCATACGACATCACCTTTGATTTACAGTTATCTGATAGAACAACTCCTTTCTACCAACAATTTGTTCCCTGATAATATCATATTGCACTACACTAAGTACTCAACACCATTGGTGTTTACCATCCGCACATGACGTATTGAGCATCAGCACACTATGTGTTGAGCATTAACACATCAGTAAAAGATGAATTAAAAGTCCCTTGTCATCATCATAATATGTATCAAGACACGCATGGTTCATTTATACATAATAGTGCTTAGCAAACAGCATAGTTCTTTTATCAGCGCCTATTACAGGTTCTCGATAAACCATTCAGTAACCTGTCTCAGAAGATGATTACGTGTGTTACCACCATAAATACCATGGTTACGATTGGTATAAAGATTCTCTTTGAAGTCCTTATCAGCTTGAACCAAAGCCTCAGAATACTCAAAGGCATTCTGCGGATGTACGTTATCGTCCGTTAGGCCATGACATATTAAGAGTTTACCATGAAGCTTCTCTGCTCGATTGATTGGATTAATAGCATAACCAGCAGCATTCTCCTGTGGTGTACGCATATAACGCTCAGTATAAACAGAGTCATAATAGCGCCAGTTCGTTGGTGGAGCAATTGCTACACCTGCCTTGAACGCATTGCGTCCCTCGCTCATACTCATCAATGTATTGAAACCTCCAAAGCTCCAACCCCATATTCCAATACGCGAAGCATCGACATAGCTTTGCTTGCCCAACCACAATGCAGCTTCTGCCTGATCCTTTGACTCCAAGTCGCCAAGCTTCAAATAAGTACACTTCTCAAACTCTGCACCACGCGCACCAGTACCACGACCATCTACAGTAACAACGATATAACCTTTTTGTGTTAAGTAATAGTCAAACATTGCACCACTACCCATAGAGCCAACGCTCCAGTTGTCGACAACCTGCTGACTACCCGGACCACTATACTGGTGCATAATAACAGGATACTTCTTTGTTGCATCGAAGTTAGCAGGCTTCACCATCCAACCATTAAGTTTCACACCTTCAGAGGTTGTAAATGTAAAGAACTCAACACCAGTGTTGCCATACTTTGCCAACTTTGCCTGCAGTTCATTATTATTAAGCACCTCACGTATCTCCTTTCCCTTATTGTCATAGATAGCAAATACGTATGGATGATTGCTATCGCTCCATGTATTGAGGAAATACTTATAATCGCCTGAGAACGAAGCAACATTCCATCCCGAACGAGCAGAAAGACAAGTCAACTTACCCGACTTATCTGCAACATATATTTCACGCTGCATTGGCTTACGTGCTGCTGCTTGGAAGTAGGTATTTCCAGTTTTCTCATCATATCCATAGATTTCTGTTACGTCATAGTTTCCCTTATCAATCTGACGTAAAAGCTTACCATCCTTATTATATAAGTAAAGATGCATATAGCCATCACGGTCAGAAGGAACAAGAATATAATCCTTCATGATGCTAATACCCTCCATAGCTTCTTCCTTCACATACTTAGGTACACTCTCCTTTATCAGTAACTTACAAGTACCTGTAAGCGGATTAGCAGCATAGAGATTTAGCTCGTCCTGATGACGATTCATTGTATAGACAATGATTCTATTGGCATCGAAAGTTGTCTTAATACGTGGAATATAACCATCGGCAGCCAATGGTAAATCGTATTTACGTACAGCGCCATCGGTCAAATTGTAAGACCAAGCGCTCACCTTTGAGTTTGCCTCACCTGCCTTTGGATATTTATAGCTGTAGTCACCAGGATAGATATCAAACATCTCAAAAGTAGGATGAGAACCTTTATAGAACTGGAGGGTAAAACTCTTTACCTCGCTCTCATCATATTTGATCCAACTTAACGTCTTACTATCCGCACTCCAAGCCAAGGCATTATTAAAACCAAACTCCTCCTCGTTCACCCAATCAGGTAAACCGTTGATTATCTTATTAAATTCACCATCGGTAGTAACTTGCTTCACATTCTCACCATCCGTTATATAGATATTGTTCTGATGGACATAAGCAATCTGACGACCATCAGGTGAGAAGGTAGGAATCTGCTCAGAGCCATCCTTTGACAGTTTCTTCAACTGCTTCGTCTTAACATCATAGAGATAGAAATCGGCTGTAAACGAACGACGATAGATACGATTAGTATTCGTCTGTAATAATAGTCGACTGCCATCTGTCGAAATCTGATAGTCATCAAATGAACTTAACTGACCCCCCTTGGCATCAGCAAGATCAAAGATAACCCCTGTAGCATTACCAGTCTTAAAAGAATACTTTACCACTTGACGCCCATCAGACGAGATTTGAGCATATTCTGAGGTCCCCTCTAAAGGATTAACACCAGAGATGCGCTTAGTTGCAAAAGCACCATTAGTAATGTCTTTCAAAGAGATAGGTTCTCCAGCCATCAACTGAAATGCACTTAGACCCGATAAACAC
>ERZ1699235.879-NODE-879-length-10298-cov-3.617540_pt1 | contig 10298 bp, 10 predicted proteins | sample MGYA00581546_ERZ1699235 | MGnify/ENA primary metagenome ERZ1699235 (study PRJEB42319, sample SAMD00040334) | human oral metagenome | material: saliva | host: Homo sapiens | study: EMG produced TPA metagenomics assembly of PRJDB4115 data set (Metgenomic analysis of... | reverse complement strand
GACTCCATCTTGAAAATTCAGCAGGTTCTATCGGTTCATACGATGGTCCTGAACCAAACAAATCATTATCACACGCAGCAATCATCGACCGTGTCTTAGTTGAGTACATGATTGAAAAATCAATCAAACAAGGTGATAAATACCTAACTCAAGATTTTGATAGGAAATTAGCAAAAGATATTTTATCCAAAAATCTTAACAAGATGGATAACAAAACACGTCTATTATTCTTACAAAACGTATTATCATCAAGCCCAGGTATTCCGTCCTATGTCTTTTCATCTAAGAATAAAGACTTATCTGACCCTGAAATAATTCAGCTTTATAACAGAACATTCTTAGTAACTGAAAACGATCCTAATAAAGTTTACATGCAGATTGCGACAGCTCGTAAATTAACTCCTGCTACTATCAATAAACGAAAGAATTCACAAGAAATTTTGGTGCAACATGACCCATTGGCTCAACATATTATGACCGAACATGGTTATACTCAGTATGAAGAACTAACCGAAGCGGCTCTTAAAAAGATTCCTGATATCGAATTAGAACAACCTATTCGCATCTATAATGGTGACCTATCCGTTATGTCTAACGAAGAAGTCATGTCTATTCTCAAATACATCGATGTCGAAGCTTATATCACTTTGATTGAGAAAGCTTATATTAAATCATGGCAAAACATTGTACCAACAGAAACAAAATCTGATGAACTTCCACTGTCAGATGATAGCATCATCACAAAAGACAATTATGCAGAGTATATTGATCTTGAAGACGCTAAAACAGCTAAGTTCATTCAAGAATTTTTCAATGTTGAGGTAGCTTGATATGACAAAAATATTATCTATTGACCCATCATCCAATAAGATTACAACTTCCACAACGGGAGTTGTAATCATGGATAATGCAGATTTAATTTACTATGAATCAATACCTTATGGTTCAGAAAACTTCAAAAAATGGTGGCATTCAAAAGGTAAATTCCTTGAATTTGATACGTCTATTGTTGAAAAATTTGAAGCTAGAGATAGTGATTACAGTCGTGACAACACGGTTAAACAAACAATTGAAACCATAAAAACTTGCATCCCAAATATCTTTGAACAAAGAAATGCAGGTTATATGCAAGACGTTCCTGACGCATTATTAAAAGCTTTAGGTTTATGGAAATTTAACCAACAAACTCACCATAATGATATTCGAGCAGCTGCAAGATTAGCTTTATTTTACGCAATGAGAACAGATATGGAAGATGTTGTCACCCATATTGGTTTAAAACTGGAAAGGAAATTGAATGAAACTTAATAAAAAATTAGTATCACTAATTACTTTTGTCATCACAATCATACTTTCATCAGGGTATGTGACATTCAAACACATTAATTTAAATGATTTATTACCAAAATCAGCACCAACTGTTTCAAAATCAGCAAAAACGGACAATTCAGGATATCCTGAATGGTCATATGACCTCTATCCTGATTATTACGCTGAAAATGGTAAAGCCGTAATTGATGAATCTAAATTCCCTGAAAAAGGTAATATTAATTACACAGGTAAAGACAAATTGGGTAGAACATTAGCTGCGTATGGTACCATCACACTACAAATGGTCTATGATGCTTCATCTAAAGGTCGTCCAGACTTTGCAAAAAATGATAAACCATCAGGTTTAAATGAAAATCCAAAAGTTAAAGTTGAAACTTCAACAGGTACATATGATGGTTGGTTTTGGAATAGAAGCCACTTAATTGCGCATAGATTAGGTGGTGAGACAACAAGTAATAATGCTATCACTGGTACACGTATGCAAAACGTAGGTAATAGATCAAACACAGGTGGTATGTATTACATTGAAGAATTAGCTGTTAAATATTTAACTGAAAATAGAAAAGAATATCTATATTATTCAGCTGAACCAATCTATAATGGCGATGAATTAATCCCTAGATATGTCATTGTTAATGTAAAATCCTCAGATGGTAAATTTGATAAACAAATTATCACCTTTAATAATCAAAAAGGATATACCATTAACTACAATGATGGTACATTCACAAAGGATGAATAATGAACGCTATATTTATAGTCATATTTAGCATTATAGTTATATTTATAATTATAGAAAAAACAAAACCATTAAAAATTCTAGAAGAAAGTGAGCATATAGAAATGCCTAAAATTACAATTTACTCAAAAAACAAATGTGTTAAATGTAACATGACTAAACGATTTTTACAACAAAATAATGTCGATTATTTAGAAATCAACATTGATGACGAAGATTTCAATTTAAAAGAATACGGTAAAACTCGTGATGAATACATCAAATACATCAAAGACGAGCTTTTACTTAGCACTATGCCCATTGTTGTTACTGATGATGAATACTGGGGCGATTACCAACTTGATAAATTAAAAGAATTAGTAAAACAACATAAAGGTTAATCTTATGACTACTATTAATACAAAAGGTTTAGCTCCTTTTGAATTAAGAAAATGGCAAAAAAAAGCGATTGAACAAGCAAACTCACAACATAAAGGTATTTTCCTTGAAGCAGCTGGAGGTAAAGGTAAAACCATTGCCTCTTTAGCTATTGCTAAATTCAAAAAAGCTAAAACCATACTCGTTTTAAATAACCAACTATCTATCCTAAAAGGATGGGAAGAATCTTTTAAAAACATGAATTTTGATGAAGATGTCAAAATCATGTGTATTACAGGTAGAAAAATTCAAAATATCATTAAAGCTTCAAAATCAGGTAGAGTTAAAGTAGATTTATTAATTATTGATGAATGGCAAAATATGTCTTCAGAAAACCTCATCAAAGCTTATACTAAAATATCACGAAAATATACGATTGGTTTATCTGCAACCCCTATGCGTAAATCAGGTCAAAACTTTTATGGTCTTGAAAAAACCCTATGGGGTAAAGCTGAACCTAATCGAATCTTTGATTGGCGATCAACTCATGGTATCTTAGTTGAAGATAGATTCTCATACTCTAAATATAAATGGACTGAATTTAGAAATTATGAAAATTATATTAAGAATCTACCCAACTTCATGTCTATGACAGAAATCGATAATATTGAAAACTCTGAAATAAACAATGGTTACAAAATTATTCGACATAAGATAAAAGTAAAACCTCAAAATCCTGATTTATTAAAAAAACTGATGAAATACAATATTGTAACCATTAATCACAAATCAGCTATGCCAAAATTACATTTTGGAGTAAATGCTTTTAAACGATATTTAAATTCAGCTGAATGTGAAGTTGATTTTCCAAAAATTAAACCATTAAATAAACCATCCCACCTATTAGACAAAATCAAAAGCATGATTAATACTTGTCCAGACCCAATGATCATTATCACTAAATCTGTACAATTAGCTAATATCATTAAAGAACAAAACCCCCAAATCGGAATTTGGACTGGTGAAACCAAATCCAATCTCGAAGCTGATATTTGGGTTGCAACACAACAAACTCTAGGCGTCGGTGTAGATGGTTTACAACATAAATTCAAACATATCACTGTATTAGATCCAGTCGATTCAAATTCTGGTGAATTTGATGACTATAGACAACTTCTATGGCGAATTACAGGTAGTCGTCAACAACATGATGTTCACCTAATAGAATTACATTTTGAAAAGGACTAATACCATGTATGATAATGAAATTAAAGAATTAGAAGAATTGCTTCATAAGCAAAATAAAAGAGTTTATAGAAACATTAAATTTGAAAAAAGTGATGTAAACACAATGTTTCGTGGATTAATTAACAACTTGTTTGATTTACAAATTATTAATAAACAATATGTTTTAAAAATCAATATGAAGTATAATAAATCTAGAAAATACAAATTTAGTGATAATCTTGAATTTCTTCTTTGGATTTATAGACGAATTGAGTTAGCAAATAATAAATTATTAAAAAGCTCTCAAGAAGATAAAATCTATTACAACGAAATCGTAAATCAATTAACACAGTTAGCTGATTTTGTCAAAAATAATGATACCTTGAACTGAATTGGCTTGCCAATTCGGTTCAATTTTTGTATATAATTTTTGATAAGTGTCTGTACGCAATATTATTGATTATATTACAAAAAAATGTTATACTTAAATTGTTTCTGATGGGTCTTAAAATAAAACAAAATATTAGAAACAAATGAGGTAAACACAAATGGCTAGAACAGTAAAAGCGGAAACACTTAACGTAGGTGATGTAATTTATGTAAAAGGAATCGTTGATTTCTCTCATATTACTCGTAAATATGAACCTGGAACTGAAGAGTTTGAACAAGCGTTCATCCGTAGAAAAATGTCTAACCCTAAAGCACGTAAACCTGAAAAAGGTTAAACTTCAATCACAATTTTAAACCCAAGTATCTCTACAAAAGATAAAGACGCCTTCAAATATGAAGGTGACGAAATCGTAGCTGACATTGAAAAAATGACTCCACTTGAAGCTTATATGTACGAAAGTATGTTTAAATCAAAAAACGGTGGATGGCGTTTAAGCAATGAAAACAAAGGGAATCTTCCACAAGTTGGTGAGATTGATAAGAAAACTAAAGAAATCAAATTTGTAACACCTAAAGGTGAACTAGCTAAAGGATTGAAAGTTGTACTTGTATTCAACGTATACAAAGCTGGTGACAACAAAGGTGTTGGATTGCAAGCTGTACTTGCTGACGAACCATTAAAATATTTCTCAACAAATAACACTTTCAGTTCACTTGAAAATCTTGGATTTACAATCAAGGATGAACGCGACCAAACAGAAGATGAATCAGCTGAAGCTGAAGTAACTCCAACTACTTCTGCCCCTGCACCTAATGCAGAACCAACAGTTGATGAAATCAATGCTGAAGATGGTGCAGACGATCTACCTTGGAACTAAATCAAGTAGACAAATATAAAAAAAAATAACATTTAAAAACAAATTAATTGACCCATCAGAAAAAGAAGCGATGATAAAACATTGCTTCGAACTATATAAAAATCCTCAAAAGTTTCTAGTATTTTACAAACCAATGGAATCAACTTGTTGGTTCTGTTGGTTTAATTTTTTAGATTAGAAAGAATTTTATGTTAAATAAACCTATTTTTGACAAAATGAAGAACAAACCTTTATGGACAGTATCATCAAATAAAAAAATACCTCTAGATTTGCAATGGTTTATTGAGCATAAAGAAGAACCAAACGCAATTAAAGGTGCAAAATATCAAGATGAACGTTCACTCGGTACCTACTATGAGTTAGAAGAACACATTCCAAACCATGCAAATGCAACTTACTATTACCAAATGAACAATGAAGATTATCTATTTTTAGATATTGAACCAAAATGTCCTGATAATATCAAAAGACATCTTCTTCAACTACCTTATGTCTATGGTGAAACCAGTATGTCTGGTAAAGGGATTCATTTATTAATTCCAAAACCTAATAACATTAATGATTACCCAGACGCACTAATTAAAACTCAACTTAAAGAAGATCATGGTTACTACGAGTTATTAGTCAATCATTATGCTACTTTTACAGGTAAAGAAATACCTTTACCAACAAAAGTAAATGATTTTACAGAAAAATTGTACAAATCATTAGCTCAAAATGCAGTTGCTACAAAATCTATTGAATTAATGGACTCAAAAGAAATTGATATTGATGAAATTCCTTATTATGATCAAATTATTGAATTAGTGATGAGAAAACCATTTGAAAAAGATTTAGATGATTATAAAAATGATTACTCAAAATATGAATTTGGCATGATGAATTATTATGCTCATAGAATTTATCAAAGAGCTAACCTAGAAATATTTAAAGCTCATTCCTATACAGATGAAGAATTGCTAAATCTTCTTTATTACATTATTCAAAACAACATAAAACATCGTTCAAAACATGAAGAAAAACGGAATTTGAATGGTAGGTCTGTAAATTTCCTATTTTGGCGCTGCAATGCCGCTATGTCACAAACAATTGATTACTACCAGAATAATAAAAACAAAAAGGACAAAAAATGACACAACGATCATACCCAAAAGAATTAAACTATATTGATGAAGAATTTCTAGACATAATTGAAGCCTTGGAAACAATTGTAACCAAGGCTTCGCAATCTATTGATAAAGCTGAATTAGAATACTTTATCCCATTCCACTACAACACAATTGAAGTAACTATTCCAAGTTACCATGTACAAAAATTTATGCCAGGCATGGATGTTGATATTTCGATTCTATTTTCTAGAACAAAATTCACAGAACAATATAATCTTGAATACACTTACAACAATATTGTTGAATTTTACAAAAATGCTTCAGTAACCATCGGTAAGCACGGAAGCAACCGAGTGTATCACGTCAACATGAAATCATCAGCACAAAATGGTGATAATCCCTATAAAACCATCTTGGATAACATCAAACGTCTATATAATATTCACAAAGAAAACAAAACATTTGATATCACATCTGAAAAACTATATGAGTTAACAGATGATATTATCACAATTGTTAATCCAATCACAAGTAACTTCCCAAGATCATTCACTATGTAAGGAGAATAAATGACTAAAGAGAAAAAAGAATTTTCACCAACATTTTTTCATAAAGTTTTAACAGGTAATGGCGGAAATAGAGGACTATTGACTCAAAGTCTTAATCCTACAAATGAAACCATCCATCCTAATAAAATTGAGCATCAATTTATTAGAAAAAATCTCAAAAAGATTACCAATAATCAACTTGAATATTACCATATCCCATTCACAAATATCGTGACTGAAAATAACAAAGATTTAATTGACTTTGCAAAGATTATTCTGTCATATGAATCAGCAAGAGATATTTTCAAAATGGTCAATATTGATGGAAATACTTTATATAGCATTCCAGTCAATGCAACATTTACAAAATCATTATCTAAAAACTTACCATCAACATTCAAAGTGACATATCTAAATACGGTTAATCTTAAAGATAACAAAATTGAACTAGCATATTTGAGTGAAATTCCACAAAATCAAATTCCTAAATCAAAAACTGAAAATACTGAAGAAATAAAATATTCAGTTTACCATGCGATTAACAAAATGAGTGAATTAATGCAAGTGCATTTCGCTGACATCACATCAGCCTACATCAATTCATTAATCAATAGAAAAACAAAAGATCCATTCAAATCACTAATGAATTTAGATGAATTTGATTTAACATTTGAACAATATTCAGAACTATACGAAAATGTAAAAATATGGAACAACAAATGTAGCAAAGACCAAACCCACCTATTGAGTCAATATACCTTGTCTAATACCAATATCCTCATGCTTGATTCTGTTAATAACCTCATTAAAGACAAAGACAAGCACGCTAGGGTTATTAAACCTGAATATGATATTCAATTAGCTGATTATTTATCAGAACAACAACTTGAAGCCGCTAAAACTCATGAACCATTCGTTCTAGTTCAAGCTGGTGCAGGGACAGGTAAATCAACAACCATTATTCAACGCTTTGATTACATGGAAGCTTCAGGAATTGACCCTAAGAAGATCCGTATCTTATCCCTAACAAATGCGGCTGCTGACAACATTACTGACAAAAACAATGAAATTCAGTCAACAACAATCGCAAGCTATATCAATGAAATTTATAAACTGAAATACCCTAAACAAAATATTGTTGATTTTAATACACTGAAAAATACAATTATGATTTATGCTGGTCATAAACCTCATGCTAGAGAATTTAGAAATCTATTATCTGATAAAGATAATATGGCTCTACTAATCTTCATTCGAGATAACATTGATGAAGTTATTGAGATTTTGAATTTAACAAGACAAACAACACTTCAAATTCAGTCGTACATTTGCTACATTAAAGCTGAAGAACTTAACTATGGTGAAGATACAACAAACCATTTCATCGTTGACGAAACTCAGGATAACAACGTATTTGAATTCATTTACTTAATGAAACTAGCTACACTCAGAAAAGCTAGTGTTTACATTGTAGGTGACGCTTCACAAACGCTTTACGAATTCCGTGGCGCTTCTGCCCAAGCTTTGAACGCTATTGAAACATCTGGTGCATTTGAATGTATCAAGTTGGATACAAACTATCGTTCAAACCAATACATTCTTGATTTTGCTAACGTCACACTCGCAGATATTGATGTTAATAGATTTGCTCAAATTCAATTGCAATCAAATGAACGTCCTAAAATGAACCGAGAAGACTTCATGAAAACAGTCAATATCAAAACTGCCGAAGTTAGAATTCTAAAAGATTTCGACGAAAACTTTGATGATTTTCTGACAGTACATGCCAAAGACTACATCAATTCTAAATTAGACAATAATGAAAAAGTTGTCTTATTAGCTAGAAAAGGTGCTGATGTAAACAAATTACAAAAATGGGCTGAAAATCAATATCCAGATAAAAAGGTAATTAATTTAGTACCAAAACGAGCTTATTCTAGCGATTTATTCTCAAATTATGTCAGAATGTGTTGGAATGATTTGGTATTAACCCCAAAAACAGATATTTTGACAACAATTGTAAAAGATATTGAAGATAAACTCATTACTATTTACAAATCACGAGTTGATATGATGCGTACACCAACACAATATCAAGTTTCAGACTGGTTAAATAATCAATCTAAATCAGTATTATTCATCCAAAATATGTATAGAGCAGGTAAGATTTCACATCAAGAAATGATGGACAAAGTTAGAGACAATCTAATTCAATATGAAATCACAAATAATGCAATTCGACAAAGCTTACTTCGTCAAGAACAAGACCAAGTTGATAAAGAAGAAATGATCAAAAATGCTGACATTCTAATCTCAACGGTTCACTCCGTCAAAGGTCTTGAATTTGACCATGTGGTCTATTTGCATAGAAATAGCACCACTGATAATGAAGAAGAAAAACGAATTGACTATGTAGCTTTAACTCGCGCTAAAGAGACAGAGCTTATTATTGATGTCTATACAAATAAAAGTTATTCTAAACTAGAAATGAACTATAATGGATTATTAGATACTTATTAGAAAGAGAATGAAATGTAAATTTATGACAAATGATAAATTTAAACCAGGAGATGTAGTATATTGTGAATTTAAAAATACTGATGAAAATACAGTATTGTTGAAAAAGAAAAGACCCTTTGTAATTGTATCAAATATTGACGCAACAAGGGTCTCACCTATTTTACAAGTTGTACCACTTACAACAAAAAATAAAAAATCGTTACCAACTCATGTAAAAATAAAAAGGTCCAACGGTCATTACGATATTGTAATTTGTGAACAAATCATGACCGTTGAAACAAAAGATATTGAAGAATCATCCGAATGGATCAATCTTCATAATATGAATAAAATTAAAGATGGAATCAGAAAAGTCTTTGACATTTAATTTTAGCAATAATTAAGCATTTCACCCGCTCACGCGGGTATTTTTTATTTTACCACAAACTCTTCACATTTCGTTACAATTGTGGTAAAATAAATCTAGTCATTGATGACACACCCTTGGTGTGTCGATAGAATTTTTGTAAACAAAAATAATTATAAAAAATCAAACGTTGTTTACGTAAATAAAAACAAAAATGATTATACATGACAAAGGAGAAAACTATTATGTCAAACAAAACTATTAAAACTCTAACAACTTCAACAGCAATCGCTCTTGCATCTGTTGGTGGAACTGCATTTGCTCAAGAAGCTCAAGCGACTCCAGTACCTTCTAACACTGCTGTCAATGAACCTGCTCTTGTTGCGAAACCTCAAGTGAAGCCACTTGAAAAGACTGAAGTTCCTGCGCCTTCTACAGTGAAACCTGCTCTTGACGCTCAAAAAGCTGTTGTTAAAGACGCTGAAGCTAAGATTGACACAGCTAAAACTGATGTTGAAACTAAAAAAGCTACCGTTGCTTCAACTGAACAAGAAGTAGCTAATGCTAAACAAACTGTCAAAGACGCTGAAGCGACTGCATCTCAAGCAACACCTGAAAAAGTTGCTCAAGTAAAAAACGCTCAAGCTAAGAACGTTGACGCTCAAAAAGCTAATCAAACAGCAACTGAAGCAACAAACGAACAAATCAAAGCTGAAAGCAAAGCTCTTGCAGAAGAACAATCAGACGTGGCAAGTGCTCAAGCTAATCTTGAACAAGCTAACACAGATGTACAAACAGCTGAACCAGCCGTTAAAAGCGACCAATCAGCTCTTGACGGACCTGGACTTGCTT
>ERZ1699235.877-NODE-877-length-10318-cov-4.286920_pt1 | contig 10318 bp, 8 predicted proteins | sample MGYA00581546_ERZ1699235 | MGnify/ENA primary metagenome ERZ1699235 (study PRJEB42319, sample SAMD00040334) | human oral metagenome | material: saliva | host: Homo sapiens | study: EMG produced TPA metagenomics assembly of PRJDB4115 data set (Metgenomic analysis of... | reverse complement strand
AAAAGTAAAACAGCTGAGTTGGGTGATGACAAGGAAGCTAAGAAGAAACTAGTTGAACTAGCAGAACAAGCCTTAGCTGCTATTGAAGAAGCCAAAACTCAGGATGCAGTAGATAAGGCCTTGCAAGCAGCTTTGACATCTATCAACAATCTTCAGGCGACACCAAAAGAGGAACCAAGCAAGCCAGAAGAACCAACACAGCCAGAGGTACCAAGCAAACCAGTAGAGCCTAAGCTTGACTACGATAAAGCTATGGCAAGCTTGTCCGAAGCCATTAAAAGTAAAACAGCTGAGTTGGGTGATGACAAGGAAGCTAAGAAGAAACTAGTTGAACTAGCAGAACAAGCCTTAGCTGCTATTGAAGAAGCCAAAACTCAGGATGCAGTAGATAAGGCCTTGCAAGACGCTTTGACATCTATCAACAATCTTCAGGCGACACCAAAAGAGGAACCAGCTCCAGAAGAGCCAGCAAGACCAGAGGAGCCAAGTAAGCCAGAAGAGCCAGCAAGACCAGAGGAGCCAAGTAAGCCAGAAGAGCCAGCAAGACCAGAGGAGCCAAGTAAGCCAGAAGAGCCAGCAAGACCAGAAGAGCCAAGTAAACCAGAAGAACCAAGTAAGCCAGAAGAGCCAGCAAGACCAGAAGAGCCAAGTAAACCAGAAGAACCAAGTAAGCCAGAAGAGGAAGTGAAACATTCAAATCTTCCAACTGAAGGTGTTAAAGAATTGAGTGTAACTCAACCAAGCCTTGAAGTAACGACAGAACCAATTACCTTCAATACGATTCGTCGTGAAAATTCTCTCTTAGCCAAAGGTAAGGAACAAGTCGTTTCTGAAGGAAAAGACGGACAAGTAACGACCTATGTAGAAGTTGACGGCAGCGATCGTAAGGTTGTTAAGGTTGAACGTGAGGAAGCTCAAGACCGCATCGTTGAAGTAGGTACTCAAGAAGGAACTGCTATGCCGACAGAAGGCGTTATGAATTTGGACTTTAATCTACCAAATCTAAAAGTAGAGAAAGAACCAATCGCCTTCAAGACTGTTCGCCGTGAGAATGCTGATTTAGCTAAAGGTAAGGAACAAGTTGTTTCTGAAGGAAAAGACGGACAAGTAACGACTTATGTAGAAGTCGATGGTGACAACCGTAAGGTTCTTAAGGTTGAACGTGAGGAAGCCCAAGATCGCATCGTCGAAGTTGGAACTAAGGAAGAAAGTCCATCAACTGATAGCACATTGAAGGTCTTGAAAGATTCATCAACAAACTTGAAACTGATTGCTCGAGAAGGGGACCTCAATGGTGGTTCTGTTCTAGAGGTCGATAAGGTTGCTGATCAGGTCTTGGAAGGTCGCCGTTTCGATGCTTATCAAATTCAATTGAAGAATGAGAAAGGCGAACTTGTTCAATTGAAAGGTGCAGCCCTTGTTCAAGTTGCTGTGGCGTCTGATGTAGCCAATGTCTATGCCATGAATGCAAATCGAGAATTGCAGGAAGTGAAGTTTGAACAGAAAGGTTCAGCACTTGAATTTGTAGCTCCACACCTAGGTGTCTATGCGGTAGTGTACAAGGATGCAGCTCAACCAAGTGCACCAGCAAATGTAGAAACTCCTGCTCCACAACCTATGGGAGAAGATAAGCCTTTAGCAGAGGCTAAGGGAACTGTAGCAGATTCTACAAGCAAACAGTTGCCGGCAACAGGAGAAGAAGTAAGTTCAGCTCTCTTGCCTGCTCTCACTCTAGTTTCAGGAATGATGCTATTATTCTTCAAAAAAGAGATGAAGGATTAGCAGAGACTAAATCAAAGAAAGTGTTTTAAAACACTTAAAAAGGGAGTCCACTATGGGACTCCCTTTTGTTGATAAAGTTATTCCAAATAGAAAACCCTGAATGGTTTCCAATTTCAGGGCTTTCTATGTCTTGTGTTTCTGCGATAACCATTTAATCGATTATTTTCCCAGTAGCTATTAAAGATTTTTTCTTTACTTTCGCGATCGATCTCTAGGAAATAAGCGTAGAGTAAATCAATGATAATTAGCATTGGAATCTGAGCAGAAATTCGTTGAATATAAGAAGCTTGGTTTTGGCTTGCGACCAAAACAGTTTCTGTAAATGCTTGAGTATCCTTATTCGGTGAACTTGTAAATAGAACTGTCTTAGCTCCCATATCCTGGGCATCTAATAAACTATCGATGATGGACGGTGTTGTTCCTGAGAGGGAAAAACCAAAGACCAGACATTTTTCATCAATGATACTAGTTGTCCAGGCAAAACCATCTGGATCTGTTAAGGCTTCACAGACGACACCCAATCTCATAAAACGTAGCTTCATCTCACGTGCGACTAGACCAGAACTCCCAGTTCCGAAAAAATACACGCGTTCTGATTGCTCAATCATCTGAGCTACACGTTCCAATTGCTCATCGTCAATCAACCCTTGAGAAATTTCTCGCACATTTGCATAACTTCTGAGAACTCGTTGAGTCAAAGGATTCATATCCTGTTGAGGAGCAGAAAGAGTGTCTTTTTGTTGCTGATATTTGAAGATGAATTCTCGATAGCCCTTAAAACCACACTTCTTGGCAAAACGAGTGAGCGCTGCCTGGGAAATATGAAGTTTTTGCGTGACTTGTTGAGAGGATAAGTCATCATTTATGGTATCTGCCTGCAGAAAATAGCGGGCAATTTCTTGCTCTAAATCGGTCATCTCTTCAAAGTGAAGGTCGATAATCGTAGAGATATCTTGCTTATTCATGTAACTCCTTTTATAGCTATTTGCCAAAATTACTTTGACAAATCTAACAAATAAAATAGCGCTTACCTCCATTATATCATAGAAAATACTTTTTGGTCCAAAAAGGAAAAGTCTTTTCTTTTTCCATAATTTTCTACCTAAATTATGGTACAATGAAGAGTGTGATTTTGATTAGAAATGAGATTGATGTGTATGAGAAAATTCAATAGCCACTCGATACCGATACGGCTTAATTTGTTATTTGCAATCGTCATTTTGCTCTTTTTAGCAATTATTGGTCGTTTGCTTTATATGCAAGTTCTTCATAAGGATTTTTATGAAAACAAACTCGCTTCTGCTAGCCAAACTCGAGTAACCATGGGTTCCGCTCGCGGAGAGATCTATGATGCGACTGGTAAACCCTTAGTCCAAAACACCGTTAAACAAGTTGTTTCATTCACACGAAGTAACAAGATGACTGCGGCTGATTTGAAGGATATTTCTAAAAAATTGTTGACTTATGTCACAGTCACTTCTCCAGAGTTGACGGACCGACAAATGGCAGACTACTACTTGGCGGATGCCGAAGCTTATAAGAAAACAGTTGAAGCTCTTCCAAAAGATAAACGGTATGATTCAGATGGCAATCAACTTTCTGAATCTGAACTCTATAACAACGCTGCTAATAGTATTGCAGCTAATCAGATGGACTATTCCGAGGATGAAAAGAAGGCCATCTATCTCTTTAGCCAGCTCAATTCAGTTGGAAATTTTGCTACAGGAAATATTCAAACAGATCCTTTGAGTGATACACAGGTAGCTGTAATTGCTTCTGCTTCAAAGGAATTGCCAGGTATTTCTATCTCTACCTCATGGGATCGAAAGGTCTTAGAAACTTCTCTTTCATCTATTGTCGGAACTGTTTCTAGTGAAAAATCAGGTCTTCCAGCAGAAGAAGTAGACGCTTATTTGAAAAAAGGTTATTCGCTCAATGATCGCGTCGGGACTTCCTATCTTGAAAAACAATACGAAGAAGTCTTGCAAGGGAAACGGACCGTCAAGGAAATCCATTTGGACAAGCATGGAGACATGGAGAGCGTAGAGAATATAGAAGAAGGTAGCAAGGGAAAAAACATCAAATTAACCATTGATTTGGCCTTCCAAGATAGCGTAGACAGCCTCTTGAAGAGTTATTTTAATTCTGAACTTGCAAATGGTGGTGCTAAATACTCAGAAGGTGTTTATGCAGTAGCCCTTAATCCTAAGACAGGTGCTGTATTGGCAATGTCAGGAATTAAACACAATCTAGAAACAGGAGACTTGACACCAGACTCACTAGGAACAGTGACCAATGTTTTTGTACCAGGGTCTGTCGTTAAGGCGGCAACCATCAGTTCTGGTTGGGAAAATGGGGTCTTGTCAGGCAACCAAACCTTGACAGACCAACCAATCGTCTTCCAAGGTTCTGCCCCTATCAATTCCTGGTATACCCCTTATTACGGTTCCTTTCCGGTTACAGCCGTTGAGGCTCTAGAATATTCATCTAATACCTACATGGTTCAAACTGCGCTAGGAATGATGGGTCAGACCTATCAACCAAATATGACAGTCAAAACCAACCAACTTGAGTCTGCCATGGGAAAACTACGCGCGACTTTTAGTGAGTATGGTTTGGGTGCTTCTACAGGTATTGACTTGCCCGAGGAATCAACAGGATTTATCCCTAAAGAATTTGATTTAGCTAATTATCTGTACAATGCATTTGGTCAGTTTGATAACTATACACCGATGCAGTTGGCTCAATATGTGGCGACCATTGCTAATAATGGGGTTCGCTTGGCCCCACGGATTGTTGAAGGAATTTATGACAATAATGAGCAAGGTGGTCTGGGAGAACTCATTAAGCAAACTGACAGCACAGAAATGAATAAAATCAATATTTCTGAGTCTGACATGTCTATCTTGCAACAAGGCTTTTACCAAGTATCGCACGGGACAAGTGCTCTTACGACAGGTCGTGCCTTTTCAAATGGGGCAGCAGTCTCTATCAGTGGGAAAACCGGTACAGCCGAAAGTTACGTCAATGGCGGACAAAAAGCCAACAATACCAACGCTGTTGCCTATGCGCCAACCGATAATCCGCAGATTGCGGTTGCGGTAGTATTCCCGCATAACACCAACCTAACTAATGGTGTCGGACCTTCGATTGCTCGCGACATTATCAATCTATACAACCAACACCATCCAATGAACTAGAAAGGAAGCCATGCTTTACCCAACACCTATAGCTAAGCTGATTGACAGTTATTCTAAACTTCCAGGTATCGGGATTAAGACAGCAACCCGACTGGCCTTTTATACCATTGGGATGTCGGATGATGACGTCAATGAATTTGCAAAAAATCTCCTTGCAGCCAAGCGAGAATTGACCTATTGCTCTATTTGTGGACGTTTGACAGACGACGATCCTTGTTCTATCTGTACCGATCCTAGCCGTGACCAGTCTACGATTCTGGTTCTGGAGGATAGCCGCGATGTCGCTGCTATGGAAAATATCCAGGAATATCACGGACTTTACCATGTTTTACACGGTTTGATTTCCCCTATGAATGGGATTAGTCCCGATGATATCAATCTCAAAAGTCTCATGACACGCCTCATGGATAGCGAAGTTTCAGAGGTCATCGTGGCCACCAATGCAACAGCAGATGGTGAAGCGACTTCCATGTACATCTCTCGACTACTTAAACCTGCAGGGATTAAGGTCACTCGTCTAGCAAGAGGTCTAGCAGTAGGAGCTGATATCGAATATGCGGACGAAGTAACGCTCCTAAGAGCTATTGAAAATCGTACCGAACTTTAGTCTGTAAGGATATAGAACGGGTAATTAGTTAGCAGATAAGATTTCAAGAAATCAAGAGACTAGATTTATTTTTAATCTAGTCTCTTTTTTGCTATTCAAGTTTAAAAAAATAAACAAATGTGATATACTAAAAAGCGAGTATTCTAGTAGAAATAGGACAATCATATGAAACAAACAATTATTCTATTATATGGTGGGCGCAGTGCAGAGCGTGAAGTGTCTGTATTGTCAGCTGAGAGTGTCATGCGTGCGGTTAACTATGACCGTTTTGAAGTCAAAACTTTCTTTATCAGCCAGTCTGGTGATTTCATCAAAACCCAAGAATTTACCCAAACTCCTGGCCAAGATGAACGTCTCATGACCAATGAAACGATTGATTGGGACAAGAAAATTGCTCCAAGTGCCATCTACGAAGAAGGCGCAGTTGTTTTTCCAGTTCTTCATGGACCTATGGGAGAAGACGGTTCCGTTCAAGGTTTCCTAGAAGTCTTGAAAATGCCTTATGTCGGTTGCAACATCTTGTCTTCAAGCCTTGCTATGGACAAAATCACGACTAAACGTGTCTTGGAATCTGCTGGGATTGCCCAAGTCCCTTACGTAGCCATTGTTGAAGGGGATGACTTGGCTTCTAAGATTGCAGAAGTTGAAGAAAAATTAAGATATCCAGTCTTTACCAAACCATCCAATATGGGTTCTAGTGTCGGTATTTCTAAGTCTGAAAATAAAGAGGAACTCCATCAAGCTCTAGAACTTGCCTTCAAGTATGATAGCCGTGTCTTGGTAGAGCAAGGAGTCAATGCGCGTGAAATCGAAGTCGGTCTCTTAGGAAACTATGATGTCAAGAGCACGCTACCTGGTGAAGTTGTCAAGGATGTAGCCTTCTATGATTATGAAGCCAAATACATCGATAACAAGATTACTATGGATATTCCAGCCAAGATTAGTGATGAAGTAGTAGCAGTCATGCGTAAAAATGCAGAAGCTGCCTTCCGTGCTATTGGTGGACTTGGTCTATCACGTTGTGACTTCTTCTACACAGATAAGGGAGAAGTTTTCCTAAACGAGCTCAACACTATGCCAGGATTCACCCAATGGTCTATGTATCCCTTGCTTTGGGACAATATGGGTCTTCCTTACCCAGAACTAATTGAGCGTTTGGTTGATCTTGCTAAGGAAAGTTTTGACAAGCGTGAAGCGCACCTATTGTAAAGACAGACATAAGGGCGGGGAAGGACTCCTTGCCCCTTTTTAAAGGAGTAAACATGAAACTTACGATTCACGAAGTTGCGCATGCCGTCGGTGCAAAAAATGATGTGACAAGCTATGCGGATAACCCGTTAGTCAAGGCAGAGTTTGATAGTCGCTTGATTGGAGCTGGGGATCTATTTGTGCCACTCAAGGGGGCGCGTGATGGTCATGACTTTATTGAGACGGCTTTTGAAAACGGTGCTGCTGTAACCCTGTCAGAGAAGGCAGTAGCAGGTCATCCTTACATTTTAGTAGAGGATGTTTTGACAGCCTTTCAAGCTCTTGCAGCTTATTACCTTCAAAAGACAGGAGTAGATGTCTTTGCTGTTACAGGTTCAAATGGGAAGACAACGACCAAGGATATGTTGGCTCATTTGCTTTCTACAAGCTACAAAACCTACAAAACGCAAGGAAATTACAATAACGAGATTGGCTTACCCTATACAGTTCTTCATATGCCAGATGATACTGAGAAGTTAGTCTTGGAAATGGGACAGGATCACTTGGGAGATATTCATCTTTTGTCTGAACTGGCTCATCCGAAAACAGCTATTGTAACTCTGGTCGGAGAAGCACATTTGGCCTTCTTCAAGGACCGTTCTGAGATTGCCAAAGGTAAATTACAGATTGCTGATGGAATGGAGAAAGGCAGCTTGCTCTTGGCGCCAGCTGATCCTATTGTAGAGGATTATCTACCTGCTGACCAAAAAGTAGTTCGTTTTGGTCCGGGTGCAGAACTCGAAATTACAGACTTAATTGAGCGCAAGGATAGCTTGAGTTTTAAGGCTAATTTCTTGGAGAAATCCCTTGATTTACCAGTAACAGGTAAGTACAATGCGACTAATGCTATGATTGCATCTTATGTTGCCCTGCAAGAAGGAGTGACTGAGGAGCAGATTGGTCAAGCCTTCCAAAATCTTGAATTGACCCGCAATCGTACCGAGTGGAAAAAAGCTGCCAATGGAGCAGATATCTTGTCAGATGTCTACAATGCTAATCCAACAGCCATGAAGTTGATTTTAGAAACTTTCTCTGCTATCCCAGCTAATGAAGGTGGCAAGAAAATCGCAGTTCTGGCGGATATGAAAGAACTTGGAGACCAGTCTGTTCAACTCCACAATAAGATGATTTTGAGCCTTTCACCAGATGTCCTTGATACGGTTATTTTCTATGGTGAAGATATTGCTGAATTGGCTCAATTAGCCAGTCAAATGTTCCCAATCAGCCATGTTTACTACTTCAAGAAAACAGCTGAGGAAGACCAGTTTGAAGCCATGGTTAAGCAGGTCAAGGAAAGTCTTGGTGCACATGACCAGATTCTGCTTAAAGGTTCGAACTCTATGAATCTAGCCAAGCTAATAGAAAGTTTAGAAAATGAGTGCAACTGATTTCGCTAAAGCTATTCAGAGAATGTTGGCCATTACTGACACTGGACTGACCTATACCAAGGATCCTTTTGACCGTGAACGTTATGAGGATTTACGGCAGATTTTATCAAGTGTCTTGCAGGATCAAACGGAGCTCGATCAAGAGGAATTGACTGCAATTTTAAAACCAACAGCTAGCTATGCAACTCCCTTGATGGATGTGCGAGCTTGGATTGTTCAAGACCAGAAGATTTGTTTGGTTAGAGGACAAGGAGAGGATACTTGGGCATTACCTGGTGGCTTTGGTGAGGTAGGATATTCTCCCAAGGAAAATATCCGAAAAGAAGTTCAGGAAGAAACAGGATTTTCGGCAGAAGTAGGTTCTTTATTGGCGGTTTTTGATACCAACCGCTTTCAACTTCAGAACAAACAGTATGCCAAGTTCGTTTTTGACTGTCAGTTATTGGATGGACAATTTCAAGAAAATCAAGAAATTGCAGAACTTGAATTTTTTGATATCAAGAATCTCCCACCCCTATCTGAAAAACGGATAACCCAAGAACAAATGGAAATTCTATGGCAGGTTTATCAGGGTGAGCGGGAACAATATGTCGATTAGAAGCTTTGCTTTATATTAAGATCGACAGTTTCTTTTACACAAAATTATAAGAAATAAATGTAAGCTAGGCTCTATAGAGATGAGTAAGAGGCCTGCTTATATGAAAATGAGGAAAGTTACATGAATGTTTGGGATGCTTTATTTAGCACGCAGCCGACGGAGCCACCCCGATTTGATCTTCTTTGGTATGGAAGTCTATTTAGTTTATTGGCATTGACTGTATTTCTTGCCTATCGTTATAGTGATAAAAAAGTTTGTCAACGATTTTTCCAGATTTTACAGGCGACCCAGTTAATCCTTCTCTACGGTTGGTATTTGGTCAACCAGATGCCTCTAACAGAAAGTCTGCCCTTTTATCATTGCCGTTTAGCAATGTTTGTAGTGCTTTTGACCCCGGGTGTCTCTAGAGTCAAACAGTACTTTGCTGTGCTTGGAACCTTTGGGACTTTGGCAGCCTTTGTTTATCCAGTGCCAGATCCCTATCCCTTCCCCCACATCGCTATCCTGTCCTTTATTTTCGGACACTTAGCCCTCTTTGGAAATTCCTTGATTTATCTTTTGAAGGACTATGATGCTAGCTTATTGGACTTCAAACGAATCCTAATCATCACATCTTCGCTTAATGCGCTGATCTTTGTGGTTAATCTAATGACGGGTGGAGATTATGGCTTTTTGACAAAACCACCATTGGTTGGAGACCACGGTCCTTTGATCAATTATTTAGTCGTTACCCTATTCTTGACTTTCGCCATTTACATAGTCTCTAAAGCTTTTCAGACCATGCTTGAGGAGAAGGGTGAAAGAAGATTACGAATCTGGCAGAAATAAAAAAATATTTTCCCAACCGCTTGACTTTTATCTGAGAATTTTGATACAATAGTAGGCGGTATTGTTTACCCCATTTGTAAGGCCCCGGAACCTTTCAAATAACTTGCGGACCGGAACATCCGCCCTGTAAACAAAAACGACATTCATATAGGAGAAATCATGAACAAAACTACATTCATGGCTAAACCAGGCCAAGTAGAACGCAAATGGTACGTTGTTGACGCAACTGATGTACCTCTTGGACGCCTTTCAGCAGTTGTTGCTAGCGTGCTTCGCGGAAAAAACAAACCAACATTCACACCTCACACTGATACAGGTGACTTCGTAATCGTTATCAATGCTGAAAAAGTTAAATTGACTGGTAAAAAAGCAACTGATAAGATCTACTACACTCACTCAAACCACCCAGGTGGATTGAAATCAATCTCTGCTGGTGAACTTCGTTCTAAAAATGCAGTACGTTTGATCGAGAAATCAGTTAAAGGTATGCTTCCACACAATACTCTTGGCCGCGCTCAAGGTATGAAATTGAAAGTATTCGTTGGAGCTGAGCACACTCACGCTGCACAACAACCAGAAGTTCTTGATATTTCAGGACTTATCTAAGGAAAGGAACAATAAAGTATGTCACAAGCACAATATGCAGGTACTGGACGTCGTAAAAACG
>ERZ1699235.876-NODE-876-length-10331-cov-4.801156_pt1 | contig 10331 bp, 7 predicted proteins | sample MGYA00581546_ERZ1699235 | MGnify/ENA primary metagenome ERZ1699235 (study PRJEB42319, sample SAMD00040334) | human oral metagenome | material: saliva | host: Homo sapiens | study: EMG produced TPA metagenomics assembly of PRJDB4115 data set (Metgenomic analysis of... | reverse complement strand
ATGCGCGTTGCCTCCGTGGGTCTCCTCGTCGTCGTGGGTGCCGCCGCCCTGGGCGTGGGCGTTCCGCTGGTCCGCGTGGCGCTGACGAAGGGCCCCGCCGAATACGGCGCGTGGTCCCTCATGCTGGGTGCCGCCTGGATTCTCGTCGCCGGCGCCGGGGCTTCGCTGCGCGCCTTCGAGGCGGCGGACGCGACCGGCCTACGCTCGGCTTTCCTCGCATGGATGCCGATCCTCGGCGCGGCCGGGCTGGGCCAGCTCTTCGTCGGCGCGCTCACCTACCTGATGCCCGTCGTCATCGGCGGCGGTCCGTCCGCGGTGCGCGTCGGCGTCGGCGTGCTCGAGGCCGGGGCACCCATCCGGGAGGCGGCTCGCAACGTGGCCTCGGTCCTCGCGCTCGCCGTCGCGTCCCTGGGCGGAACGTCCGCCGAACGCCTCACCATCGCCGCGTGGGTGGTCCTGCTGGCCACCTACCTTGTTGACATCGTCCTCATGGCCCGCTGCGGCGTGGCCCAGGCGCGCGCCAAGCGCGCCGTCGCTTCATCCCCCACCACGCAAGGAGGCCGCCGTGGCTGACCTGAACCTGTCCGCTTCGCCGTCGTCGGGAGGCGAGAAGCCGAAGACCCCCGCCCCGAAAGGCCCCACGACGGGAACCCCCAAGCTGCGCATGAGCCCTGCGGGCGACCACTCGCCGGTGAGCCGCACAGCCGGAGCGATCGTCGGCGTCGTCTCCGTCGTGGCGCTCGCTCTCGCTATCTTCCTGTCCAACCCGTCCGCGCCCACGACGCAGGGCACGGGCACGGCCTCGGGGACCACGGCCTCGTCGGTATCGCCGACCGGGCACACGACCCGCGTGTCAGTGGGCGTCGACGGCATGGCGTTCACGCCAAACCACATTGAGGTGCCGGTCGGCGACCGCCTCATCATCGACTTCACGAACTCGGGTGACCAGCGCCACGACCTGGTGTTCGAGACGGGCGTATCCTCCGGATCGCTCGCCGCGGGTGAAACAAAGGAGCTGGACCTTGGCGTCATCTCCGGGGACGTCGAGGGCTGGTGTTCCCTGCCCGGACACCGCGAGATGGGCATGACCCTGCACGTGAAGGCCACGGGCACGTCCTCGTCCTCCTCAGGATCCTCGGCCTCGGGCAGCCACGCGCACCACGGGCACGACCACGGGCAGGACGCCGCCGCGGGACCGGCCACCCCGACCGCGCTGACGGACTACGCGGCGACGATCGACGCGCGCGACCCTGTGCTGCCGCCGGCCACGAACGAGACCGAGCGGCACTACACCTTCACGGTCACCGAGCAGACCGTCAACGTCACGAGCTCGCTCACGCGCGAGTCGTGGACCTTCAACGGGGACGCTCCCGGGCCGATCCTGCGCGGACACATCGGCGACACCTTCCACATCACGCTCGTCAACAACGGGACGATGAGCCACTCACTGGACTTCCACGCGGGCCTCGTCGCCCCCGACAACGTCATGCACTCGATCGAACCCGGGCAGACCCTCGAGTACACCTTCGTCGCGAAGAACGCGGGCATCTGGCTCTACCACTGCTCGACCGCGCCCATGTCGATGCACATCGCGAACGGCATGTTCGGGGCCGTCATCATCGACCCGACCGACCTGGACAAGGTCGACCGCGAGTACGTCATGGTCGCCTCCGAGCTCTACCTGGGCGCGGACGGGCAGCCCGCTGACGCCTCGCTCCTGTCTGCCCTGCAGCCCAACGCGATGGCCTTCAACGGCGTGCCCTTCCAGTACAAGGCGCACCCGATCCAGATCAAGACCAACGAGCGCGTGCGCGTGTGGGTCATGGACGCGGGCCCGAACCTGGCGACCACCTTCCACGTCGTGGGCACCCAGTTCGACACCGTGTGGCGCGAAGGTGCCTACGTGATCCGAGGCGGAGGGTCCGGCGGCGGCTGGGGCCAGGTCCTCACCCTGGGCGCGGCCGAGGGCGGCTTCGTCGAGTTCACGCCGCTTGAGGCCGGCCACTACACCTTCGTCAACCACGCTCTCTCCCTGGCGGAGAAAGGCCAGGTCGGCGTCTTTGAGGTGACCGACTGAGCCCACGCTGCCGACGCACCACGGCCTCGTCCCCCACGGACGAGGCCGTGGCTTTTTTCGCGGCGTACCCTCGGCAGCGCGGAAGGTCCGAATGGTTACGTACGCCACATTTCGCTTGCCTTTCGGGACACTGCCCCGGCGATAGAATGGATGGATGCTAGGCACCTATCTCGACATTCTGCGTTACCGCCAGTCCTGGAAATTCTCCGCGGCCGGCCTTATTCTGCGCATGCCGATGTCCATGGTGGGACTGTCAACGATCCTCATGGTGCGCGCCGAGTACGGCAACTACACGCTCGCGGGCGCGGTCTCTGCCGTGGCCATCATCGTCATGGCGCTCTGCGCGCCCATCCTCGCGCGCCAGGTCGACCGCCACGGTCAGCTACGCGTCATGGGCCCCGCGTGGACGATCTCGGTCCTGTCGATGTCCGCGCTGGTCGCCGCCGTCATCATGCACGCCCCCGCGTGGACGCTCTTCATTCCGGCCGCCCTCGCGGGTGCCACGTGGGGTGCACCCGGCGCACTCGTGCGCTCGCGCTGGTCGACGATCCTGCACAAGCCGGGCCAGCTGCAGACCGCCTACGCCCTCGAGTCCGCGGTCGACGAGTTCGTCTACATCGTGGGCCCCGTCCTGGCCACCGTCCTGGGCACCGCCGTGCACCCGGCCACCGGCCTCATTATCTCAATCGCGAGCCTGGCGGTGGGCGGCGCGCTCTTCCTGTCGCGCCGCGACTCCGAACCCGCGATCATCCCCTACGATCCCAGCGCCCCGCGCGAGTCCGTCATCCGCAAACCCGTCGTCCTCGTCATGGCCGCGACCTACATCGGCATGGGCATGACGTTCGGCGCGATGGAAGTGTCGATGGTCAGCTTCACCGAGGAGCTGGGCACCCCCGCGCTCGGCGGCATCCTCCTCGCCCTCTTCTCCATCGGCTCGCTGACGGCCGCCCTCGTGTACGGCGCACGCACGTGGAGGCGACCCACCTGGCAGCTCTTCGTGATCGGCGTGATCGCGATGGCGATCGGCATGAGCCTCTTCCCCCTGGCCTTCAACGTCTGGACGATGGCCATCGTCATCCTCATCACGGGCCTCACCTGCGCGCCCACAATGACGAACGTCAACGTCATCATCCAACAGTCCGTCTCGCCCGCGAAGCTCACCGAGGGCCTCACCTGGATGTCCACCTCGATCAGCCTGGGTGTCTCCCTGGGAACCGCGGTCGCGGGTCCCGCGATCGACGCTATCGGCGCAAGCGGCGGCCTGTTCACCATGTCCGGTGCGGGGTGGGCGATGGTCGTCCTCATGCTGATCGGCCTGCCCGCGCTGCGTAAGAATACGGCAGCCCCGACGCCCGAGCTCCCCCTCGACTAGGGACGGATTCCCTTCGATTCTTGCGCCCGCACGGGCGCGAGGACCTATGATTGCCCTCATGCGCCTCCGACCGCCTCTCATCGACGACGAATCACCGTCGCTCGCGCTCGCCCTGACGGCAGGCGTGGGTGAATTTGCCTCGTCTCTGCTGGTCGCCGCCATGTCGCAGGGCTGGTACTACCCGGGCGTGGTCGGATTCGGCGGCATCGGCTCTGAACGCAGCGCCCGCATCCTCGGCCGCGTCCTCATGGCGCGCGGCGACGACGGTCGTTCCTGGCTGCAGACCCGGCGCGGATGGCGCCAGTTCTTCAACGCGCAGGTCCCCCGCCAGCCCGTGCTCATCACGGTCGGCAACGCGCGCCGACTCGCATTCGCGGACCGCGGCGGATTCGTCGACATGACGGTGCTCGGCCACGGCCTCGAGCCCGGGTGGCACGACGCGACCATCCAGGTCTTGCACGCGGGCGACGTGCGCGCACTCGGTCTGTCCGAGGACACCGCCGCCAAGCTCGCGACCACCCTGCGCACGGCGACCCCGTTGCCCGCCCCGGCCTCGGCGATGTACGAGCGGCCCCGCAAGGGCCGTATCCGCGCGGGACGCCCCACCTGCGTGCGTGTGCGCATCGTGTCGGATCGCGAGCATTTCGGCGTCGTCTCCGACATCGACGACACCGTCATGGTGTCGATGCTGCCGCGCCTGATCACGGCCGCGAAGCACGCATTCCTGGATCGTGTCTCCTCGCGCGAGGCCGTCCCCGGCATGGCGAACCTTCTGACGACGCTCACCACGTCGTCGGCCACCTCTGAGGGCGTGCCCGAGGGCACGCACTCCCCCATCATGTACCTGTCCACCGGCGCGTGGAACGTCGTGCCGACCGTGCGCTCCTTCCTGGAGCGCTCCGGCTACCCGGCCGGTGGCTTCCTGATGACGGACTTCGGCCCCTCGAACACGGGATGGTTCCGCTCCGGGCCGGAACACAAGCGCCGCGAACTGCGCCGCCTGGCGCGCATGTTCCCCCACGTACGCTGGCTCCTCGTCGGCGACGACGGCCAGCATGACCCCGAAATCTACGCGGAGTTCGCCCGCGAGTTCCCCCAGTGCGTCGCGGGCATCGCGATCCGCTCCCTCTCCGAGATCGAGCAATTCATGGCCCACGGCAGCTTCGAGGCCATGGTGCCCGACGCCCTGTGGACCGTCCCCGAGTCCATCCCCGTCTGGTACGGCTCGGACGGCGAGGCACTCCTAGAGAACATTCGAGGCCGGGGGCCAGCCGGTCCACTGGCGAGCCACTGAGCAACCGCTGAGCGGACGCTGAGCGGGCAAGCCCGCCGGTGTGATGCTGCTTGTGGCCCCACGGGCCGCTCGCCCATCAATTTCGCACGTAATTCCCTTGCAACGTGTTCAAACATTGAAATTGTTTCGGCGGAATTGCAACGTTTTTGGGCGGTCTCAAAAAATGACCATCGGAAATTACGTGCGAAATTTGTCTGGGCCAGGCCCCTTCGCCGCCCCCGTCGCCGCGGCCAGGCCCTCCGTGCCCTCCGGCACCCTCCACCAGTTGGGCCGGGTCACTGATGGGTAGTGCACGGGAGGGCCTACGTCTGCACGCGCGAAAAAGTTCGCCCTGCGCACTCACAACACCCCAAATTCGGCGTTTTTATGCGTGCTGGGCGAGTTTATTCGCGCCAAGCGGTCCTGCGCCGGTCTTGGAGGTGACGCGGCGCACTTCAGGTGGCTGCGATGGGGGTTTTGCGCCATGCGAAGCCTTCTTGCGGCGTGTCGCCGGCGTGTCGCACCCTTGCATGGCGCAATTCCCCCAGATTGGCGGCGGCGCGGCCGCGGTTCGAGGTAGTGTGGCGCCCAAAACGCAGACCACCTCGATGAAAAACGCTGAAAACGGGCTGCTAATAGCGAAGTGGTCTGCGTTTTGGGCAGTTCCCGGGGGGATGGGTTGCTCGCGCACATTGTCGGGCGCCTGGCCCGAGTGGTTGCGAGCACATCGGGGCGCACATTGTCGGGTGCCTGGCCAGGGTGGTAGCGACCCGGCAGCCACATTGTGCGTTCGCACGTTAACCCCTGAGTGTGCGCGTAAACCCCTTGATACGCACGCAAACCCGCTATGTGGAGTGTGGGCGGGGCTGCCCAGGCTCGCATGAGCGGGTTAACGTGCGCATGAGAGGGCCCACGTGCGACTTGTCGGGCCCACGTGCCACTTCAAGGGCCCGCACACTGGGCACGATGCAGTATTCACAGGAACGAGGCAAACACGACCAACTAAAATCGTGACTTTCCCGCACCAGCACAACGAAAAATCGCCCCTCCAGCAACACGTAGTGTCCTATAACCCTTTAACCCCGAAACGATGCTGATCGACAAACGACATAAAAAGGCCGCCCCGAGGGGCGGCCTTCCCATTTATCGCTGCGTGTCAGTCCTGCTGCGTACCCGACATCGGGCGGCACTTCGCGGGCTGTTCGACGGGGTCCGTGGACTTCAGGACTCGCTGCACGTCCTCGGCGCTCATCGCGTCGTCGTAGAAGGTTCCGAGCTCGACTGTCACGGTGGAATCCTGCGCGTCGGTGAGACGCACGTGTGCGCCGGGGAAGAAACGCGCCACCGAGTATGCGTTATCCACGGCGTTCGGACCGGCGGTAATGCGCACCTTACCCGTGTACTCGACGTCTGCGTTCGCGGGCTCCTGCGTCTGGAATCCGGCGGTTGTGAGCATCTCCGTTGCCTTGGAGGCCAGGCCCTGGTGCTGCGTCGTGTTGATGACCAAGACAGACACCTGATCGGGGGCGACGGGCTTCGCGTTCACCGTCGGGCAGGGAATGTCACCGGTCTCGGCATACTTGATCTTCACCGAGAAGTCGTTACCGAAAGGAACGGGGATAATGCCCGTAAACACGAGGGAGGCCACCACCGCGGCCGCTAACATCACGACACCAATGACAGCGAACGTCATGTTTTGACGCTGCTGGCGCTCGCGCAGGAATCGCTGGCGAGGGGTGAGGGCAGTGCGGGGCGCGTTCGGAGTACTCACAGTGTCCAGCCTATCGAATCGGAGCGGCCCGAGGCCAGACAACGCCCCGTCAGGCACATTACATCTCGCCCCCACCTCACCCCCAGCGCTACAGTAAGGTCACCCTTAGCAACGGGGATCATGTCGCGCATCACCGCCCCTCGAAGGGCGCCGATGCGCGCGAGGCACCCCGGCCTCGTCCCCTGTCCAACCCGAAAGAGGACCTCGATGAGCTTCCTGGATTCCGACCTCCTTGCCCGCATCCACGAGCGCGCCGCCGACGCGGACGCCACGAACACTTACCCCGAGGCCGACCTCGCTGACCTGCGCGAGGCCGGGTACCTGTCCGCGTTCGTCCCCACCGAGTTCGGAGGCGCGGGTCTGAGCCTGACCGAGATCGCCGCCGAACAGACCGCGCTGGCCAAGGCAGCGCCCGGCACCGCGCTGGGCATCAACATGCACCAGATCATCGTCGGCCTCGGTCGCTACCTGGTCGCCCACGGCAACGCGCGCGGCGAGCAGATCCTGCGCGACGCCGCCGCCGGCGAAGTCTTTGGCTTCGGCATTTCCGAGCCGGGCAACGACCTCGTGCTCTTTGGCTCGACGACCCGCGCAACCGCGACCGCAGACGGCGGCTACTCCTTCGAGGGCACCAAGATCTTCACCTCCCTGTCCCCCGTGTGGACGCGCCTGCTCATCTTCGGCCGCGCCGAGACCGAGGAGGGGCCCAAGTCCGTGTTCGGAATCGTCCACCGCGACGACGAGGGCTACTCGATCAAGGACGACTGGAACACGCTCGGCATGCGCGCCACCCAGTCCATGACGACACTGCTCGAGGGCGTCACCGTGCCCGAGGAGCGCATCCTGACGATCACGGATCCGGGACCGAGCGCCGACCCCGTCATCTTCGGCATCTTCTCCCACTTCGAGATCCTGCTCGCCGCTACCTACCAGGGCGTGGGTGAGCGCGCCGTCGAGGTGGCCGCCGATCACGTGGCGAAGCGCCGCTCGGTGAAGAACCAGACGACCTACGCCAACGACCCGGACATCCGCTGGCGCATCGCCGAGGCCGCCCTCATCATGAACGCGGTCGGCCCGCAGATCCGCGAGCTCGCTCGCGACATCGACGAGGGCGTAGACCGCGGTCGCTCCTGGATGCCGCAGCTGTCCGCCGCGAAGAACGCGGCCGCCGAGGCAACGCTGCGCGCCGTCGAGCAGGCGATGCGCGCGTGCGGCGGCAGCGCCTACTACAACACGCACGAGCTCTCACGCCTGTACCGTGATGCGCTCGCCGGCCTCTTCCAGCCCTCGGATCAGGAGTCCCTGCACGCCGCGTGGGCGAACCTGATCCTGGGCCCCATTGAGAAGGCGCAGTAGGCTTCCGCAGATGACAGGGGCGGGCCCGAGGATATCCTCGGGCCCGCCCCCTTATGCGCGTGAGGTCAGTCGTTCCACGTGAACTTCTCGGGGCCGATCTCGCCGGTCGTGCCGGTCATCCAGCCGCCGCGAGCCAGCGCGAAAGACTGGCCGGTCTTCGTATTCCAGCAGCTGATGCCGTCCTGCGTGGAGTGGCACGCGAAGTCGCCCTTGGTGGCGGCAGCTCCGTATGCGAGCGCGTTTCCGCCTGCGGGGGCGGCGCTCTCACAGGACTGGCCCGCCTTATCCTTCGAGGCGCTCAGGACGCCGACCTTGCTACCGGAGCAGGAGGCGTAGCCGTCCTCGGCCCAATCGGACTCACCAATGCCGCAGCTGACGCCGTCAGCGGTGAAGGAGCAGGTGATGTTGCCGGACGGGGAGGAGAAGGCGTCAACGGTGATGGCTCCGGCGGGCGCCGGGTACTTCACGGGTTCCTCGGTCGTGGCACTTGCCGACGGGGTCGGATCCGACGCGGAGGACGACGAGGAGCTCGGGTTTGATCCGGCCGCGGGCCCCTCGTAACCACGCGTGAACACGTAGATAACGAAGGCGAGGAGGACCGCCGCCGTGATGGCAAGGACGCCGAGGATGACGGCCATGAACGGGAAGCCGCGACGTTCCTTGACTTCCTGCGGGGCCGCTTGCTGCGAGGCGGTGGACTGCACCTGGTAGGACGCGCCAGCACCCCGGTAGGCCTGCGGCGTGGGTTGAACGCGCGCGGGGGTTCCCGAGGCGCTCGGGTAGGACGAGCCGGAGGACGCGCTCGGATAGACAGCGGTCGCCTCGGGATCCTGAGCTCCCTTGCTGCCCATGATGGACTGACGCTGCACCTGGGCGACCACCTGCTCGCGCGCGCCCACCTTCGGGACGGGCGCATTCGAGCCGACGACCGCAGAGTAGGGGGTCGTGCGCTCGACCTGCGAGTAAGAGTTCACGCCACCCTGGCCGAGCACGTACATGCCGGATTCGGAGGTGCGGATCGATGAGCCGGCGACCGCGCCGGACACATCTCCGTGCATGACAAGGTAGCCGTTGGAGTCGATGTAGCCGTCGTAGTCGTCGCGGGCCTCGAGTGCCGCGTTGACCTGCGGGTCATTGAACTGGTGCAACCAGTCGAGCAGCCCGCGGTACGCGTGCGGATGTGCGGCCACGGCCGGGCGCAGCTCGGGGTAGCGATACGCCAGCTGGCGCAGCGCTTCAGCGTCGGTCGACGGGTCCTGGGCAGCCGCCGCAGGATCGTCGAAGTGCAGCTCTTCAGCCATCGAAACTCCAGACGTCATGGTCACGAGGTTGTTACACAATACCGCGATCAGTGGTCACAAGTGAAACCTTCACCATATTTTTTCCCAACATGCGGCGCTGTCACTTGACAAAAGCTCTATCAGGCCCCACGGAAGATAAACCTGTCAAAGTCCAGCGTTTCGATGTCCCGCGCGAGCGAGCGTACCTGGTCGTCCCACCCCGGCCTCGTCGCGGAAAAACCGTCGGGGGCACCCAGGTCACGGGCCTGCTGGAGGGCGAAGGTCCTCGCCCCCATCTCGCGCGCCCGCACCGCCACCTCGAAGCCGTCGCCGGGCCCGTCCGGGTAGACGGTCAGGCGCACCTCGTGGTCCACCTCGGGGCAGGCCAGGACGACGCCCAGCGACTCCCACGCCCGCTCGCCCGCGCCGCTTCGGCCGGCCACGGCCTCGTAATTTCCCGGGGTCGCCTTCACGTCTATGCCCACCCAGTCGACGAGGCCCGCGCCCAGCAGGTCCGCCAGGCGACGCGGGTAGGGACCCGCGGTGTGCAGGCCGACGCCAAAGCCAAGCTCACGCACGCGCGCCATCGCCGCACCGAGCGCGATCTGGCGGGTCGCCTCGCCGCCGGAAAACACGACGCCGTCGAGAAGGCCGCGCCTGCGCGCCAGCAGATCCTCGAGCGCGCTCCACGCAACCACCCCCGGGATGCGCGGGTCGATAATCGCGCTGTTGTGACAGTACGGGCACGCCCACGGGCACCCCTGCAGGAACAGGGACGCCGCAAATTTCCCCGGCCAGTCCACGGTCGACATCGGCACGAGGCCGGCGATCTGCAGGTCGTCCGGCGTCCACTCGCGCGCAGCCCGCCCCCCGACGAGGCCGGGGACGCCCAGGCTCAGCGTGCCCTCCCGGGTCGCCCCGGCCTCGTCGTCATGGGGACGGGCGCCCACCTCAGCGGCTCCCCGCGGGAGGGAACGCGCTGACGAGCTCACCGTGCGCATCCGCGGCGCTCTCGGAGAACATCTGACGCTCGTGGTACTCGCCCTTCTTGCCGATGTTGAAGGACTGGACCGGACGGAAGTAGCCCATGACGCGCGTCCACACCTCGCAGGCCTGCGGCTCCGCGTGGGGGTGGGCGGCCGCGCACTTCTCACAGGTGAAGTGCTCGCCGGCCAGGTAGCCGTGGACCGGGCAGATCGAGA
>ERZ1699235.866-NODE-866-length-10432-cov-3.306453_pt1 | contig 10432 bp, 6 predicted proteins | sample MGYA00581546_ERZ1699235 | MGnify/ENA primary metagenome ERZ1699235 (study PRJEB42319, sample SAMD00040334) | human oral metagenome | material: saliva | host: Homo sapiens | study: EMG produced TPA metagenomics assembly of PRJDB4115 data set (Metgenomic analysis of... | reverse complement strand
GGTCATAGCGGTGAAGCGAGAGCTGGGCACGTCCGGGGCGTGGTTGGCGGCAATCAGGGCGTTGGTGTTGGCAGGGTTACCCACAACCAGGACCTTGATGTCGTCAGCGGCTACAGCGTTGATGGCTGCACCCTGAGGACCGAAGATACCGCCGTTGGCCTGCAGCAGGTCAGAGCGCTCCATGCCGGCACGACGTGGCATAGAACCAACTAGGAAGGCGATGTTGGCGCCGTCGAAAGCCTGCTTGGGGTCATCGAAAATGTCCACGCTGCCCAGGGTCGGGAAGGCGGAGTCGAATAGCTCCATAGCGGTACCCTCAGCAGCCTTAACAGCCTGGGGGATCTCCAGCAGACGTAGGTTTACCTGCTGGTCGGGGCCTAGCAGAGCGCCAGAGGCAATACGGAACAGCAGTGCGTAGCCAATGTTGCCAGCGGCACCGGTGACGGTGACATTTACGGGGGCGTTTGCCATAAGTTAAGTCTCCTTAAGGTAAGACAATTAAGGACTGCTTCCTTGCACAGCCACTGTGTATAAGTGTATGCCCTTGAGCATACAAAATTTAGGACCCAGCGATTTTGCCCAAATCAGAGCCTTTAGGGCGCACGCCGGTTAGCTAACTGTGTTCTATGCCCCCTAAGGCGCTAATGGCAAGCTAAGCTGTTAGCCGTGAGAGGCCAATCAATACCCACCCGCTCACCGCTGGGGCAGCGGGCTTATCGTCAAATCTGTGTGTTTAGTGTCGTGGCAGGCGCCAGCGGCGCACTAAGTTTGATTGGTTTTGGTAAGGGGGTAGGGGCACCTTTTGACTCCACTGTACTAGCCCATCAAGTCTCTCCGTTTGCGGCAGCGTGGCCTTGGCTGGCCACGGCAGTTATTTTTGCCAGCATCTGCGCCCTAAGCTACGCGGCAGCTGACTATATTGGCCGCCAAAGTGCACTTGATGAAGAATCACGCCTGCGCGTGCGCACCCTAGACCACATTTTCGCGATCGGTCACTTGCCGCGCACCGGAGCGGGCGCCGATAGCGCTAAAACCACCGCCAGCGGCGCACTAGTCTCTACCCTGGTTGATGGCAGCGAGCGCGTTTCTAAATACGAGTTCACTTTCCTGCCCCAAGCAATCAGTGCCCTAATCACGCCGCTGGTGGTGCTGGTGCTAGCAGCTATCTTCATTGATCCCCTCAGCGCCCTAGAACTAACCCTAGGTATCGCCATCGCTATTGGTGGCAGCCTCGGAGTCAGCCGCCTCACCCGTGGCAGCGCCGCTGGCTCGCGCAAGCAGCGTTCAGCCCTAGCCGCCCAATATTTAGATGCGGTACAGGGCCTAAGTACTCTAGTACTGGCCCGCGCTGGTGAACGCTACGCCCAGCGTCTAGGCCAACGCGGCGAAGCTAACCGCCGGGCCCTAATGCGTCTACTGGCAGGCAACCAGCTAGTAATCCTAGCCACCGATCTATTTACTAGCGTGTTCATTTTGATGGCCTCGGTGGCTATTGCTGCCAGCGGTCTAAAATCTGGACGCCTAGATGCCGGTGACGCCCTGGCTCTAGCCCTAGTGGCGCTAGTGCTACTAGACCCGCTTAACCATGTAGGGGCCTTCTTCTATGTGGGTATGGGTGGACGCGCCAGCCAAAAAGCTATCCGCAACATTTTGGCCACCCCCACCCCCGCCAGCGCCGCCCCGGCGCCGGTACCCGCCAAGTCCAGCTACCAGCCAGAAGAGGTGGACACCGCTGCTATCTTCTTGCGTGACGTGAGCGTTGGTTGGGGCGATAAAGACGTACTTAAAAACGTCAACCTGCGGGTGGAACTGGGTGAACACATCGGTATTGTGGGCCGCTCGGGAGCCGGCAAATCCACGCTTATGGCGCTACTGGCAGGCCACTTACTACCCCGCGAAGGCTACGGGCGCCTTGGCCCTATCCGCCTGCGCCCAGCCAATATGTCACGTGTGCAGCGCTCCAGTGCCCTAGTTAGCCAGCGCTCATGGCTGTTTGGTGACACGGTAGCCCAAAACCTGCGTCTAGCTAAGCCTGAAGCCACCACTGAAGAACTATGGCGGGCCCTGGAAGTAGCCCAGCTTGACACCGAAATTCGAGCCCTACCTAAAGGACTAGAAACCATGCTGGGCGACAGCGGCATGGGCCTATCAGGAGGCCAAGCCCAACGCCTGGCTATCGCCCGCGCCGTACTAGCTGACCGCCCCATCTTGCTATTGGATGAGCCCACCAGCCAGGTAGATCTGGCTAGCGAAGCTGCCATCACTAAAGCCCTAGAAAACCTAGGTGCCAACCGCACTGTGGTAACCATTTCGCACCGCCCAGCGGCGCTAATCCACACTGACCGCATCTTTAAGGTTTCTAAAGGCAAACTCCACGAGCTAACGCCGCGCAAGCCCAAAGCTAAGCCCACCGGCCCAGCCCAACCCACCAAAGCCCAGGCAGACCAGCTCCTGGCCGCCAAGGTTAGCGGCGACGCTATGACCACTCCCCTAACCTCAGCGCTAGCCTCTCTAGCCCAGATGCAAAAACCCACTAAAACCAAGAAAAACTCTGCCAAAAAACCAACTGCTATGGATGCCAACTCAGCCCACAGCTCTAGCGGAGAGGACGACTGATGTCACGGCGTCGGGTTTATAACTGGATCCTAGAAGTAACGCGGCCGGCACTAAAGCCTCTGGCCCTGTCAGTAAGTGCACGCCTACTGGACCAGATCTTGCAGGTAGTTATCTACTCCCTGGGGGCCTATGCGCTCGCAGTGGCGCTGCGTAAGCTCAGCGGTGGCGGCGGGCTCGATACTGGCCTGGTGTGGCTGTTTTTGCTGGCATGTTTGATCATTGCCCTGGTTAAGGCCGCGTTGCGCTACGCCGAACAGTTCATGGGGCACCTAGTTGCTTTCAAAGCCCTAGAGCTGCTGCGCATAGCGCTGTTTAAGTCCATGCTGCCCCAGTCACCACGCCTGTCTTTGCACACCCGCTCAGCTGAGCTAACTGGGCGGCTAACTAAAGACATTGACCGCATTGAGGTGTTTTTTGCCCACACTTTGGCGCCACTAGTAAGTTCACTGGTGGTGCCGCTGCTGACCTGGGTGTGGATCGCCTTTGTGTCTCCGGCTACGGTTTCTATTTTCGTCCTGGTGATGCTGGCGCTGACCTTAGTGGTGGTGCCGTTGATGGGGGCTAAGTTCTCCCTTGCCGGAGCCCAAAAGAGCGCCAAGATTCGCGGCCAGCTGCAGGCCCACGTAACTGACTCGGTGCAGGGCTACAACGAGGTGCTTTCTTATGGCGCCCAGTTGCAGCGTCTAGAGCAGCTTGAACGCATTGGTGATTCGATCACCGCCGCTGATGCTCCGGTACGGGCTTGGGCGGCGCTGCGTTGGGCAGCCGGGCAGCTTTTGATGGCTCTGATGCTGTTTGGGGTGCTATTTATTTGGCTGCGCGACCCGGTTTTTGAGGCCGCTCCCCTGGCTCAGGCCCCCACAGTGGTGGCGGTGATTGCCGCCCTGGTAGCTCAGCGTACTAGCGCACGTACCTTGGAGGATATGCCTTCTTCAGTGTCGGTAGCTTGGGCTAGTGCTGAGCGAGTTTATGCCACCGCCCATGGTCCGGCTTTGCTTGATGGCCCTAAAGCTTTGCCTGCCCATCGCGACGACGCCGCCAAGTCTGGTTTGGAGGTCACCTGGCACAAGGTTTCTTACGCCTACCCTGGTGAGCGTAAACACCAGGCTTTAACTCAGGTTTCCCTGCACCTAAATGCTGGTTCTTGGACGGTGTTGGCGGGTGCTAGCGGTAGCGGCAAGTCCACGCTGAGCATGTTGGCGGCGCGCTGTGATGATCCGGTGGGCGGGCGCGTGCTGCTTGATGGGCACGATGTGCGCACGCTTAAGGTTGATTCGCTGCGTTCCCAAGTGCAGTTGGTAAGCCAGCATCCGTTCATTATGCGCGCCACTATCCGTGAGAATCTGGCCCTGGCGGCCCCGCAGGCAGATACTGCCCAGCTATGGCAGGCCCTGGAGTACGCTCAGCTGGCTGCCGAGGTGCGGGCTATGCCTAAGGGACTCGACACGGTTGTGGGTGAGCGTGGCAGTTCGCTTTCTGGCGGCCAGGCTCAGCGTCTAGCTTTTGCCCGGGCGCTGGTAGCTAAGCCGCGTCTGCTGATTTTGGATGAGTTCACTTCACATATGGATCTGAAGCTGGCTGCTAGCGTGCGCAAGTCTTTGCGCCAGGCACTACCTGAAGCCACTATTTTGGAAGTCTCCCATACGTTGGTGGGCCTGGAACTGGCTGACCGGGTAGTGGTCTTTGAAAACGGCCAGATTGTTCAAAGCGGCAAGCCCCAAAAGCTAATGAACACTCCCGGCCCGCTGCGCCAGCTTATGGATCGCTAGGAAGGCACCGGTCGGCTGCGACAGCTAGCAAACAGCGGCAGCTGGCAAGCTGCGCAGCTCAAACACCAGCAATTACATAAATAGTTAGCGCTAACCGTAATGGTTAGCGCTAACTATTTTTTAAGGGTGTTCACTGCAGCAGTTATGGCGCCAGCGCATTATGACGCACGCTAGCCAGTTGCTGGGACAGAGCCTTGTACGGCCTTGTGTGTCGCGACGCACTAGGCTCCCAGCTGCTGGGATAGGGCGCGGTCTTCGTCGGTAACTACCCCTTCCACCGAAACCTTGTCCAGGTAGGCCATGCCGTCAAAAGACAGCTCGCGGGCGTTTTCCGGGTCAGCTTTAGCATCGTTGAACTTACCGTGAGCCAGACGGTCAATCACAATGGCAATAGCGCCGTCGCCGGTTACGTTGGTGGCGGTGCCGAAGGGGTCCAAAGCGATGTAGGTGGCGATCATAAGGGCAATAGCGGACTCGTTAAAGCCCAGCATTGAAGAGAGCACCCCGGTAGCGGCCATAATCGCACCTCCGGGCACACCCGGGGCGGCCACCATGACAATACCCAGCATGAAAATAAAGCCGGCATACTGCATAGCTGAAACATTCATGCCCTGGGAGGCAATAATGGCCAGTGAAAAGGCGGTAATTTTCGAGGTTGAACCAGCCAGGTGAATAGTGGCGCACAGAGGCACGGTAAAAGCAGCTACCGGCGCAGATACCCCATTTTTGCGAGTCTGACGCAAAGTCACCGGGATGGTGGCCGCCGAGGAGGAGGTACCCAGAGCAGTGGTGTAGGCGGGCATCATGGTCCACAGCGCCTTTAACGGGTTGCGCTTACCAACCAGACCGGCCACCGCAAACTGGGTCAGCAGGATAACCACTTCCAGTACCAGCACCACCACTACTACGCTCAGCAGGGTGCGCATAATGCGCCACGCTGCACCTGAGATAGCCAGGTTCAAGAAGGTACCAAACACGTGCAACGGCAGCAGCGGAATAATGATCTTGTTGATCAAAGCGCTGATAATAGCCCTAAATTCAATGCTGGCTTTACGCAGCACGCCCCTGGGCACAAGCGACAGGCCAATGCCGATTACGAAAGACAGCAGCAGCGCCGTCATGACCCCAAAGACCGGGGGCATTTCCACTTCAAAATATGACTTGAGGGTGCCGGCGTCGGCCTTACCCACATTAGAGGCCAAAGACTTGGTGATAATGTGCGGGAAAACGCTGGCGCACACTACGTAGGTAAGGAAACCTGAAAACAGGGTGGAGCCATAGGCCAGGGCCGCAGTAATAGAGAGCCACTTACCGGCTCCACGTCCTAAATCTGCAATTGCTGGGGTTACCAAACCCACGATGATCAGCGGAATTGCAAAACTTAAGAACTGGGCGAAAATCGCCGAAAAAGTAACGAATACACGCGCCAGCGGCACGGTGATCAGCGGGGAGGAACCCACCTTAATAGAGCCCACCACCAAAGCAGTCACTATCGCTAGAATCACCCAAAACAGGATGCCGCCAGCTTTTGCTAGCTTACGCACCGAGATCATGCCTTTTCCTTCGCTCGCGGCGAGGCGCCTGGCGAACGCGGTGCGCCGCCAATAGCGTCAGCGCCTAGGTGTGCAACATAATCTCAATATTTGGCTTATAGCGCTACATTCTCCGTATAGTGAGATTTTCTTACATTATTTTCTAAAATATGCATTCGCCGCATATAGCGAAATTTGTCAGTTTCCCATCGTTTTAACTGATCAATACGATTATGGTGAAGCCATGAGCGCTAAGCAGGTAAATTGGCCCCGTTCAAAGCACAGCTATGTTGATTTAAGCGACGGGCGCCGGCTGCATGTAGTGGAGCATCTGCCGTTTTCCGGGGCGGCTGCAACCACGACGGCGCCAGCGGCTGCGACACCTGCGTCGTTAGCCCCACCTGCGACGACGGCGCCAGCGGCTGCGACAAGCGAGGCTAAGCCGCCGGTAGTGTTTGAATCCGGCCTAGGGCTATCGCGCCTACTGTGGGCAAATGTGACTCATTTACTGGCAAAAGCCGGCTACCGCACGATCAGCTATGATCGCTCCGGCCTGGGTCGCTCACCGGCCGCAACAGAGCGCAGCCTAGAGGCCCTGGTGGCAGACCTAGAGCAGGTGGTGCGAGCTTACGCACCCCAGGGGGCCATTATTGTGGGCCATTCCTATGGGGGCATCATGGCCCGTTTACTAACCGCACGCCAGCCACAGTTGGTTAAGGCGCTGGTGCTGGTTGATCCCTCAAGTGAATTTGTGGGGGCCCAGATTGGCCCGCTAGGTAAACGCCTGGAGGCACTTTTTGATTCGGCGATCACTTTTAGCCGCGATCTTAAACTACTCCCCATTTTCCTAATGGCTGCAGGCTATAAGCATTTACCGGCGCGGTTGCAGCAAAAAGTGCGCGTCGAGGACGTCAGCGACGCCGCTTTAAAAGCGCGTCGTCAAGAAAATAAGGGCTACTACCCGGCTCTAGCAAAGCTACGCGAGAGCCCCCTACCCTACCCGCAGGTGCCGGTAGAGATTTTATTGGCCAGCTCTTCACCTGAGTCAGAGTGGTTTAAGGCCCACAGTGAGTATGCGAGCAAGCTGCCTGATGCACACCTGTGGCAGGCTTCAACCAGCTCACATATGGTGCCACTGCTGCGCCCCCAGGAAGTGGCCTTGGCAGTTAAGCAAGCCGACGCTCGCCGCAGTGCTTAAACCAAAGGACGCCTAAAGCCGCAGGGCTACCTAAAGCAGCCGGAAGGCTACCTAAAGCTGCGACGTCGGCCCTAGCGCAGCCAAAGCAGGCTTTAGTAGATGCGCGGCAGGTTAGCGTAGGTGGACAGCAGCACTAAACCAACGGTTAGGCCAGTGCCCACCACTAAATCTTCAAACCGGCTGCGGGCCTGAATCCAGGTGCCCTCGGGGCGCAGCAGGCGAATTATGGTAAGGGCGCCGGTCAGTGCAGCGGCCTCCAAAACCGCAAAACGTGAGTAACCCAGCAGCGCAGTGGCCACCACGATTAGCACGCAAACCGTCACTACCCCTACCCCGGCCACGCGATAGTAGTGACGCGGCGGCAACTGGTTAGGGGAAAGTACGCTTTCAGCTGTTTCTTCGCTCATTTTTCTCCTTGGCAACCGCTACAGCATACCTTTTACCGCGCCGTAGCTGGAGGCTTCAGCGGGTAGGTCACCGGTGTCGACGGCGTCGCTGATTTGTTCCAGCATCTGCTCTACCAGGTCAATTACGGCTTTTTTACCCTCAACTGGGCCACCAGCCAAGAGGCCGTCGGTACCCAAAAGCACGGCGGCGGGCACTGCCTCAATTGCCAGCAGGTGGGAAACTTCCTCGTTAACGTCACGTAGATAGTGTCCACGCAGTGAGTAGGGGTCTCCCTTGGCGAAGTATTCCTCGGCGCTGCGTGGGGAAACCACCTTAATAGCCACCTGGGGAATGGCCTTGATCCAGCCGGGCACTAGGGCTTTAATATCGTCACAGTAGCCGCATTCCATAGATAGGAACAGCAACAAGTGAGCCTGGCGGGCTGAATAGGCGCGCAGGTTGTAGCCGCTTTCAAACTCATCATAGAGGGTGGCGATGGGGATCAGGGCGCGCAGATACTCGCCTTCTTGCTGGCTGGCGGGAGCGTCTAGATAATCTTGGGCAAAGCTGCTTTGCTCTACTGGCGCCGGGGCTTTACCCAGTGAAGCTTGGGCTAGTAGCCAAGTAACTGCCGCCACCGCCACCAGGGCTAGAACTGGCGGGTTAGTGGCCACTTGAAGCGCAAAAACTGGTGTGCCCCAAGCTAACGCCACCAGCCACAGCAGGGCCAGGGCCACTAGGGCCAGGTTGCGGGCAATTAGCACCGGCCCCACTTCGGTGGCATTTTTAGCCCCAAAACAGTTGCAGCTGGCCTGATCTTGGCGGGCCAGGCGCACAATCAGCACCAGGTAGAAGCTGACCAAAACCAGCGCGGCCAGAGCCACCGGCCAAGCCAGTACTCCGGGCACAACCAGCAAAGCTAGCGCCAGGGCCAGCTCAGCCCAGGGGTGGGCGCGGCGCAGCCAGGTTTGGTTTAGGAATTTGGGTAGGCCCAGTTCACGCCAAGTATCGGCGTCATCGACGCCGGAGGTGAGCTTACCGATAGCAGCTGCGGAAAATACGGTCGCCAAAACTATGGGGGCGGCTACCAGTACTAAATCCATGGGGCTCCTTGTTTAACGCCTGGCTAACATATTGGTTTAACACGCTGGCGTGGGTGGGAACTTAAAGGGGGGCGGAATTTAAAAGCGGCGGGACTTAAAGGGGTTGGGATATAAAGCGGGGACAGGTATAAACCTGCCCCCGCTAAATGTATCAGTGAGCGAAGTGGCGCGTACCAGTGAAGTACATGGTCACGCCGGCGGCCTGGGCGGCCTCAATCACTTCTGCGTCGCGGATAGAGCCACCAGGCTGCACCACAGCCTTAACCCCGGCGTCGATAAGCAGCTGCAGGCCATCGGCGAAGGGGAAGAAAGCGTCAGAGGCAGCTACGCTACCCACCGCACGCTGGGGGGCGCTGGCGGCTAGGATCTGGCTGGCATCCGCCCCACCGGCACTGTTGGCCTGGTTGGCGGCGGCGTCGCCAGTGGCGCGCGCGCCTAGGGTGTTGGCGCGCTCAATGGCCAACTTGCACGAGTCAACGCGGTTAACCTGGCCCATACCCACACCCACAGTGGCGCCAGCGTGTGCCAGCAGCACCGCGTTGGAGCGCACCGAGCGCACAGCGTTCCAGGCAAAACGTAGGTCAGCTAGGGTTTCGGCGTCGGCACTGGGGCCGGCCACCAGCTGCCACTGGGCCGGGTCGTCACCGGTGGCGTCAACATTGTCACGCTCTTGCACCAGTAGGCCGCCGGTTACCTGCTTGAACTCATAGCCACCACGTACTGGCTTAGGCAGGCGCAAAATACGTAGGTTCTTCTTGGCGCTGAGGATTTCTAGTGCCTGCGGTTCATACTCAGGGGCCACAATCACCTCAGTGAAAATCGGCTTAACCTGGGCGGCCATGGCGGCGGTGACGGTGGCATTAGTGGCGATTACGCCGCCGTAAGCAGACACCGGGTCGCAGGCGTGGGCCTTAGCGTGGGCCTTAGCCACATCCTCATCTACCGCAATGCCGCAAGGGTTGGCGTGCTTAACTACCACCACGGTGGTGGCCTCGCCTTGATCGTAGGCAGCACGCACAGCCGCGTCAGCGTCGGTGTAGTTGTTGTAGCTCATGGCCTTACCGTGCAGCTGCTCGGCGCCGGCAATGCCCTGGGCCTGGCCCTGGGTGTACAGAGCAGCGCTCTGGTGCGGGTTTTCGCCGTAACGCAGGGCGTGGGCACGGGTGAAGGTGGCACCCACAAACTCCGGCAGGGCTGCCTCGGTCTCTAGCTGCTGGGAGAACCAGCTGGCCACGGCGACGTCGTAGCTGGCGGTGTGAGCGAAGGCGGCGGCGGCTAGGGCCCGGCGCTGAGAGAGGGTGAAGCCACCCGCAGACACAGCCTGGGCTACCTCAGGGTAACGGGCCGGGTCTACCACTACCGCTACTGCCGGGTGGTTTTTGGCGGCAGCGCGCACCATGGAGGGGCCGCCAATGTCGATCTGCTCAACGCAGGCGTCAAAGTCAGCGCCAGAGGCAACCGTGTCAGTGAAGGGGTAAAGGTTAACCACCACCAGGTCAATGGGAGCTACCTGCAGTTCACGCAACTGGGCCAGGTGAGCGTCCTTGCGGCGGTCAGCCAAAATACCGGCGTGAATCTTGGGGTGCAGGGTCTTAACGCGGCCTTCTAGGCACTCGGGGAAGCCGGTAACCTGCTCCACCGGGGTGACCGGAATGCCGGCGGCGGCAATAGTGGCGGCGGTGGAACCGGTAGAAATTAGCTCAACCCCGTTGGCGTGTAGCTGGGTGGCTAGCTCCACCAGGTTGGTCTTGTCGTAAACGCTCAGCAGGGCGCGCTTAACCGGCACCTGGTCAGGGTTTACTAGCCCTTCCGTGGGCACGTGAGCAG
>ERZ1699235.862-NODE-862-length-10504-cov-4.187048_pt1 | contig 10504 bp, 7 predicted proteins | sample MGYA00581546_ERZ1699235 | MGnify/ENA primary metagenome ERZ1699235 (study PRJEB42319, sample SAMD00040334) | human oral metagenome | material: saliva | host: Homo sapiens | study: EMG produced TPA metagenomics assembly of PRJDB4115 data set (Metgenomic analysis of... | reverse complement strand
GGCTCGTCGCATCCTGGGGCTGGAGTTGGTCCCAAGGGTTGGGCTGTTCGCCCATTAAAGCGGTACGCGAGCTGGGTTCAGAACGTCGTGAGACAGTTCGGTCCCTATCCTCTGTGCGCGCAGGAAACTTGAGAAGGGCCGTCCCTAGTACGAGAGGACCGGGATGGACGAACCTCTGGTGTGCCAGTTGTACCGCCAGGTGCATGGCTGGTTGGCTACGTTCGGAAGGGATAACCGCTGAAAGCATCTAAGCGGGAAGCCTGCTTCAAGATGAGGTTTCCACGCCCCCTTCGTGGGGTGAGAGGCCCCCGCCAGACTAGCGGGTTGATAGGCCAGAGGTGGAAGCACAGCAATGTGCTCGTGAGCCGACTGGTACTAATGGGCCAACACTAAACAACACCCAACAACGGGTGAACAAAAACACGAACAATGTCGTGCCGCAACCACTATACAAACCACGATCAACCCACACCCCCACCAACAAACAGCGTGCGGGGAACCGTGTTGAACACCAAACTTGTGGTGGTCATAGCACCGGGGAAACGCCCAGCCTCCATTCCGAACCTGGAAGCTAAGCCCGGCAGCGCCAATGGTACTGCAACCGCCAGGTTGTGGGAGAGTAGGACACCGCCACAACACACCTCAAACCGAAGGGCCTCATCCACACGGATGAGGCCCTTCGCGCATTATCTCCTCACCGGCCGACTTCGTGGTGCGCGCCTGACGCAGCTAATCGTGTCGCAGCGGTGGCGTATCCGTCTGCGTTGTATCTCCGCGTGTGTCCACTAGATGAAAAACCACACGTCACGGACCAACGTCGCCCACATAACGGCGCTACGCGTGCGATGCTATTCCCATGGTCACTTCTCCACATCCGCACGGGCCTCACCATCACGGTCCCAAAGACGAGGTTCTCGCTCAGCGCATGGCGGCGCACGATCGCCTTGCTCATCAGTCCCAGGTTGTTCTACGGCTTGGCCAGATGCTGCTCTCGTTTGGCGCGAGCGCCTATCGCGTCAAGAAGTCAATGGCTGATCTCGCACGCGCAGTAGGCATTTCTGAGCACCGAGCACAGGTCACGTACACGGAGATTATCGCGACCGCGTATGCGAACGGAACTTTCCGCACGGAGCTCGCTGAGCAGCGCCTCATGGGCGTTAACGCTGACAAGATCGACCGTATTAATAACTACGTGGCGTCCCTGCACGGCAAGTCTGTGCGAGTCGAGGATGTGTCGGACGAGCTGGACAAGATCGCGAAGGTTCCCGGCCTCTACGACTGGTTCTCGAACGCGCTCGCCTCAGGCCTCGCCTGTGCGGCGTTCGCATTCCTCAACGGCGGGGGATGGGTCGAGTGCTCTGCCGTCGCCGTCGCCTCGTTCTTCGGACAAGCGCTGCGCCGCCAGATGCTGATCCGCCACATGAACCACTTCGGCGTGTGGATGGCGTGCGGTGCCCTTGCAGCGATGATCTACATTTTGCTGGTTGCTCCCGCTCAACAGTTCCTCGGCATCGAGTCCACGCATCAGGCTGGCTTTATTTCCGCGCTGCTCTTCCTGGTCCCCGGTTTCCCGCTGGTGACTGGCCTGATCGATTTGGTGCGACAAGACTTCCAAGGTGGCGTCGGTCGCCTTGTGTACGTGACGATGCTCGTCATGTCAGCGGGCGTGGCTGTCTGGGCGATCTCGGCTGTCTTCGGCTGGTCGGTGACGCCCGAGTACGGCGTATCGCTCGTTCCATGGCTGCACTACCTTCTGCGCTTCCTCGCCAGCTTTGTTGCCGCATACGGGTTTGCGATGCTCTTCAATTCACCGCAACGCGTGTGTGCGACGGCTGCACTCATCGGCGCCGTGATCAACACCGCTCGTATCGCCCTGCACCTGGAACTCGGCGTTCCTGCCCCGGCTGCCGTCGGCCTCGCCGCGCTCGCAGCTGGCCTTCTCGCCGTCTTCGTGGCCCGCAGGACGCGCTTCTCGCGCGTGACCCTGTCCGTGCCTGCTGTCGTCATCATGATCCCCGGTGTGCCGCTCTATCGTGCTCTGACCTACCTGAACAACCAGCAGATCGACGATGCGCTCGCCGCGCTCTTCACGGTCATGTTCACGATCGTTGCGATCGGCATGGGCCTCGCGCTCTCCCGTATGCTGACGGATAAGAACTGGCTCGTCGAGAAGCAAGAACGAGTCCCGAACCTGTGGGAATACGAGGAGGAGCACGCATGAAATTCGAGATCGAAGCGGGCCTGAAGCCGCCGTCGTTTGAGGTTGAGTACGAGATCGACCGCGACGAGATTCGCGCCGTCGGCCGCAACATCGCAATCGTGTGCGTGGCGGCGGTGACCGCTCGAGTGCTCGTCGCGCTGATTTCGCGCTGACGCTCATTCATTGACGAGGCCGTGGCCGGGAAACCGGTCGCGGCCTCGTTTGTGCGTAGGCCGAGTTGGCAGGTATACAGGGCCACGACAACGTACGGAGCAAGCGTCGCCCTTGTGGAGGGCGCCGTAGGGCCTGCGGGCGACCTGTGGCCACGGCCGGGCTGCTTTGTGTGCCCGTGGGCGGCGGCCCGCCCGCGAGATCGCCACACGCGAGCCTTCGGCTCGGAGTGGTCGATCTCGAAGCCCGGCCAGGCCCCGCCACCGCCCACGGGCACTGCAGCCAGGCCTCGCAGGCCGCGTGTTGACTTTTTGATTACCTGACCCTGGCGTCGCCCACGGGCACCGCAGCCAGGCCTCACAAGCGCCGTGTCTACCTCCAACCAGGCGGGGCGGTGCCCGGTACGGGCTCGGGAGAGGGGATCGAGGCATGCGAATGGGGCCGACCCGAAAGGGCCAGCCCCATTGCGTCGTGGGTTCGAACCCGCGGGAGACGTTGCCGCTACATGCCGCCCAGGACCGTAGCGACGATGATCTTGCCGACCATGGCCACCGGGTAGACCAGCGCGTAACCGAGCGACACGCGAGGATCTGCGTTGGTACGGCCATTCGCGAAAGCGAGGACGGCGGGCTGCGTCTGCGCGCCACCGAGCAGACCGGCAAGCTTCGTGCCGCCCATCTTGAACACCCATCGCATCGTGCAGTAGAGGCCGACCGCCATAATCGATGTCATGACGACACCGAGAGCGAAGATGCGGATCCAGGCGCCCGATTCGAAGGCCTCGAGGATCTGGCCGCCCGCCTTGGCGCCCGCCTGTGCGAGGAAGATGAGCAGGCCGAGCTCAGCCATGACCTGGCAGGTGGTGAAGGGCAGAGCCGTCGCAATGGGGCCGATGCGACCGACGCGGCCGAAGATAAGGCCCACGATGAGCGTGCCAGCGGCGGAACCGATCGAGAAGTACTCGCCGGAAGGGGTCAGGATCGGCAGCTCGCCGATCGCGATACCCAGCGCCATGCCAATGCCCAGGGCGATCGGGTTGAGGTCCGTGAGGCCTCGGGACGAGTCGCCGAAGAACTTGGTGATCTCAGCCATCTTGGACGTGGGGGCGACGACGCGCACGCGGTCACCCTCCTGGAGGACCAGGCCCGGCTCGGCGACCATGTCGACGTCGCCGCGGCGCACGCGCGAGATAGTCGCGGAGAACTCCTTGGCGAGGCCGAGCGAGGCGACCGTGCGTCCGGCGACCTTCGGGTTGGAGATCGTCACACGACGGAAGTCCAGGTAGGAGCGATCCTGCATGAGGGAGTGAGAGGACGCGTGGCCGAGCTCCGTTGCCGCACGTGCGACGAGCTCGCGGGGGCCGACGACCGTCACGAGGTCACCAGGATCCAGGGTGTCAGACATCTGGGGACGGGTGATCGGGCCGGTCTCGCCGCGGCGCAGACGGGAGAAGGAGACCTTCTCGCCGAGCTTCTCGTAGATGTCGCCAACGAAGGGGTGGTCGTCGCGCTCGACGCGGATCGTGCGGTTCGACAGGGGAGAGGGGGCATCCTTATCGTTGCGGCCGTAGTGCAGTGCAGCCATCGAAGCTGCCAGCATGCCGATGACGCCGAAGAGGTAGGCGATCGAGTAGCCGACCGTCGCACGTGCTGGATCGCCGGAGGCCTCGCCGGCAGCGGCCAGAGCGGGCGTGTTCGTCACCGAACCCGCGAAGGTACCGGCGATGAGCGGAACGTCCATACCCATGGCCTTACCGAGGTAGAGGCCGACGGTGGCGGTGATGCCGTAGAGGGCAACCATCGACAGAATCGGGCCGACGGCGGTCTTCAAGTTGTGGAAGAACGACGCACCCGAGTTGATGCCGATCGCGAACGTGAAGAGCGTCAGGCCGAGAGTGCCCAGCTGGGGGGTGACCCGCAGCTCGATGTCGTAGGACTGCGCCCACGCAGCCAACGCGATGGCAAAGAACAGAACGGCGGCGGCGCCGAGGCTAATGCCCCTGATTTTCACATGGCCGAACGCCATGCCTATACCGATGAGAAGGAAGAGGAACAGAACTGGCTGTTCGCTCAGAATCTCGAACACCTGGTGCACGATGAAATCTCCGTGTTGTGGATTGTGATATGAGGTATGAGTCAATTAAACCAGTAATACGTGCTGTGCATCTCAGTCCATCGTCCTAGATGGCGATCAGAACCCAAAGGTCCGCACAATGAGATGACGCGGAGCGTAGAGCTCAGGCAAGATACGGTAAATACATGCTCGACGTTCGCGGAATTGGAATCCTCGCCCTGGTCATCGTACCCGGGCGTGCGATGCCTGCCGTGTAACGTGAGGATGGATCGCACGCCGAAATCCCCGCATCCGCGCATCTGCCGGACCTGACGGGGTTTTTTCTTTGAGACGGTCCCAACGATTGAGAGGACGAATGGTGAGCGACACCGCCAACACCACCCGCATGACCGGAGCCGAGGCTATCGTGGCCAGCCTCGAGGCCCTGGGCGTTACCGACGTGTTCGGTATGCCCGGCGGCGCAATTCTGCCGACCTACGACCCGCTGCTGGCGTCGACGTCCATCCGCCACATTCTTGTCCGTCACGAGCAGGGCGCGGGCCACGCCGCCGAAGGCTACGCCCTGGCCACCGGTAAGGTTGGCTGCGCGATCGTGACATCCGGCCCCGGCGCCACCAACGTACTGACGGCCCTGGGCGACGCCTGCATGGACTCGGTCCCGATCGTCGTGATCTCCGGCCAGGTCGGCGCATCCCTGATCGGAACCGACGCCTTCCAGGAAGCCGACGTCGTCGGTGCCTCGATGCCCATCACCAAGCACTCCTTCCTCGTCACGGATCCCGCGGAGATCCCCGCGCGCCTGGCCGAGGCCTTCCACCTCGCGGGCACCGGCCGCCCCGGCCCGGTCCTCGTGGACATCACCAAGTCCGCGCAGGTCGCCGAGATGGACTTCTCCTGGCCTCCCGCCATCGACCTGCCCGGCTACCGCGTCGCGGACAAGCCGAACATGAAGCAGGTGCGCGCGGCTGCCCGCGCGATCGTCGATGCCCAGGCTCCCGTGCTCTACGTGGGCGGCGGCATCGTGCGCTCCGGCTCCACCGACGCTCTCGCCGACCTCGTCGAGGTCACGAATGCCCCCGTTGTCACCACGCTGACCGCCCGCGGCGCGTTCCCTGACTCCGATCGCCACAACCTCGGCATGCCCGGCATGCACGGCACCGTGGCCGCTGTCGGCGCCCTCCAGCGCGCCGACCTGATCGTGGCGCTCGGCGCCCGCTTCGACGACCGCGTGACGGGCCGCCTCGACTCCTTCGCGCCCCGCGCCACCGTCGTGCACATCGACATTGACGCCGCGGAGATCTCGAAGAACCGCCACGCCGACATCCCGATCGTCGCAGACCTGGCGACCGCCCTGCCGATCCTCACCGAGGAAATCGCCCAGGCCTCGTCGGACAACAAGGCGGACATCTCCGGATGGTGGCGCTACCTCGACCGTCTGCGTACCAAGTACCCGATCGGATGGGCCGAGCCTGAAGACGGCATGATGGCGCCCCAGGAAGTCATCAAGAAGCTCTCCGACAAGGTCGGCCCCGAGGCGATCTACGTGACGGGCGTGGGCCAGCACCAGATGTGGGCCGCGCAGTTCATCACGCTGGACAACCCGCGCAGCTTCATCTCCTCCTCCGGCTCCGGCACCATGGGCTACTGCATCCCCGCAGCCATGGGCGCCCAGGTCGCGGCCCCCGACAAGGTCGTGTGGGCGATCGACGGTGACGGTTCCTTCCAGATGACCAACCAGGAACTGGCCACCTGCACGATCAACAACATCCCGATCAAGGTTGCCCTCATCAACAACTCGGTGCTGGGCATGGTCCGCCAGTGGCAGTCCCTGTTCTTCGGCAAGCGCTACTCGAACACGACACTCAACCCCGTCGAGGGCGAGCAGATCCCCAACTTCGAGATGCTCGCGCAGGCCTACGGCATGGCCGCGCGCACCGTTCGCTCCATCGACGAGGTCGACGAGGCCATCGAATGGGCCATGTCGATCAACGATCGCCCCGTTCTCATTGACTTCCGCGTCTCCAAGGACTCGATGGTCTGGCCGATGGTCGCCGCGGGCGTGTCCAACGATGAGATTCGTTACGCCAAGGGCATGGCGCCCGACTGGGAGGTGGAAGACTGATGACGAATCGTCACACTCTGGCCGTGTTGGTCGAAAACAAGCCCGGCGTGCTCACTCGCGTCGCCGCGCTTTTCGCCCGCCGCGCCTTTAATATCAAGTCGCTGACCGTGGGAGAGACCGAACACCCGGAGATCTCCCGCATGACCATCATCGTGGACGCAGACTCCGCGCCCATCGAGCAGGTGGTCAAGCAGCTCAACAAGCTCATCAACGTCCTCAAGGTTGTCGAGCTTGAACCCGAAGACTCCGTCGAACGGCGTCTGCTCATGATGAAGGTCCAGGCTGACGAGACCCGTCGTACCTCGGTCCTGCAGATCGTGGACCTGTTCCGCGCACACGTCGTCGACGTGCAACCCGAGTCGGTCGTCATCGAATCGATCGGCTCCCTATCCAAGCTGGAGGCGCTGCTGCGGGCCCTGGAGCCCTACGGCGTCACCGAACTCGTCCAGTCGGGCGCCGTGGCTATCGGCCGCGGGTCGCGCTCGATCACGGATCAACTGAAGGAGAAATGAAAATGGCAGAAATCATCTACGACGACGGCGCAGACCTGTCGCTGATCCAGTCCAAGAAGGTTGCCATCATTGGTTACGGTTCGCAGGGTCACGCGCACGCGCTGAACCTGAAGGATTCCGGAGTTGACGTGGTCGTCGGCCTGCGCCCCGGTTCCTCCTCCTGGGCCAAGGCTGAGGCCGCCGGCCTTGAGGTCAAGGACGTGGCCGAGGCCGTCGCCGAGGGCGACGTCGTCTCGCTGCTGCTGCCCGACCAGGTCCAGCGCTACGTCTACGCCGAGCAGATTGCCCCCAACCTGAAGGAAGGCGCCGCCCTTCTCTTCGCGCACGGCTTCAACATCCGTTACGGCTACATCGAGGTCCCCGAGGGCCACGACGTCGTCATGGTCGCACCCAAGGGCCCCGGCCACAAGGTCCGCGAGACCTACACCCAGGGCAAGGGCACCCCGGACGTCGTCGCCGTTGAGGTGGATGCCTCCGGCCAGGCTTGGGACCTCGTCCTGTCCTACGCGAAGGCCATCGGCGGCACCCGCGCCGGCGTCATCAAGACGACCTTCACCGAGGAGACCGAGACCGACCTGTTCGGCGAGCAGGCTGTCCTGTGTGGCGGCGTCTCCCACCTGATCCAGGCCGGCTTCGAGACCCTGGTCGAGGCTGGCTACCAGCCCGAGATCGCCTACTTCGAGGTCTGCCACGAGATGAAGCTGATCGTCGACCTCATCAACGAGGGCGGCATCACCAAGCAGCGTTGGTCCTGCTCTGACACCGCTGAGTATGGCGACTACGTCTCCGGCCCGCGCGTCATTGGCGAGTCCTCCAAGGAGGCCATGAAGGCTGTTCTGGCCGACATTCAGGACGGCACCTTCGCCCGCAAGTTCATCGCCGATCAGGATAACGGCGCCCTCGAGTTCAAGGCGCTGCGCGCCGAGGAAGAGGCCCACCCGATCGAGAAGACCGGCCAGAAGCTGCGCAAGGCCTTCGGCTGGACCGACTCCGATGAGGACTACACCGAGGGCAGCGCGGCGCGCTGATCTCGCTCTCCGTTTCGGATAGCGTCACGCCCCGGCCTCGTTCCCAATGTGGGACGAGGTCGGGGCTCTTTTGTGCTCACAGGCGCGGTTACGTTTGGCAGGGTTTCTGCGGGGTCAGTTCACCGGTGCCTCGTCCGCGCCGTTTACCCAAGGAAGGGGAGCGGGGGAGAGGGCGTCCGCATTGGAGACGGTGGAGATCGGCGCAACGATCACGAGGGAGGCGACGGCGGCTGACGCGACGCGCGTCAGAGTTCGACGGGAGGGGCGCACACTCATTCCTTACTACGAAAGACTGATTGACAGAACTAGTTTACAGGTAAGTGGTTGCTGGGCAACTAGTTATGGTCTGTTCCACTGCTTGATGTTGGTCAGTCTGTCCAGGTGAGGTGTGTTGATTGTTGGGTTGGTTTGTTTGACGGGGGAGGGGTTGGTGTTGTTGTGCGGTGTGGGGTGAGGGTTCTGAGCATCTTGGACTGTTGTGGGGTGGGAGTCTGACGGTCATGCATGAATCTTGATAGTTCTAAGGTAATTGTCCTAGACGTTGATAAAATTGTCTGTCCTATAACTGGTTAGCGAGCATCTAAATTTGTATGATGAATCTCGTGGATAGTGAGTCATGACTCACTGACCGCTGATTGACAACCCATATCGGAAGGACCAATGATGACCCTCCGCCACTACGGGCGCGCCCTCGCGGCTGCCTCGGGAGCCGTGCTGCTGTGCGCGACTCTCTCGGTTCCCGCGCTCGCGACCCCGACCAGTGACACCGGTGCAGCTGCTCCGGTGGCGGCCTCGGCAACCGACGAAGGTTCGGCCCCCATCACCGTCACCGTCACGCGCACCGACTCCCACGGAGACAAGGTGTACGAAGGCGACCTGATCACCATCACCGTCACCTACACCAACAACACCGACAGCGCGCTCACCGTCTTCCCGGTGGACTCGAACCTGTCCGGCGTCCTCACCACCGGCGCTCCGAACTGCCGCTGGCACAACCTCGCCGCGCACACCACCAAGCAGTGCACGACCGCCACGCACACCGTGACCGCCGACGACGTTGCGGCCGGCACCTTCACCCCGATGACCACGTGGGCGGCCACCCGTGACCGCAACGGCACGGATGTCATCGCCGGTGGCATCACTGCCAACGCCGACCCGGTGACCGTCGCCCAGGGCGAGCGTCCCCCGGCCCCGGACCCGCTGGAAACCCCGCATGACTACGCGATTGGTGACAAGGTTCGCCTCGCGTCCCCCGGCCTCGCCGGATTTAGCTGCCACCGCATCCCCGCTCTGACCACCGCCAACAATGGCTGGATCATCGCCTCGTGGGACGGTCGCCCCAACACCTGTCAGGATGCGCCCCAGGCCAACTCCATCGTCTACCGCATCTCCAAGGACGGCGGTAAGTCCTGGACCCCCATCAAGACCGCCCTCGCCGGAACCCCCGGTGCGGAGAAGATCGGATACTCCGACCCCTCCTTCGTCGTGGACCGTACCACCGGAACGATCTTCCTGTTCTCGGTCAAGTCCTACGACGCCGGCCTCTTCCAGTCCCAGCTGGGCACCGATCCCGCGGCCCGTAACATCCTGCACGCCCACGTCGTCGAGTCCCACGATAACGGCGAAACCTGGGTGAACCCGCGCACCATCACCGACCAGGTGACCGCCGGATACGAAGGACAGTGGTTCACCCGCTTCGCCTCCTCCGGTGAAGGTATCCAGCTGCGCTACGGTGCCCACGCCGGTCGCCTCATCCAGCAGTACGCCGTTGCCAACTCCGGAACGACCTCGCTCATGGCCGTCTCCGTCTACTCCGACGACCACGGCGTGACCTGGAAGCCCGGCGCACCGACCGAGGGCAGTGCCGACGAAAACAAGGTCGTCGAGCTCTCCGACGGTCGCCTGCTGCTCAACTCGCGCACGCAGGGCACCGCCGGTCAGCGCCTCGAAGCAATCTCCTACGATGGCGGGCAGACCTGGGGTCCCTTCCGCCACAACTGGGACCTGACGGACCCGCGTAACAACGCCTCCATCGTGCGCGCCTACCCGGATGCCCCCGAGGGCTCCGCCCGCGCTCGCGTCCTGCTCTTCTCGAACGCCGACTCCTCCAGCGCCCGCGCCAACGGCACCATCCGCGTGTCCTACGACGACGGTTTCACCTGGAACGACGGCAAGGTCTTCGAGAGCGGCGAGATGGCCTACTCGACGCTGCACCCCCTCGGTGACGGCACCTGGGGCCTCCTCTACGAGTCCGGCGGCTACAAGAACATCGAGTTTATGCGCGTGGACGCCGCCTACCTTGGCCTGACCGATCCCGGCGAAGAGCCCACCCCCGAGCCGCAGCCCACCCCGGATCCGACTCCGGAACCGCAGCCCACCCCTGATCCGACTCCGGAAC
>ERZ1699235.860-NODE-860-length-10524-cov-3.186977_pt1 | contig 10524 bp, 7 predicted proteins | sample MGYA00581546_ERZ1699235 | MGnify/ENA primary metagenome ERZ1699235 (study PRJEB42319, sample SAMD00040334) | human oral metagenome | material: saliva | host: Homo sapiens | study: EMG produced TPA metagenomics assembly of PRJDB4115 data set (Metgenomic analysis of... | reverse complement strand
GGGTAGTGCTTAAGACCGACATCGTCCAAGCCGACGCACTCACCATGACGCTGCCCAGTGGTGAGGCAATCACCTTCGCCGAGTGGGGATACCTCGGCAAAGGACGCTTCCAGCGCCGCGACTTCCTCTACGGCGACCTGGCCAAACGATCCGCCTTCGGCGAAGACACACTCTTCGGGAACATGGAGATCGCCGACATCTTCACCCCCACGACATCTTTCCCCACGATGAGCGTGGCTGACATCGCCGCACTGGAGGCGTGAACATGGAGGGACTGCTCGGACGCGCACACAACCCTGATGTGCTCACCTGTATCGCGAACCTGTCCAACGACGAGGTCTTCACCCCGCCAGAGATGGTCAGCACAATGCTCGACATGGTTGCCGAAGCGTGGGCGGCCGACCATGACGGTGAGAATCTGTGGGCGAACCCGGACGTGACGTTCCTGGATCCGTTCACGAAGACGGGCGTGTTCCTGCGGGAGATCACCCGCCGACTTGTCGAGGGGCTCGCGACACAGATCACGGATCTGCAAGAACGGGTCAACCACGTGCTGACTAAGCAGGTGTACGGGATCGCGATCACCGAACTCACCGCGCTCATGACACGGCGAAGTTTGTACTGCTCCAAGCGCGCTGATGGTGAGCACTCGATTTGTACCGGCTTTGACACCCCGGACGGGAACATCTGGTTCGAACGAACCGAACACACCTGGGCAGGTGGAACCCGCAAGAGCCGTGTAGACCCACTCACCGGGGACGAGATCTTCGTCTACACGAACCGAAAATGCTCCTACTGCAGGGCAGGCGAAAAAGAATATGGGCGTGGCAAGGGCCTTGAGACACACGCGTACGCGTTCATCCATACCGATGACATCAAACAACGTATCAACGAAATATTTGGAGCCGCTATGCACTTCGACATCGTGATTGGAAACCCTCCCTACCAGTTGGGATCTGACGGCGGTACGCGAGACATTCCTATCTATCAACACTTCGTCCGTCAGGCTAAAGAACTTGACCCAAGCCTTTTGATGATGATCATCCCATCTCGTTGGATGGCAACGGGTCTTGGTCTAAACGATTTCCGTCGTGAGATGCTGACAGATCGCCGCATCCGAGCTCTCGTTGACTATCAAAATGCGGCAGGCATCTTTCCCGGAGTCGGGATTAACGGTGGCGCATGCTACTTTCTATGGTCCAATCAATACAAGGGTGACTGTGAAGTCACCACAGTTCGTGCTGACAAATCGACAAGTAGCTCAACGCGCCGGTTAGACGAATTTGACATCCTCATCCGTGATGCCCGCGCACTCCCCATCCTCAGAAAAGTGCAAGCTGATGACCCACCATCAATTAATACAATCCTTGCCCGCGACAAAGAGTTCGGATGGACCTCAAACTTCCGAGACTTCGGATCGCGCCCAGGTGAAGATTCGGTTCCGATCTACTACATCGATTCTATGCAGCGAAAGATGGGGTACATCTCGAGGAATAGAGTAACCAAGAGTGCCGAGCTGATCGACACCTGGAAGCTCCTGGTGCCAGAAGTCGGCTCCGGGCGGGAGCGGGAACGTACTGGCGTCGATCTAGTTCTCGGCCCGTCGCAAATCGCACCGTCGCCATCGGTATGTACGCAGTCGTTCCTATTTTTCTATGCCGACACGGAAGAAGAAATCCGATCTATCCGGTCCTACTACTCCACAAAACTCTTTAGATTTCTGGTGTCACTGCGAAAGATCACCCAGCATGCGACACACGCTACCTACCGCTGGGTTCCTCTCCAATCCTGGGATCGGACGTGGACAGACGAGGAACTCTACAAAAAGTATTCGCTAACCGAGACTGAGATAGCCTACATCGAATCACTCATTCGTCCGATGGATCTGGACTGACAACCATGCGCTCTGTCGAGGATCTCCTACCTGTCCGTTCGTCTGTGCGGCTGCGGATCTACGCGTGGTCGCCAAAGAACCCCGCGCCCGAGTATCAGGGCCTCATTAAGGTTGGCCAGACCACCCGTGAGGACGTACGCGAGCGGATCCGTGAGTCCCAGGGCCAGGTACAGCAAGAGTTCACGCTTCACGCCGATGTGGTGGCTGAGCGCGAAGATGGCTCAATCTTCCGCGATAAGGACGTCATTGAGCGACTGAAGGCTAAAGGCTTTGAGAACCCTCACTTCGGCTCGGCGTCCGAGTGGGTGCGGTGTAAGCCTATTGATGTACTCACGGCAATCACGGAACTTCGCAGAGGTGAGGTATTCTCTGGTCACCACTACCAGACCTTCCCGATGCGACCTGAGCAGGCGCGTGCCGTGGAACAAACAATCGGCTACTACGAGTCGATCTGGGCAGAAGATCCCGACGCTGTGCCGCGCTTCTTGTGGAACGCAAAGATGCGGTTCGGCAAGACCTTCACCTCCTACCAACTCGCCAAACGCATGGGGGCCAAACGGGTCCTGGTGGTGACGTTCAAGCCTGCAGTGCAGGATGCTTGGCACGAGGACCTGGCCAGCCACGTGGACTTTGACGGCTGGCAGTACCGAAACACCGAACTCATGGCTGAGCAGGGCCCCGGCGACCCCGACAAGCCGCTGGTGTACTTCGGCTCCTTCCAAGACCTACTCGGCCGGGACAAGAAGACCGGGTTGATCAAGTCGAAGAACGAGTGGGTGCACACCATCAACTGGGACCTGGTCATCTTCGACGAGTACCACTTTGGGGCATGGCGGGAATCAGCCAAGGCTCTCTTCGAGGGCGAGGATCAGAAGGTTGCAAAGAAGGAACTGGCGGCTGAGTTCGCCGATGGCGCGCTGGATACCTGTGACACCGAGCTCGACGAGTTGGGCAGTGATGAGGCGGAGTTCTTGCCGATCACCACTCGAGCCTACCTCTACCTGTCAGGCACCCCTTTCAAAGCCTTGGCGACGGGAGAGTTCATTGAAGAGCAGATCTTCAACTGGACTTACACCGATGAGCAAGAAGCCAAAGCCCGCTGGGAGCTCGAGCACCCCGGTGAGCGAAACCCTTACGGTTCGCTACCAGAGATGCGTCTGCTGACTTACCAAATGCCTGACGACATCCTCTCAGTTGCCGTACAAGGCGAGTTCGACGAGTTTGACCTCAATACCTTCTTCGAGGCCACCGGAGAAGGCGACACGGCACGCTTCGTCCATGAGTCCGATGTGCAGAAGTGGCTCGACCTCATTCGTGGCGAGCATGCGCCCACGCAGCTCGACTCGCTCAAGGCTGGCAGTAGGCCGCCCTTCCCGTACGCAGATGCCCGTTTGCTGCCTTACATGCAGCACTCGTTCTGGTTCTTACCGACCGTAGCTTCTTGCTTCGCTATGGCGAACATGCTGCGCGCCCGCCACAACACCTACTGGCACTCTTACGAGGTTGTTGTGGCCGCAGGAGCGAAGGCGGGAATCGGTGTGGCGGCGCTTCCGCCCGTGCGTGCGGCAATTGAGGATGGTCACGACACCAAGACCATCACGCTTTCGTGCGGGAAGCTCACTACCGGCGTAACGGTGAAGCAGTGGTCCTCAATCTTAATGCTGCGTAACCTCACCAGTCCCGAGACCTACTTCCAGGCTGCGTTCCGGGTGCAGTCACCATGGGCAATCGCCAACCCCAACGGCGACAACCCGAACGAGGAAGAGATCCTCAAGCCGGTAGCCTTCGTATTCGACTTCGCCCCCACGCGCGCACTGCGGCAGATGGCCGACTATGCGGGTGGGTTGAACCCCACTGCCGATAGCCCGGAGCGGGCAGTTGCCGACCTGGTGAAGTTCCTTCCCGTCCTTGCCTACGACGGTGCGAATATGAAGGAAGTAAACGCCGGCGAGATCCTCGACATTGCTATGTCCGGCACCTCAGCGACCTTGCTTGCCAAGAAGTGGGAGTCCGCGATCCTGGTGAATGTGGACAACATGACTCTGCGCAAGATCATGGATAACGAGGCGGCCATGGACGCCATCATGAATATTGAAGGATTCCGCGCGCTGGGCTCAGACATCTTCGAGACGGTCGTCAACAAGAGCGAGAAGGTCTCGGCCACCAAGAAGGAGAAGGGTGGCGACCTCACCAAGAAGGAGAAGAAGGAACTCTCTGACGAGGAAAAGGAGTACAAGTCCAAGCGCAAGCAGATCCAAGAGAAACTCATCAAGTTCGCTACCCGGATCCCCGCGTTCATGTACTTGACCGATTTCCGTGAGAACACGCTGCATGACGTGATCACCAAGATCGAGCCAGACTTGTTCAAGAAGGTCACTGGCCTGTCAGTGCCTGACTTCAACCTGCTCGTGAACCTCGGAGTCTTCAACTCGATCCACATGAACCAGGCAGTCTTCGCCTTCCGCCGCTATGAGGATGCCTCCCTGCACTACGCCGGCATTCGATCCCACCCGGAGCAAAAGCGCATGCTCGGCCTCTACGACACCGTCATCACCTTGGAGGAGCAGCGCTGAGCGACTGATAGGCGCTAACACACCGCTAACGGGGCGTCGCTGATAGCCGCCTTGGGGACATTCCTGTTCCGGAGTCAGCTATCAGCGTATCTACCCCCTTGATCGCGGGCTCAATTCAGCCCTGTGATTTACCGGTTTTCCGGCTCTTCAGAGTTGAGTGTGGGTGGAGGTGTGCCTGATGGTATCCGGAGAGTTGCTCGACTTCATCGACTGTTGGCGGCTGGAGACCGGCAGAGCCAAGCCCGCACGCATCTGGTTCATCGACGACATCATCCCAGCCGGGATCTAAACGCTACGCGGCTTCTCTTAAATGATTCAGTTCCGTAGAAAGTCATTTGCTTCTCGCCCCACCAGGTGAGGAATTTTTGAGCTGATTCGCCATTGTGTTCAATGTCGAATGCGCTGTCGAATGAGGCGATGACTCCGTTGGTTGCTTCGGCAAGAGCTGCTGCAACCAGCCCGTACCCTGTCGATGCAACAGCAGGGCCGCCCATGTTTCGGTATTCATACCAGTAATGATCTTGACGAAGTACCTTTGTTAGCTGCTCGGGTGGCAGTAGATCCTCAAACTCCTCAACAATGCTCCACAGTCCAAGATGTTCTGGTTTTGAGGTGAACGGATAAACGAGATCTTCTTCAGTGATCCGATCATCATCCTCGACAGCGAAACAACTAGGCCAAGAGGTGGAGTCCCACTCGCCGTTAATCCAGTAGCCAAAGCCAAGTTCCATACCTGGTTCCCAGGCCAAACTTTCGTCAACGAAGCGGAGCTGCGAGCCCCCCGCAGAGGGGTAGAACGCCTTGACTTCGATCCGAGAGCCGACTCCGTGTCTGTCAAGGAGCTGCTGGAAAAGCTCCTGTGTGCGGGCGCGTGTCTGCTCCACGAGCGGCATGAAGCTCGTTGTCGGATAGACGTCGATGGTCGTTGACATACCCCAATTCTAGAGCCCGAATGAGCGCGAACACAGGAGGCAATTCCCATGGCTGACTCATCTTTTGGGGCTCTTCATAATTGGGGGTGTAGTTGGGGTCTGGGCCTGTGTGCAAGTTGTTGACGGTTTGTTTATGCGGCTGTTGTCCAGGCCGCTTCGTGTCGTTCGTCTTCGATGGGGGGATTTGGCGCCGAGGCTGGTGTAGACCTGGTCGCGGGTGGTAAAGGCACGCCGGTAGTAGTACTCGGTTGTGAGGGTGGCCCACAAGGATTCAGCCACCCACCGTCCACACGGCGGGTGGCACGTGCCCAATCGAGGGGGTAAGCGACTCTTGGTGGGGTCGGCGATGACCGAGATTCTCAGCGTCGCCGACCCCACAGCAGGTCAGTAAGCGGTCACTTGGCGACCCCAGCGTCCCTCTCGAACCCAACCTGCCACAACCCCATATCGAGGAGTTTCATCTGCGGATAGATGAGGTCGTCAGTCCGCATTCCGCGCCGCGCTTCCTCGAGGCGGTCGTTGTGGGCCTCGTAAATGTCCGCGAGTTCGAGGAGAGAATCCTCGTTATAACTCTTCTTTTCTAGGCCTAAATACTTCGCTCCTTCTTCAAAGAATCTGTCGTACGCGGGCACGCACCCGAGCGTTCCCATGAGGATTTTCGTGATGAGGACCGGCGACACCTGGCTCGCGACCGCGCGCCCGGCGACCTCATTGCGTATCGGCCGGAAATCGTCAGCGATGTCGTCGGACAGTTTCTTCAGCTGCGCCCAGACGTCCCTGTTTCGCACATCCGTGCACGCGAGCCCGAGTAGGCAGTCATATTCGGGCTTGAGGACCTTCTCGACGATGGGCGTGTGCACCTTGTAGTCCTTCTGAAGTATGAAGCACGAACCCCGATACATCCCCCAGCTCGCCAGGTAGAAAGCTAGGTGCAGGCTCAAATAGTCGTAGTCCGGGGACGGGTCGGTCCGCGCATCTCGGAAGACGCGATAGCAATGCTCCCACGAGCGGGAGCGCCCATTCTCATTCGCGCGCGCGTCATCGTAGAAAGTCTGCGCAGCACTAATCAACTCATCAATGAGTTCCATAGTTGTACTCCTTGTGTCTTCACGGCAGTCTTCTCGTCCTCAAGAGTTCTCGTCGTTTCAGCGGTTCCTATGCGCACGGATTCGGATGCGAGAGGTCGATCGCCGATCGCGCCGACATGTGCCGTTCGTTCCCGAGCGCCGATGAACAACCCCGCTTCATTTCTCGATAACCATATCGCACGGGGCCGGCATCTGTGTCCACTTGCAAGGCCGATAACTCGGTATCGCCGACCGGTGACAATCTGGGAACACGTCCATACCCACAGGTCACGACGAGGCCGGGGCTGGGTTGTGCACATTCGTGCGATTTCGGGAATGTGGGTGGGAGGATTTGCGTGATGGTTGCGCAGTATTCTTAGTGTTTCGTGTCGGTTCTGCGCGTACCCTGACAGCTAAGGGTCCGCCCCCAACGGCGGGGGCGGACCACCACTCATCTCACCGTGGAGGGCACACCATGGAGAACTCACCCCTGTCCGATGGAACTGTTGCTGAGGAAGAAAACACCTCCTCCCTCGGCTCAACGTCGCGCCGCACACTCGACCGTAAGCTGCCCGCCAGCCGCACGCGCCCCCGGGGCGCGGGTACCCGCGTTGGTTCCTGGATGCGCGTCGGTGTTGTTGATTGGGGTATCCGCATCGCTGTTGTGGGGCTGGTGATTGGCGGTTTCTTCGCGGTGTATGTCAACGGTGTCGCAGAGGGCTGGTGGCGTGCCTGGGGTGACACACCCACCGTCGCGGCCACAGGCCCCACGGCCCATCCCACCCCCGCCCCCACAGTGTCGAGTGAGCCCGCCATGTCGGGCGGCTACCAGATCGGACCCGACGGCATCCTCGTGCGCCCCACCGAGTTCGCGGCGGACACCTACACCAAGCCGGAGCTCCCAGAGGCAGCTAAGGAAAACACAGAACGCGGAGCAGAACTGGCAGCCGAACACTACGTGGCTACTCTCAGCTATGCGTGGAACACGGGAGACACACAAACTTTGGCGACCTTGTCAGCTGAGAAGGTCCCGTTTGCCGATGGACATATAAACGCCATCAATTCTCTTTACTTGAACGGCTGGGCATATGGGAATTCTGCAACCATTACGAGCATTGTGGAAGTCGAACCCGTTGCGGCAGAAACGGGTGCACCGCCCAACACTGTCGGCGTTCTATTCCACATAACAACTACCAATGGAACGTCTTGTCAAGGCCAGCGGATCGTCGTAAGCGATAACGAATACACCGTGAGCTTTGCGCTCTTCATGACATGGCAGGGCGACCGCTGGCTTGTAACCGATGGGAACATTCCTCATGGCAACGATAAGTAGAACGCGGTGCTTGATCGGTTTAACCTTGGCGTCCCTGCTAATGCTCGGACAAGCATCTGCTTCGTTCGCCGATGGTATACCAACATCGTGTGATATTGAATCAGGCGCTCCATCTGGATTTTGTGCATCTTCTACACCTGGTGGAATAAAGGCCGGAGCCTGGCGTAAAGACCATGACCAGGATTCTTCTCAGCAAGGCGACAACAACTCAACTGTTGGCGATCAACGGGCGCTGCGTACTGCCGAATCGTCTATCCCTGATCAAGCAAAGCGCTACTGGGATTGGGCAAAGTGTGCGTCAGTTTCGATCGGATCCGCACCCAACGACGCACGAGTGTCTGATGAAGACTGTACTCTCCCACACGAACTCGCCATGGCAGGGTTTACTCGTGACTCCGACGCTGTGCCCACGACTCGCGAGATTCTGCTGGCCGCATCCACCATCATCCACCCAGACGGCGCCGGCCTGTACAAGCGGCCCGCCGACGTGTCCTACACGAACAAGCACATTCCCACGCTCGTGGCAGCTACCCACCCCACACAAACCCACGTCATCAACCTGCTGGGCCACGACATCACCATCACCCTCAGGGCCACGTCCTACACGTGGAGTTGGGGAGACGGGACCCCTGACCTGACCACGACCTCGCCGGGTGTGCCCTGGCACAAAGGCATGAAGCCCAACACTGACCCCGCCCTCATCCGCCACTACTACACACCACCAAACGGATGGCGATCCAGGTTCGATGGCCCCTACCCCAACGCCACGCGCACCATCACCCTAACCACCACGTGGGCGGGAACGGCCACCAACCCTTTCACCGGAGAGACCCAAACCATCAACGGCCTGGTCACCACCACCGAAACGACAGGCCCATTTCGCCTCTCCCACCTCCTCATCAGCAACACCGACACCTGGGAAGAAAGCCAAGGACACTAAGCGAGTGATGCACCATGACCACCAAACCCTCCAGCATCGGCCAGTGGGTCGGCGCCGTCATTGCCGCTGTTGTCATCATCGGCGCGTCGCTCCTGGGGTTCCACGCATTGAACGCTCGAGCCCATGCAAACACCGAACTGCAGTCAGCGGCACAGTCACCCCAGTCTGACAGCACCGCGCAATCTGGCTCCCAATCGGGAGACACCCCTCAATCCGCAGAACCGACACCCGTTGACGTCCCGAAGCCCACTCCCCCGCCACACCTCTACGCGGGCGGACAAATTGGTGCCCAAGCGACATCACAGTGGTACATCGACCTATGGGCATATGCGTTCAATACCGGAGACACAGAAGACTTCATGAAGGTATGCCAGGTTGAGGGCTACTGCGATGCATTTGCACACGACCTGGAACGCATGCATACAGATGCATATCTCGTCAAGCCGCTCACCAATCAGTATCTTCAAACAAATAAGATATATGAGTGTTCACTCCAAAAAGCAGGCACTGAAGGAATTTGTATCGAATTCACTTATTTGCAAACACCGGCGGGATTCCGCAACCTAACAGAGGAAAAGGCATCAGAACAATACGACACCATAAGCACAGTAACCGACGAAGAAATCAACAACGAACTAACACTCTTTCGTGTCCTATTTCTTGAAGAGCGGGGGGATACATGGGTCGTCACCCACATCTGGGATCACTAAGGACCGCAGAAAATCAGTGACTGCTGATCACGACAGGCCACAGAGCCAATGCTCGTTGTTGATGCTGACAATACAGCTGTGTCACCACGACTCCAGAACTACATATGCTGAGGCCCCAGCCCACCATCGTGGGCTGGGGCCTCAGCGTCAATGTTTCACGTGAAACAATCGCGGATGATCGGCGCGATCATGAGGAAAACAGGGATCGGATAGACGGGCCCGCCAGGACCTCACCCCCGCCTCTCCCGCAGGCTCCGCGCGAGGAGGCCGTGCCTCGGCGCGAAGACCCAGGCGAGCACGAAGCACGCGGTCAGCACCAGGACGATCGTGGCGCCCGTGGGCACGTCCAGCGCCCACGAGAGGTACAGGCCCACCAGGCCCCCGGAAGCCCCGAGCACAGGCGACAGGATCATCATGGTCCCCAGGCGGTCGCACAGGAGTCGCGCGGTGGCCGCGGGGGTCACCAACAAAGCAAGCACCAGGACGTTGCCGATCGTCTGCACGGAGATCACCACGGCCAGTGCCACGGCGACATACAAAGACAAGTCAGCCAGCAGCACGTGCACACCCGCCGCTCGCGCGCTCTCGCGGTCCAGGGTCACCGCGACGATGGGCCGATGCGCCAGGAACAGCATGAGCAGCACAAACAACGCGCCAGCCAGCACCACGGGCACATCCGACGCCGGAATACCGGTGATCGACCCAAACAGGAAGTCCTGCAGGCTCCCCGCGTACCCGGGCGCCCGCGCGATGATCGCGACGCCGAGCGCAAACGCGCCCACGAAGAGCACGCCGATGACGGAGTCCTCCTTAAGCCTGCGGTTCTGCGCCAACAAGGCCACGAGCACGGCGGTCACGACGCCCGCGAGCGCGCCGCCCAGCACCAGGGACCCGCCGCACACGAAGGCGATCGCCAGGCCGGGGAACACGGAGTGCGCGACCGCGTCGCCGATGAACGCCATGCCGCGCAGGACGACGTGCACGCCGACGCTGCCGCACACGAGCGCGGCGACGACCGCGATCAGCAGCGCGCGCGGCAGGAACGCCAGCGCGGGATTCGTCAGGTCGCGGAAGA
>ERZ1699235.859-NODE-859-length-10524-cov-8.253727_pt1 | contig 10524 bp, 2 predicted proteins | sample MGYA00581546_ERZ1699235 | MGnify/ENA primary metagenome ERZ1699235 (study PRJEB42319, sample SAMD00040334) | human oral metagenome | material: saliva | host: Homo sapiens | study: EMG produced TPA metagenomics assembly of PRJDB4115 data set (Metgenomic analysis of... | reverse complement strand
GTCCATAATTAGCAGGATCTACAAAGGCAGCCTTGGCAATCTTGTGTTCAGGTCCCTTGTTGGCATCGTCACTATTCCAAGCTGCCAGAGATTTCGCATAAGGATCAAGAACAATTACTGACTGATCTCCACGTTTAATGCGGTATTGATAGTAATAGCCTGTTAAGTTTTCAAGGCCAAAATCAGACGCAAGGAGGTCAGCTTGCCAAGTACCTCTAGGGCCTTTGCTTAGAGCGTGTTCAACAAGCACCTTGTCTTGATTATTCTTATCATAGACAATGATATCTACTTGATCAGCACTTGGTGACCAAAGTGTCACATGTGCCTTAGTACCATTTTCTTCTAGTCGAGCACCCAATTCACCATCATAACTGTAGAGGGCATCCTTTAATTGCCAGCTCTCAGATGTTTTAAAACTATCACTGCCCAAAGTGACCTTGTAAGGCAGATTTTCTGCAGCAAAATCACCTGTTAAAGTAGCTTTTTTAAGTTTAGCATCCAAGTCAAGCTGTTTAAGAGTGACACTGTTACCATCCTTATCCGTCACCTTAAGGTCTTTGAGAATATCCTCAGAAGAGACCTCGTCTAAGTTGGTGAAGCTAAGTTCGATTTTGCTTGGACTAAGCTGCTGAGCCCCAGTCAAACGCACATCCTTGACAAAGTAAGGGTTGGTGTAGACTGTCGGATCAGTATCTCGTACGAAAAGCTGACGAGTTTTTTTCAAGTCACTAAATTTATAATCATTTGGTTGAATTTTCACATCATCTCCTGTTTTGCTCTCATCTAAGAGTAAAAATCCGATAGATTTAGCAGCCTCGGTTAGCGGAATGTCTAAATAAGCACCATACTTACCATTTGGTTGGAAATTGACACCATCAGGCCAATTACTTGGGGCATCCTTTACATCTCCCCAATACCATACAGACTTATTGCCATAGTCGCCATCCGTACGGAAATAATTGATACGAACGTAATCTTGAGGGATAGGTTGATAACTGTAAACTTGAAAATCCTTGTCAATCCAGGCCTCATTCATTTGAGGACTTAGAATTTCAACAGTTTTATCTCCTGAAAGGTTCGTTCCAGTAGCATTATTAATCAAGAAACTAAGCTTTTTAGGTGTTGAAGACAGCTTCACATCCAAGTAGACACCATAATCATCCTGTTTGGCTTCTGCAAATGAGGTTGCCCCTGTTGGCCAAGCACCTTTCTGAGATGATGGCGTCTCCACATCATCCCAAGTCCAAAGCCCAAGTGATGCCTTATCCTGACTTGGCAACTCTTGGAAATGCAAGCGAATAGTCCCCTCAGCAATAGGTTCCTCAGATGCATTAGTGAGAGCTTGACTATTATTAGTACTTACTGTTTTTGGCGTGTTTTCGCTAGTTTCAGTTAGCTTGGTAGGCTCAGTAGGACTAGTATTTTCTGCTGGAAGAGAAACTGGCTCATTTTCCTTGGACACTGTGGCATTCTCAGCTGTTAGAGGAGCTGTTGGCGTTTCAGTTACTAGACCACTGGTGGTAAGACTAGAATCAGCTGATTCTACCTGTGTACTTGAGGCAGGTGTTGACACTACTTCTTCTGCCTTGACTCCATGAGTAGCAGCAAAGCTCAAAAAAACAGCTCCAATGGTTACAGAAGCCAACCCTAACTTGTACTTGCGAAGACTATAACGAAGGACTTTTTCGTCATTAGTTTGAGTATTCCTTTTCATACTAACTCCTTTTTGTTAACGTTTTCATGTTTTTTTATATACCATTTAGATTAGATTTATGCAAGCGTTTTCTCTGCGAGATTATTAAAAAAAGAGAATCATCAGATTCTCTCATTTTCTTAATTATAAACAGAATAATAACGTTTAATCCCTGCCACAATCGCATTCGCCAAAGTTTCTTGATAAGCAGAGGTATTCAAGCGAGCGGCTTCTTGAGGATTTGACAAGAAGCCGAGTTCAAGGAGAACTGCTGGCGCTGTTGTTTCACGCAAGACTGCAAAGGTTTGACGTTTCACACCTTGGTTTTGAGCGCCAGTCGCATTAATAAGGCTAGACTGGATGGCATTGGCCAAAGTATCACTCATACTCAATCGCGTCGGATTAGCATGGTAGGTCGCATTAATGCGTGATGGGTATTCTGCATAAGGTTGGTAATAATAAGTTTCGATTCCCTGTGCTGCTGAACTTCCTGAAGCATTGATGTGGATACTTACGAAGATATCCGATTCAGAGGCATTAGCTGCACGAGAGCGATCCGTCAAATCAACATAGGTATCGCTAGTACGTGTGGTCACAACTTGATAGCCTTCTGCTTCTAATTTGGCCTTAACTCGGCTTTGGATAGCCAAGGTCAAGCTCTTTTCAGAAATACCAAAGTACGAAGCTCCTGGATCATAGCCACCATGACCAGCATCTAAATAGACAACCTTATTTAAAACATCGTAATTTCCTTTTGATGCCGAACCGATTTTCTTAGGTGCTACCACATCAGCTGAAGTTGCCCCAAAGCCAATATTCTTACCTGAAGCATCAACCATATAGCCATGAACGATGTACTTGCCTGAATTCCACTTGTGTTGGCTTGCTGAAATAGTCACCTTGTAAGAACCATCATCCTGTTTAGTGGCATTATGCCAAACAAGATCATCCTGGCCATTTTGCTCAGACCAGACTGGGATAAGGACACCTGAAATACCACTTGGATTCGTCAGATTGGTGATAAGAACATCAAAGGTTCCACGATTTTTATCATTATTGGCAATAGTTAAGGTTCCTTGAGTCTTAGTAATATCAAGTGTCACTTGTTTCCCACCTAGGCCAATGTATTTACCATCATTGTCAACCAAATAGACATGAGAGTTATAAAGGCCGCTATCACCCTTATGATTGCTTGAACGAACGGTTACCTTATAGGCTCCATTAGCTTGCTTAGCTGCCTTGTACCAGATGATATCATCTTGACCATTCTTTTCTGACCAGGTTGGAACCAAGACTTCTTTGAAACCTCGTGGCGCAACTAAATTAGAAATGACAACATCATAGCTACCCGTAGCATTGTTGAGACCAGTGATGGCAAGGTCGGCTTTGGGATCTGACAAAGTAACTTTTGTTTGTGTCCCTCCCACACCGATTTGTGAACCGTCGTTTTGGACATAGTAAAGATGAACATTGTAAAGACCAGTTACGTTTTTGTGGTTAGCTACTTGAACAGTAACCTTGTAATTGCCATCTGTATGACGTGTCGCTTCATACCAACGAATATCATCTTGACCATCATCCTCAGACCAGATAGGCACTTGAACCGTTCGAACCCCCTTAGGGCTATAGACATCACTGATGACCACATCAAAACTTCCAGCGCCATTGTTATTTAAGATAGAAATACTACCACTTGGCTTAGTTTCATTGACATCAACCACGGTCTCAGTCAAATACTGACGATTGTCATCCTTATCGACGAGATAAACATCTGCTCTGTATTTACCAGTTGAATGTTTATGGTCTGAAGCCTTAATCGTCACACGATAGCTACCGTCTGCTTGTTTACTTGCCTTATGCCAAACCAAATCATCTTGACCATTAACAAGACTCCATGACGGCACTAAGATTTCCTTCAAGCCATTTGGTGCAACAATATTGCGAACCACAGCATCAAAAGTGCCTGTAGTTGCATTATTATTTTCAATCGTTAGGCTTGCACTTGGTCGAGATTGGCTAACTTCCACAACTTTTTCAGTCAAGTAGAAACGCTTGTTAAAATTATCTACGATATAAGCATCTGCACGATATTTACCAGTTGAATTTTTGTGGTCACTTGCCTTAATGGTAGCTCGGTAAGAACCATCCGCTTGTTTCGTAGCCTTATGCCAAATCAAATCATCTTGACCACCAACGAGACTCCATGATGGTACTAAGATTTCTTTCACACCTGTAGGAGCAATGATATTTTTTACCACAGCGTTAAAAGTGCCTGTAGCTGCATTATTATTCTCAATCGTTAGGCTTGCACTTGGACGAGCGTAATTAACAGATACTACTTTCTCAGAAATATAATGTCTCTTATTTGTTCGGTCAACAACATAGGCATCTGCACGGTAATTGCCAGCCTCCCCCTTGTGATCTACCGCCTTAATGGTTACACGATAAGAGCCGTCCATTTGCTTGGCTGCCTTATGCCAAATCAAGTCATCTTGACCATTCGCTAGACTCCAAGATGGAACTAGAACCTCTTTAACACCCAAGGGTGCCACAATATCTCGAACCACAGCATCAAAGGTACCAGTGACCTTGTTGTTGTTCTCAATTGAGAAGCTTGCCTTAGGTTTTAGAACATCAGTATCATGAGAATGAGTCAACTTAGCAGGTTCAGCCACGGTATTGCTTGAAACCTCAGAAGCAGTCGGTACCGTCGCATTTTCTGAACTAGCTACTGTGTTCGCCTGAACTACCGATTCAGAGGCAATGACTCTTGATTCAGATGCTACAATCGTTGTTGAGCTTGCTTGACTGACGTGTGGAGTACTTGAGTTTGCCACCTCACTTGTTGCTGTAGATGCTGCCGCCACAGTTGAACTTGGTCTTTCTGATGGCGTTTCTTGCGTAAGGACTGCTCCACCACCAAAAATTTCTGCTGCGGTCGCAGGCTGATACTGGTTCCCTTCTGTAACCGTAGGCATTTGAGTAGCTACCTCATCAGCACTGGCTACCTGAGTGGTCATCGCCATGAGAACAGCTGCACTGGCATAGTAGATAAAATCTTTTGTTCGCATTTAACTTTCCTTTGACACTTTTTAATACGTCACCCATTTTACCATAGAAAATGTCTTACGAATAGAGCAAAAGTGATAATTATCTAAAAAAACTATAAAAATGATAAAAAAATAAGTAATTTCCATACTAAAAGTATCAACGTTATCCAAATAAAGAACCTAAAAACCTATAAACAAGAGATTACAAATGTATATATAATATTCTGAAAATAGATAAATACAAAATATGGCTATCAAAAATGAACACCAAAAAAGCCCTTAGAAGTTTCCTTCTAAAGACCTTTCATTAATAGATTAAGCAAAGATTGAGAAGAATGGTGCACCAAGCTTAGTATCCATTGCATCTCGACTCTGAACACCATGAATGTAATCCAATGAATACCAGCCATTGTTATTGGCATTAAATGGATCACGAACATAAGTTTTACCATTATCATAGCCATGAAGTACGATTTCATGCGTGTAAGGATAATTGATAAATTGGCTTGCTCCTACTGCCGCCAGAACATGTTGACCTGACATCAAAGCTGAAGCAATGTTAGCAATGCTTGAAAGCACGTTGCTCTTAAGACCCCAATTTTTACTTGCTAATACAATACCATCCGCGTCTGTACCAGCAACTGATGTTTTATTGAATGAATTTGTATTGTAGTACAAATAATCCGCAACTGTCGTTGGTGCAATTACAGTTCCCAAGATATCTGTAAAGGTCATAGCAAGTGATGTTGGAACACAGCCTGACTGGTCCATATTGCTGACACCATACCACTTAGAAGCCCAACGAGGATCACGTTGAGAATAATAAGTCGTCTGAGGTTCAACACGACGATTACGTGGAGCAAGAGCTGTCTCACCAAGGTTGAATCCGTCTACAGTATTGTCTACATAGTCTACATAAACATGAGTCGTATAGTTACCAATGAGATTCTTATGATTAACAGTCGATACATTGATTTCAGTATGTGTTCCAGTAGGTGCCGTATTGTACCAAGAAAGGTTTCCTTGGTTGCTTTCTGACCATACAGCTACACGGATATTCTTAATCTGACGTCCTTGTGGCGCTTGATCAACTACAACTGTAAAACTACCTGCTTCTGAGTTAACATTAGTGATATAGGTTTGCGTTTTAGTCTTAGCATTACGGAATTCAAGAGTTGTCGTTGTCCCTCCTACACCAACTTGTGACCCATCATTTAAAATGTAGTACAAATGAATATTGTACAAGCCTGTTGAATTTTTGTGGTTAGTAGCTTGAACATTTACCGTATAAGTGCCATTTGCTTGGCGTGTCGCTTCATACCAACGAATGTCATCTTGTCCATCTTTTTCAGACCAAATAGGCACTTGAACAGTACGAACACCTTTAGGACTATAAACATCACTGATAATGACATCAAAAGTACCAGTATCTTTATTGTTATTAACTACTGAAATAGTACCGACTGGTTTATTATGTTTCACATCCACAATTGTTTCAGTGACATAATGACGTTGGTTGGCATTATCTACGATATAAAGGTCAGCACGGTAATTTCCTAGAGAATTCTTATGCTCACTAGCCTTAATAGTAACACGGTAGCTACCATCAGATTGACGACTAGCCTTATGCCAAACCAGATCATCTTGTCCGTTAACTAGACTCCATGAAGGAACTAAGACTTCCTTAACCCCATTTGGTGCTACGATATTGCGAATAACAGCATCAAAAGTACCTAAATCAGCATTATTATTTTCAATAACGAGACTTGCGCTAGGGCGAGTTTGAGTAACTTCTACCACTTTTTCAGTGAGATAGAAACGTTTGTTAGAGTCATCTACAATGTAGGCATCAGCACGGTATTTACCTGTTGAATTCTTATGATCCGTTGCTTTGATAGTCACTCGGTAAGAACCGTCGGCTTGACGAGTTGCCTTATGCCAGATAAGGTCATCCTGACCACCAGCCAAACTCCATGATGGAACAAGAACCTCTTTTAAACCTGTAGGTGCAACAATATTACGAACAACGGCATCAAAAGTACCTGCTGCAGTATTGTTGTTTTCAATCGTAAGAACACCGCTTGGTCGAGCATAATCAACAGACACTACTTTTTCGGCAATATAATGACGATTGTTAGCGTTGTCCACGATGTAGGCATCAGCACGGTAATTCCCTTTATTGCCCTTATGCTCACTTGCCTTAATGGTGACACGATAGCTACCATCATTTTGCTTGGTTGCCTTATGCCAAATAAGGTCGTCTTGACCATTTTCAAGACTCCATGATGGGACTAAAACCTCTTTAACACCCAGTGGTGCTGAGATATTAGTGATAACGGCATCAAAAGTTCCTGCCTTAGCATTATTGTTTTCAATAGCAAAACTTGCTTTAGGTTTCAACTGCTCCGGTGTCTTACCAATGAAGACTTGCGTAGTTGTTCCACCAACACCCGTCATTTGACCATCTTTTTGAATATAGTAAAGATGGATGTTATAAAGGCCTGTTGAGTTTTTATGAGCTGAAGCCTTAACGTTTACTGTATAAGTTCCATTATTTTGACGGTTAGCCGTATACCAGATAATGTCATCTTGGCCATTAATTTCTGACCAAATTGGAACAGAGACAGTTTCAACACCATTTGGTGCCTTAACATTAGAGATGACAACATCAAAGCTACCAAGAGTTGGATTATTATTGACAATAGAAATGGTTCCACTCAAATCGCCTTGAGTGTTATCAACCTCAGCACTGGCATTTGCTGTGAAACGTCCTGTATAGTCCACGCTGTGGTCAAAGACATGTTTACCTGGCAAGAGATTATCCGTAGCTGAAAACTGCCATGCACCAGTTTTGGCATTATAGCGCATGTTCTTAGCACTTGTTGCTGTAAGAGTTGTTGATGGGTACTGGGCAACCCAGAAATTCTCAATCCCAAATTGAGAGGTTGAGACAGGTCCACGGTAGCCTAGATTGTTCTCATCCAACCAGCTAGCACTTGTGTAGAACATCAAGTTGTTGTATCCATGCTTACGCATTTCGTTAACCCAAGCTTGAGTGTTACGGTTGATATTTGGAAGCATCTTAGAGTCTTCGAAATCATTAACCATAACAGTACTCTTTGGAAGGTTTAGTTTTTGTGCAGCTTGGATGTAGAAACGAGCTTCTGCACGTGCTTCTTCCTCAGTTGTGTATCGAGAAAAATGATAGGTTGATACTTGAAGACCAGCAATTTGAGCATTGCGAACTTGTGAGGGTGCTTTAGGGTTGTTGTACCAAGTGTCCTCAGTCAACTTGACAACGACACCACCCACACCCTGGCGTGCAAGAGCACGATAGTCATCTACACTGATATCACCATTATGGCTGCTGACATCGATAAAAGTCTTTGGTTGTACCTTAAGCGTTGGCGAAGGAACATCCGTAGAATTCGTCAATTTAGCAGGTGTTGCTACAGCGCTGTTTGACGTTTCCGAACTTGTCGCACTTGTAGAAGCTGTTGCACTTTCTGAACTAACAACTGAAGATGTTACTGAAGTTGACGCTACAGCAACAGTAGAGTTAGCTACTGAAGTTGATGCCGCAGTTGTTACAGCCTCTGAACTTTCTGGTGCAAGTGACGTAGATACCGCAGGAGCACTAGGTTTTGCCACCTCACTCGTAGCTACGGGTGCTGAAACAGTTGAACTAGGAGTTGCAGGCAAGGCTGCTTCTCCACCAAAAATCTCAGCCGCTGTCGCAGGTTGATACTGATTTCCTTCAGTAACAGAAGGCGTTTGTGTCGCCACTTCATCTGCATGAGCAACCTGAGTTGTCACAGCCAAGAGAACAGCCGCACTAGCATAGTAGATAAAATCTTTCGTTCGCATTTAACTTTCCTTTTGCATTTTTATAATACTTTAACCATTTTACCATAGATAAACTCTCATGGAAAGGTCATTATTAAAAGTTTTCTAAATAAAGCAGAAATATTATAAAATTCTAAACGCTACAAAATTGCGATTTATCTTATTTGAAAACCCTTTAACTACCTATTCGTATTTAACACTAAAAATGCAAAGATATTTACAAGATATAGCTAAAGATGAAAATGTGTGACAAAAGAAAAAATCCCCGAACTTCCGTCCGAGAATTTTATCAGCTTTATTTACGTTTTGGTGGGTTATGGATAGCTTCTCCAAGTACGTCAGCAAAGGCTTCATACATGTTTTCAGAGAAGGTTGGGTGACCGTGGATAGATTGCAAGAGTTCATCTACAGTCAATTCATTTTCCATAATTGTTGATGCTTCGTTAATCAATTCAGCTGCGGCTGGACCGATAATATGAACACCAAGGATTTCATGGTACTTCGCATCTGCAACGACTTTAACAAAACCTTGAGCTTCATTTGAAGCGATGGCACGTCCGTTACCAGCAAAGCTTGATTTACCAATGAGAACATCACCGTATTTAGCGCGTGCATCTTCTTCAGTAAGACCACACATTGCTACTTCTGGGTGAGTGTAGACAGCTGCTGGTGTGTAGTCAAGGTGAGCCTTACGGACATTGCCACGCATAGCATTTTCAGCTGCAACTTCACCCATACGGTAAGCAGCGTGAGCAAGCATCTTAGTTCCGTTAACATCACCCGGTGCGTAGATTCCTGGGATTGATGTTTCTTGATAAGCATTAACTTTGATACGACCACGGTCAAGTTCAAGGTTAAGATTTTCAAGACCATCCAATTGAGGGACACGACCGATTGAAAGAAGGGCACGATCCGCAACAATTTCTTCACCATTATTAAGTTTAAGGGTCAATTGGTTGTTAGCTTCTACAATCTCAGAAACCCCAACAGATGTCATGATCTTCATACCCTTCTTAGCAAGGATTTTTTGAAGTTCAAGAGATACTTCTTTATCCATAGCAGGAATAATGCGGTCAGCCATCTCAACAACAGTCACTTCTACACCATATGAGGCATAAACAAGACCAAGCTCGATACCAACGACACCACCACCCATAACAGCAAGTGATTTAGGCAATTCACGCAAGTCAAGGATATCATCTGATGTCATCACAAGTTGTGACTCAATACCAGGAATATTGATACGAGATACTTTTGATCCAGTCGCAAGGATGATATTACGTCCCTTGATTGTTTCTGAACCAATAGTAACTGTCTTATCTGGATTAACTTGACCAAGACCGTTAAAAATAGTGACCTTGTTAGCCTTCAAAAGACCTTGAACACCACCAGTAAGAGTCTTAACAACAGAGTTCTTAAAGTCAACTGTCTTATCCATATCGATAGTGTAGTTTGTTGACGCTAGGTTGATACCACGACCTGCAGCAATCTTAAGTCCATCAAGGATTTCTGCATTTTTAAGGTAGGTCTTAGTTGGGATACATCCTTTATTCAAACATGTTCCACCAAATTCAGATTTTTCAACGATAGCAACCTTACCACCAAGTTGCGCACCACGAATGGCAGAATAGTAACCAGCAGGACCACCACCGACAACGATAATATCGTACTCATTGTCAACAAGCGGTGCTTTTTCTGCAGTAGCTGCTGGAGCAGCTTGGGCAGGAGCTTTAGGAACTTCAAGACCAGCTGATTCCAACTGAACAGTTGCTTCTGCAACAGGTGCGCTAGCAGCGTTATCAGCCACAACTTCACCTTCTGCTCCAATATAACCAATAACCTCAGTAACTGGTACAGTTTCACCAGCCTGACGCGTAATCTTCAAAAGAACACCAGAATCTTCTGCTTCAAGTTCCATGTTCGTCTTATCTGACA
>ERZ1699235.855-NODE-855-length-10558-cov-2.485476_pt1 | contig 10558 bp, 10 predicted proteins | sample MGYA00581546_ERZ1699235 | MGnify/ENA primary metagenome ERZ1699235 (study PRJEB42319, sample SAMD00040334) | human oral metagenome | material: saliva | host: Homo sapiens | study: EMG produced TPA metagenomics assembly of PRJDB4115 data set (Metgenomic analysis of... | reverse complement strand
TGTTTTGTAAAGGTTTTTAAAGAACAAAAGAGGGCGATTAAATCGCCCTCCTATAGATATACTTTTATATTTGCCTTAAGAATCTACTCTGTTGGATAGATTATTCGCCTACTGAAATTTCAACGTGTTTAAGACGTTCTTGTGCTTCTGCCACGATTGTTTCGATGATTTCTTTACATGGTTTAATTTCTTTTACCATACCTGCAATTTGTCCACTCATCATTGAACCGTGTACAGTATCACCTTCGTAAACAGCTTTAGAAAGTGAACCGATAGTAATTTCCTCAAGCTCTTCACGGTTTGTACCTTTTTGTTCTAATTCGATGTAGTGGTCTGTCATTTCATTGCGAATACAACGAACAGGAGCTCCTGCGATACGTCCAGTAACAGCAGTTGCTGTATCATTTGCTGCAAGGACAGCTTCTTTATAAGCATCAGCAATTGGACATTCGTTTGAAGCCAAGAAGATAGTACCCATTTGTACACCTTGAGCTCCAAGTGTAAAGGCAGCAGCCAATCCACGACCGTCAGCAATACCACCCGCAGCGATGACAGGAATATCAACAGCATCTACAATTTGAGGAATCAAAGCCATAGTGTTAGTGTCACCAATGTGTCCTCCTGCTTCTGAACCTTCAGCAACAACTGCATCAACCCCGAGTTCTTGCATTTTTTGAGCATGTTTTACACTAGCAACTACAGGAATCACTTTAACACCAGCTTCTTTCAAATATGGCATAATATGTTTTGGAGTTCCTGCACCAGTAGTAACAACTGGAACTTTTTCTTCGATAATAACTGTTACAATATCCTTGATGTTTTTCATCATTAACATGATGTTAACACCAAAAGGTTTGTCAGTTAATTTTCTCAATTCACGAATTTCTTCGCGAAGTTGTTCTCCTGTCATACCACCAGAGGCAATAATTCCTAGTCCTCCAGCTTCTGAAACAGCAGCAGCAAGTTGATAGTGAGAAATTTGAGCCATAGCTCCTTGGAAAATAGGGTATTTAATTTGCAAAAGTTTAGTAATAGACATATGTTTACTCCTTTATTTTCGGTTCAGTTTTGTTTGAAATTCAACAGGCTATTTTCCTGTATCTATCAAACAAGAGAATTTAGTCATTTGTCTCCTTATACGCAACTATTATAAAAAGTCTGGTCTACGATCTTGCTGTTCTGTAAATGGAATCACTGGTGGACGTGAGCGTAAAACATAGTCCACAAATTCTTTACCTTCTTTATCAAATTCTGCAACTGCAAAAAATTGATCATGATAGAAGAAGAATTTATAACCATTTTCAAAGGCTTGCTTAAGCCATTTTTCTTTTGCTGAAATAGATTTCATTGGATAATCATCTACAGCTGGGACCCATAGTGGATTTCGATGAACGTGTGTTAGCATCAAATCTCCCATGTGAATCATTGTATCTTCACCTTGTTTAAGTAAAATAATACAGTGACCGTTACTATGTCCGCTTGTATGAATCATTTGAATTTCTGGAATGATATCAATCGAATCTGAGAAGGTTGTAACTTGATCTTGAATCGGTTCCCAATTCTCTTTAAGGTAAGTTCCGCGAGTACGATTATTAGGATTTCTCATCTCGTACCATTCTATATCATTGACAATAATCTTTGCATTTGGAAACTTAGAAACAAGATTGCCCTCAGAATTAACGCGTGTCAGGCCACCTGAATGGTCATGATGCATATGTGTCATCAGTACATAATCAATCTTCTCTGGAGACAAGCCTAAAAGCTCTAAACTCTCTTCGATTTTACTTTCAGATAAAATTCCTAGATTGCGTCTTTGTTTCTCAGACAATTTTGCCGTATCGAAACTTGCATCCATCAGGTAATTCTTCCCTTTGTATTGAATCAAGATCGGATCTGTCAACTCAGACATCATATTGTCTTCATTTGTTGGATAGTATCGAGACCACACAACTTTTGGAACAGGACCAAATAATGTCCCTGCATCAGTTAATTTATCAGCTCCTCGTAGCCATGTCAATTTCATATCGTGAAATTGATACTCTTGCAACTTGAGTTCTGTCATTTTATTACTCCTTTAGCCACTGGTGTGCTATTCTTTTTCGAATTGAGTCTCCAGATTTCCCGTAACTTTCAATAGTTTTAGCATCTTTTAAATAACGATCAATCGGGCTTTTATCCTGTGCTTGTAGCGGACCTATTAATCTGATAATCTCTTCAGAAATTTCAATAGCTACTTTTGTAGTAAATAATTTAATCTGTGAAACATACAAAGAATCATCTAACATTTGATTTTTATATGAATTGAAATACGCTTCTGCTGCACATAGTTTTGTATATAAATCAGCAAATTGATGTTGATAAATCGTCGCATCAATCAACCTCTTACCAAAACCACGTTTCACCTTTAGAAAAGATAAACCTTTTTCAAAAGCTCCTTCGGAAATTCCAATAGAAACTGCGCTTAAACCTAATTGAAGCTTTCGAACAAAATCATTTAACTGTTCTTGACCAGCTAAAGTCATCCCTAATAAACTATCCTCTGATAATTCAATATTATGAAAAGTAACTGAACTGATTGGTAAACCTTTTAGTCCTTGTTTAGGGATATCTTCTCCAAAGTAAACACCTGGGTCCTTAGTGTCTACGATAAAAAATCCAAACGACTGTTTCTTTTCATCATTTTCTACTTTGGCAAATATAAAAAGTATATCCGTAAAACGGCAATTTGAAACAATCGATTTCTTACCTGAAAGACGCCATCCATTACTTGTTTTAGTCGCAGTTGTATTCACTAATTCTAGATTTTCGCCAAGATACCCCTCAGAAAAACCTAGACCAGCCAATATCTCTCCTTTAATTAATTTTTCAAGATATAGACTTTTTTGTTTGGGACTACCGTATCGAATAATAGGATAAATCCCATAGCAAGCCTGGGTTAATAAAACTGTCGAAAAAGCAGCAAATTCTTTTGAGATTATACGAATAAAAGTCATGAATTCTTCACTTAAAATCGAATCTTCATCCTTTACGATGGAAGAAAATATATCAAAAGATCCAATAAACTCATCTAACAATTCTCTTGGAAATTGATTTTTATCTATTCTATGCTCAAAATAGCTTGCAATTAGACTGCTTATCTCTGCATTATACCTTTTAGCAAGGTTATCATTGTAGACCATTACTCTTCACCCCAAGCTAATTCTCAGACAAGGGTTGATAATACCCTTTTAATAATTCTTCATACACATAGGATTCGACCTCGTTATAGGAAGCCTTGTATGGTCTACAGAACCAAACATTAAAAGGAATCGGGTCATTAAAGCGGACAGTTTGGAAGCGACTGCCATCTACAAGAGTTTCAACAGATTTTGGTAAAATTGTAATCAAGTCTGTTTGATAAGTAGACTCAATTAAAAAGTCCCAAGTAGATGATAAATAAGCAAATTTAGTATTTATGCGTTGTGAACGAAGTTTCTCAACCACCAAATCATAAGTCGTAAATGTTTTATTAAAGATTGCTAAATCATAATCAGCAAGATCAGACCAATCTAGCGCTTCTTTCTGTGCTAATGGATGATGTTTATCCATATAAGCAACATACTCGTCTAAATGAATAATATGTTGTTCAAATTTTTGTGCATCTAAGTTCGTTGGCTCAATTAAAAATGCTAGGTTTAAATCACCGTCACTCATTTTTTGGTGAATTTCTTTCCCTCCACCCTCTATAACTTGAATATAGATGTGAGGGTTATTTCTCAAAAAATGCGGTAGAGTGTTTGAGAAGAACGTTCTTAATATCAAAGAAGGAATACCAAGATTAATAGTCCCTCTCTGCTTTTGTGATTCAATATGAATCATTGAAAGCATCTCTTCGTGACGATTAACAATTTCTGTGGCAAAACGATAAATCTTTCGTCCTGCCTCAGTCAAACTTTCCAATCTACCATTCTTTCGATTGAATAATTGGATTCCCTCAGCTGCTTCAAAATTTGTTACAAATTGACTTAAGGCTGACGGACTAATATGGATTTTCTTTGCTGCAATCGATAGATTGCAACCACATTCGACTATATTAATGAAATAGTTCATTTGTATAATATCCACTTAGCTATCACCTTACTACCATTTATTTTTACATTTAGATACCAATTGATACTACCGCCTAAAAAGGCGATAGTATCGTTTACATATATAATATCATGTTCAGAAGAAAATAGCCAATATTAGCCTAGATAGGCATTGTCTTCACATCTTCTGCAACAATAACGTCACCGGCTGTTTTTTCGAGAACTTCTTCTACAGTTACACCTGGTGCAACTTCTTTCAACAAGAATTTACCATCTTTGAATCCAAAAACAGCTAGTTCTGTAATGACAAGATCTAAAACTCCTTTAGCAGATAGAGGCAATGTGCACTCTTTCAAAAGTTTAGATTCGCCACCTGTAGTATGTTGGATTGCTCCAATAACGCGTTTAGCACCTACCAAAAGGTCCATCGCTCCACCCATACCTGGTGCAAATTTTCCTGGGATAATCCAGTTTGCAATGCTTCCGTCTTGGCTTACTTCAAGAGCTCCAAGAACAGTCGCATCAACGTGACCACCACGAATAATTGCAAATGATGTTTGCAAATCAAACAAAGCAGCTCCTGGAAGGAGAGTAATTGGTGCACCACCTGAGTTTGCTAGGTTTGGATTGTAATTATCTTTAGTTGGTGTTTCACCAAAGCGAAGGGCACCATTTTCTGCTTGAAGGATTACGTTAACACCTTCTGGGATGAAGTCTGCAGAAGCATTTGGAATACCAAATCCAAGGTTTACAACATCACCATCTTTAAATTCAAGAGCAACACGTCTTGCAATAATTTCTTTTGGTTTCATATTATTTTACCCCCGCTAATTTATTAGTCTCTGTCCAGAGGTCACCCATCATCTTGTGGTGTTCTTCTGGAGTTAAGCCTTGGACTACATAGTCAACAAGGATACCTGGAATATAGATGTCATCCGGTTTAATTTCACCAACTTCAACAATTTCATTTGTTTCAACGATAACTGTATCTGCTGCAAGAGCTAGTTGCAATGAAATGTTCTTAGTTGTACCATCAATGTATAAGTTTCCGTACTTATCAGCTTTTGTAGCTTTAATCAATGCTACGTCAAGTTTTAGCGGGTCATAAATGAGGTACTCGCGACCATTGCGAACTACTTTTTCATGTTCATTTTCTAAAATAGTACCAACTCCTGTCGGTGTCAAAACTCCTCCAAGACCTGCTCCAGCAGCGTGAAGACGTTCAACAACAGTACCCATTGGAGTGAATTCTACTTCCATTTCTCCACTAAAGTATGCTTTTTGAGCAGCAGGAGATGTACCAATGTGGGCAGCAACATATTTTTTAACTTGGTGGTTTTCACAAAGGCGGCCAACACCCACTTCTTTACCTGGATGTGAAGTAACAACTGAAACCAAAGTCAAATCTTGTTGATTTTGTCTAACCAACTCTTCGATTAACTCCAAAGGTTCACCAACAGCAAGGAATCCTGAAATCCCTACGACATCACCAGGTTTTACTTTAGAAATAGCTTCTTGTAATGATAAAACAGCTTTCATACTAACACCTCAATTTTTATTTACGGTTGAACACGGCTTTACGTTTTTCAACAAAAGCACGCATTCCTTCAACTTTGTCTTCAGTAGAGAAGAGAAGAGCTTCAGCTTCTGTCTCTAAACGAATTGCATTCTTAAGAGGAAGTTCTGAACCAACTTGAATGACATGCTTAGCTTTTTCAACAGCCAACGGAGCATTTTTCATGATGCTTTTAGCTAGTTCTTCAGCAGATGACAATAATTCCTCAGCTGGAACAAGTTTGTTCAAAATTCCTAGGTCATAGGCTTCATTTCCTTTGACGATTCTAGCAGTGTAGATCAATTCTTTTGTCTTGCTAGTACCGATCAAACGAGACATTCTTTGTGTACCTGCGAAACCAGGAATGATACCCAAGCCAACTTCAGGGAATCCTACCATCGTCTTTTCAAAGCCAATTCTAATATCCGTTGAGAGTGCAAGCTCCAAACCGCCTCCCAAAGCATATCCATTAAGAACTGCAATAGTCGGTTGAGTAAGATCAGACAGACGGGTAAATGTATCATTGGCATATGTCATGTATTCGAAGGCTTGAATTGGAGACATTTGGTCCATTTCCTTAATATCAGCCCCTGCAACAAAAGCCTTATCACCTTGACCACTAACAATAACAACACGGATATCTTCATGTTTTTCTACTTCATCTAAAACAAGATTTAAATCCGTCAAAACCTCTGAACTCAACGCGTTCAAAGCTGCTGGGCGGTTAATGGTGATATAACCGATACCATCTTTAACCTCTAATAAAACTGTATTACTCATTATTCTCCTCCTACTTTAAGTTATTTTGAGTATAGAGTACTGCGTCAACAAGTACCGATAGTAATGTAAGTGCTTACATTATAATAATACCTTATTTATTAACCACCGTCCACTTAATATTTATGCTTATGCCTATAAGTTTAACTTATAGGAAAGCGCTTTTATTTTGATACTTTAGTCTTCTAATTATTTATAATAAAAAATATCTTACCCAAAATTCTCCGAAGAGATTTCAGGTAAGATATAATAAATTTTAGTCAATAGAATAAAGTATGAATTAACGTTCTACGATAACTGCAGTACCCATTCCTCCACCGATACAAAGTGTAGCAAGACCACGTTTTGCATCACGTTTTTCCATTTCATGAAGAAGAGTAACCAAGATACGGCATCCTGAAGCACCAATTGGGTGTCCAAGGGCAATAGCTCCACCGTTAACGTTAACTTTTTCTGGGTCAAGACCTAGTTCTTTACCAACTGCACACGCTTGAGCCGCAAATGCTTCGTTTGATTCTACCAAGTCAAGATCTGCAACTGTAAATCCACCTTTTTCAAGTGCTTTACGAGATGCGTAGATTGGACCGCAACCCATCACTTTTGGATCAAGACCAGCGCTTGCGTAAGATTTGATAGTTGCCAAAACTGGAACTCCCAATTCTTTAGCTTTTTCAGCACTCATAACTACAACTGCTGCAGCACCATCGTTGATACCTGAAGCATTACCAGCTGTTACAGTACCATCTTTTTTGAATACTGGACGAAGTTTAGAAAGTCCTTCAAATGAAGCATCTTTTCTTGGGAATTCATCTGTATCAAATACGATAGGATCGCCTTTACGTTGCGGAATTTCAACAGGAACGATTTCTTCTTTAAAACGACCAGCTTCAATAGCTGCAACTGCACGTTTTTGAGATTGTACAGCAAAGTTATCTTGGTCTTCACGAGTGATTCCGTATTGTTCAGCAACGTTTTCAGCTGTAATACCCATGTGGAAACCTTCGAAACCATCTGTCAAACCATCGCGAAGCATAGTATCTACTACTTTAGAGTCTCCCATACGAGATCCCCAACGTTGGTTTTGAACAACGTAAGGAGCTTGACTCATGTTTTCTGCACCACCAGCTACAACAATATCTGCATCTCCGCACAATACTGCTTGAGCTGCCAACTGAACTGCTTTCAAACCAGATCCACAAACTTTGTTAATAGTGAATGCTGGAGAAGCAACTGGGATACCCGCGTTAACACTCATTTGACGTGCAACGTTTTGTCCAAGGCCTGCACCAAGGACGTTACCCATGATAACTTCATCAACTTGTTCTGGTTTCAAGTTTGCTCTTTCGATAGCGCTCTTGATAACTAAACTTCCCAAATCAACAGCAGGAACATCTTTCAAGCTTCCACCGAAGGCACCTAGAGGTGTACGAACCGCTGCAACAATAACTGCTTCTTTCATTATTTGCTCCTTATAATCTTAGTATTTAAAGAATCCTTCTTTAGTCTTACGACCTAGTTTACCAGCTTCAACCATTTTCTTCAATAGTGGTGCTGGACGGTATTTAGGATCACCGAAGCCGTTATTCAATACTCCCATGATTGCCAAACATACATCCAATCCGATCAAGTCAGCAAGTGCCAATGGGCCAATTGGATGGTTTGCACCCAATTTCATAGCTTCATCAATTTCTTCTGCAGAAGCAACACCTTCACCAAGGATAAAGATAGCTTCGTTAATCATTGGAATCAACACACGGTTAACAACGAATCCATAAGAGTCTTTAACGTCAACTGCAGTTTTTCCAATTTTTTCAGTCAATTCGCGAACTGCTTTTACAACTTCATCTGAAGTTTGAAGAGCACGAATCACTTCAACTAACTTCATAACTGGTGCTGGGTTGAAGAAGTGCATACCAATTACACGTTCTTGACAAACTGTAGCCGCAGCAATATCCGTAATAGAAAGAGATGATGTGTTAGAAGCCAAAATTGTTTCAGGAGCAGTAATTTCATCCAATTGTTTAAAGATGCTGAGTTTGATATCTCTGTTTTCTGTAGCTGCTTCAATAACCAATTGAACGTTTTTAGCATCTTCGTAAGAAGTTGAAGGAATCAAGTTACCCAAGATTTTTCCTTTTTCTTCTTCTGACATACGTCCTTTTTCTACTGAACGAGCCAATTGTTTAGTGATATTATCAATCCCTCTTTGTACAAATTCTTCTTTAATGTCATTAAGGTATACTGTAAAACCAGATTGAGCGAATACTTGCGCGATTCCGCTACCCATTTGACCAGAACCAATGATCATTACTTTAGAAATACTCATTTTTTTCTCCTATTCATTTTAATATATAAAGTTTATAAAGAAAGAATCGGAACGGTCTTTCAGCAAATGCTAAGCAACCGTTCCAAATTCATTATTATACGAATTATACGAATGCACCGACACCAGTGAGTTCACGACCAACGATCAATGCGTTCACTTCGTGAGAACCTTCGTAAGTGTAGATTGCTTCAGCATCTGCAAAGAAGCGAGCTACGTCAGTTTCAAGAGTGATTCCGTTACCACCACATGTTTCACGTGCAAGGGCAACTGTTTCACGCATTACCAATGAGTTATGCAATTTAGCAAGTGCAGAGTTAAGCATCAATTCGTTACCAGCTTCTTGCATTTCTGCGATACGAGCTGAGTAAGAAAGTGCTGCTACTGCGTTAGCTTGCATTCTAGCCAATTTTTCTTGAACGATCTGGAATGAAGCAATTGGACGTTTGAATTGTTGACGGTCTTTAGCGTATTTAAGAGCTGCAACAAATGAACCACAAGTGATTGCAGTTGCAATGTGAGCAACGTCAGCACGAGTAAATGTCAAGATACGAGCTACGTCGCCAAATCCGTTGATGTTTACCAAACGGTCTGAATCTGGAACTTCAACATTCTTCATAGTAATGTGACCATTACGTACGCAACGAAGAGAAACTTTGTGAGGGATTGGCTCAGCGTGGTATCCTGGAGCACCTTTACGAACGATGAAACATTTCACGCGTCCATCTTCAACGTCGCGAGCGAATACTGGAACAACGTCAGCTGTGTCTGATCCACCGATCCAACGTTTTTCACCGTTCAAGATCCATTTGTCTCCAACGCGCTCAGCTGTTGTAGCAAGACCACCAGCGATGTCAGAACCTGACAATGGCTCAGTCAAAGCGAAACATCCTTGCCAGTCAAATGCAGCCAATTTAGGAAGGAATTCTTTTTGTTGACGCTCATCACCACCAAGCAAGATTGTGTTGTAGCAAAGTCCACCGTGAACTGTGAAGAATGTTGCAATAGAAGCATCGAAACGACCTAATTCAAGGTACAAGAATGCGATGTAAAGTTCTGATGGTTTGTAGTTTCCTTCTCGTCCTTCGAACAATTTAGGGTTGTTCATGATTTGTGCGCCTTTTGCTACAGCGTAAAATTGTTCGAATGGGAAATCAGGTGCTTCCCAATATTCATTAATTACAGGACGAAGGTGTTTTTCAATCAAACGACGAGTTTCTTGTAAAACTTCTGCTTCTCCCAATGTTAAACCATCTGCATAGTGGAATAGATCCTCTGGATATAATTCGCGCAAGATTTCTTCTTTAGTTGCCATCTGTGGACTCCTTTGTAATAAATTATTTTTTAGAGCGCTTACATTTTTGCGCTCAATATTTGTTGACAAGACTATTCTAACTTAAAGCGCTTTCTTTTGTCTACTTAATAAAAGTAAACGGCCCTATAAGTTGAATTAATACTCTAACTTATATCTTTGTAAAATCAAATAAGTGGGCTGTTTTCAACAGCCCACTTATATATTAAACGACAATATCTTATGATTCTTTTGCTTCAAGAAGGCCAATGTCTCCATCTTCACGACGGTAAATTACATTAGTTGTTTCGTCCTCAACATCGATGTAAATGAAGAAGTCATGACCCAATAAATCCATTTGAAGAAGTGCTTCTTCAAGGTCCATTGGTTTTAAATCAATTTGTTTTGAACGAACAACTTTAGCTTGAGCAACATCTGAATCTTCAACTAAAGCATCTGTAAATAATTGGCTAGTAGAAACTTTATTTCTGTTCTTACGTTCAATTTTTGTTTTATTTTTACGAATTTGACGTTCAATCTTATCT
>ERZ1699235.854-NODE-854-length-10568-cov-4.698879_pt1 | contig 10568 bp, 15 predicted proteins | sample MGYA00581546_ERZ1699235 | MGnify/ENA primary metagenome ERZ1699235 (study PRJEB42319, sample SAMD00040334) | human oral metagenome | material: saliva | host: Homo sapiens | study: EMG produced TPA metagenomics assembly of PRJDB4115 data set (Metgenomic analysis of... | reverse complement strand
TTATAAATCAACAAAATGTTACAACCGCAACGAACTACCTTGAAAAGGAAAAAGTCCAAAAATCACTTCGCATTTTATCAAAATTTACCGATAATAAACAGATAAATATCATCTTTTATCTCCTTGCTGTTGAAGAACTCTGTGTCTGTGATATAGCCTGTTTACTAAATCTCAGTATGGCATCTGCCTCCCACCATCTTCGTAAACTAGCCAATCAAAACATCTTGGATACTAGAAGAGAGGGGAAAATTATATATTATTTTATAAAAGATGAGGAAATCAGAGATTTTTTTAATCAACTAGGATAACAACTATTTTTACTACTCTACCATTCACTCTACCTTTTATTATGTAGCATTCTAAAAACATTGATGTACCAACGTTTCTAACAGCTAAAATAGAAATTATTTAATCTTTTTATAGAAGTAAAGTAAGCATTCAATACGAATCAATACATAAGAAAAACGCTTGTTTTAAGCGTTTTTTATTTTTTCCAATTTCAATGTATTGCAATAAAAATCAACCGAATGACTACATTTTTTGTGAAATAAATTAGATGTTCGGATATATAGAAAACGCTCTAGTCACAATGACTAGAGCGTTTTTATATTGTTTTAAAATTTATTAAAGCATATATTCGTGAGCATATAATTTGAGTGCGCTCTCATATTTTGATATACTATATTTAACCCAGATATATTGGGATTGTGAAAGGAGGCGCATATTATGTTGTGGTCCATTATTGTAGGAGGCTTTATCGGCCTTGCAGCAGGGGCAATCACTAAAAAAGGTGGCTCAATGGGAGTAATTGCTAATATATTTGCCGGTTTAATCGGTTCATCAGTAGGTCAATCACTCCTTGGTACTTGGGGACCATCACTAGGTGGTATGGCTATCATTCCATCTATTGTTGGTGCAGTGATTGTAGTTTCTGTGGTATCATTCTTTTTGGGTAAAAAAGGTTAATGTTTTACTCGAAAGCAGTCTATAGCTTTTAATTTATAATGACGGGTAAAGCTATGGTTTGTTGCACTAATTGAAAGGATTTTATATGTCAAAATCAAAGAAAATATTATTACTTATTTTCTGTATTTTAATCTTGACAATTTTCCTTCCTATTTTGATAGATTACCACCAGGTTAGTGATTTAGGGATTCAATTGACTAGCTGGCGACAGACATCATTTGAATATTATCTCGCTAGATATGTATTTTGGGGGCTTCTAGGCCTGTCTATCTTCGTTTTATTATGGATGTTAGTAATCCTGTTTTATCCTAGACAATATCTGGAAATAAAACTTGGAACTAAAGACGATAAATTAAAACTAAAAAATTCAGCTATTGAAGGGTTTGTTCGATGTTTATTGGATGAACACAAGATGGTCAAAAATCCCAAAATTCAGGTACATACTCGGAAAAAGAAATGTTTCGTTTATGTAGAAGGTACAGCTGTTCTTTCAGATAACATTGCTAACAAATTTGAAGTAGTTCAAAACGAAATCACTCAAGGATTGAAAGAATTCTTTGGTATTGATCGAGAGGTTAAACTGGAAGTTTCAGTGAAAGAATATGACCCTCAAAAAGCAGCTAAGAAAATTGTTAGTCGTGTAAAGTAAGGAAGTAAAAAATGGAATGGTTTAAAAAATATCAATACCCAATTCTATGTGGTGTAGTAGGTATTATTCTAGCCTGCTTCATCCTATCCTTCGGTTTCTTTAAAACATTGTTCGTTTTAATCTGTGGAGCCCTAGGAATTTGGTTGGGATACTATGTACAGAAGAATTATTTAAATAAATAAAGGAGTTTCATATGTCAAACGTAGAAAAAAATGTAAATGTAAATACTGAAAAAAAAGATGTTGTTGTTTCTAAAGATGTTCGCGGAGAATTAACTTACGAAGATAAAGTTATTCAAAAAATCATCGGTCTTTCACTAGAAAGAGTCCCAGGACTATTACATGTTGACGGCGGATTCTTCTCAAATCTTACAGAAAAACTTGTCAATACTAACGATGTAACACACGGTGTTAACGTTGAAGTTGGTAAAGAACAAGTAGCAGTTGACTTGAACGTTATCGTAGAGTACAGAAAAAACGTTCCAACTCTATACAAGGAAATCAAAGACGTTATCGTATCAGAAGTTGCGAAAATGACTGATCTAGAAGTAGTTGAAGTTAACGTTAATGTTGTTGATATCAAAACTAAAGAACAACATGAAGCAGACTCAGTTAGCCTTCAAGATCGTGTAACTGACGTGGCAGAATCAACAGGCGAGTTCGCGTCAGAACAATTGTCTAGAGTGAAATCTGGTATCGGTTCAGGTGTCGCAGCAGCACAAGAAAAACTTGGCGAAGGCGCTGAATTCGTTCAAGAAAAAGTTGGCCAAGGCGTTGAAACTGTTAAAGACGCTGCAGCCAAAGCAGAACCACGTGTTCACTAATTACTAATTTAGAAAAAATAAAAGGAGGACATACTTATGTCTACAGAAGAAAAATTAAACCAAGCAGCAGGATCTGTTAAAGAAGGCGTTGGCAAATTAATAGGCGATAAAGGACTTGAAAGCGAAGGAGCTGCTGAAAAAGTTGCTTCTAAAGTGAAAGAAGTCGCTGAAGATGCAAAAGACGCAATTGAAGGCGCTGTTGAAGGTGTTAAAAACATCTTTAAAAAAGACGACGCTAAATAGTAAAATTTAGGTAATCTTGCTATTTCCCTTGAAAACACTCCCTAACTGGGGGTGTTTTTGTTATTCGTTTTTATCAATGCACGTTTTATAGAGAAAAAAAGAATACAGGACAAACAAATTCCTGTATTCTTAAAATAACTTAGAGCAGCTTTAACAAAACAGCGACTAATATGATTATAGTGCAAATTATTTTTCCGATTTTTTCATGTTGCTTGAACAATTTTTCAGAGAAAAGAGTCAATATAAGCGCAACACCCATCAACGCAGTGCTTAAAGTTTGAGTAGTCATGGTACATACTCCTTTCGTTATTTTGTTAATCAAGCTTCTAAAATAACTTAGAACAGATATGATAATGATACGACTAACATGATTATAGCGCAAATTATTTTTACGATTTTTACATATTGTTGTTTGAACAATTTATCAGAGAAAAGACTCAAAATAAGAGCAATCCAAAACACGGTAGTTCTTAAAATAAAAATAGTCATGTCTCGTCCCCCTTTCGTTATTTTGTCAAACCAATAATTAAGTTGAATAGTAATTATCTAATTTTCAAACATATCCATCTGCCCTGGTAAAGCCTTTGTTCTTTGATTATTAATCGGTATCTCTATCTATCTTTATTATAGTACAAATATCGTTATTACACCAATAAATGTATTTATTTTTTATTGCTCCTATTTTTGAGAGCGCTTGAAATATGTTATAATAAAACTAGATTAATGTATAGGAGGCAAACCGTGGGAAATTTCATTGAGCTAGTCTTTCATCGTTTCTTTTTGGGGATGATTGCGACGGCTTATTTTTGGTTATTGACACTAGCAGGAGGAGTGGTCTTTGGTATAGCACCCGCTAGTGCAACTCTCATGAGTTTATTTGCTGAAAACGGCTATTCTTACCGTGCTTATCGTTTCAAGGAAGCATGGGCTTTATTTAAGAGCAATTTTGTAAAGAGCAATCTTAGTTTCTACACCTTTATAGGGATTGACTTAATTTTGATTTATGGTTTGTATCTGATGATTCAGTTGCCAAACCAGACCATTATCCACTTGGCAGCAACCTTTCTAAATATCTTTTTAGTAGCCTTGGTATTTTTGGCCTATACGGTATCTTTAAAGTTGCAGGTATACTTTGAATTATCCTATAAAAACACCCTAAAGCTTGCCTTTGTCGGAATTTTTATGAGTTTATCAGCAGTGGCCAAGGTTCTTTTTGGTAGCGTCTTGTTAGCCATTATTGGTTTCTATATGCCAGCCCTCATTGCTTTTGTAGGTATTGGAATGTGGCACTTCTTTATTAGTGATTTATTGGAGCCTGTTTATGAAAGTATTCATGAAAAATTGGCAACCAAATAAGACCAAACAATTCCGCCTCCACTCACTCCTAAGAATCTATAGTCTGGTGATGATTATCATCATTTCCTGCTTTGCTCTCTTGATTTCTTATGCAGACTGGGATATGCGTGAAAGGGAAGCCAATCGTGTCGGTCAGCGTGTTCTCGCTCGAACAGTCGATGAAGTTGAATACTACTATCGGGAGTCAACTCGCCTAGCCCAGAGTTTAGTGGATAATCAAGCTCGGATTGAAGGAATTTACAAGTATTTTAGCCTCAGTACGCCGGATTATTTTTACTGGCAGTTAGAGCGCAAGGCATCACCCTATATTTCCGTTTCCATTTATGAAAATATCGATGATATTTACGTGCGAAACGATTTTGTGACAGGTATTTCGATTGTTCTACAGGATTCAACAGATGTATTTGTTTCCAAAAGAGGAAACAGAGGTGGACAGAAAATTCCAGCTGAGAGCTTTAAACCGGATGCTAATAGTTTTGCGGTTCCAGTGTCTGATCCCATCTCGGACCAGGCTCTTGGAGTCATTTATATTTCCGTAGAGCCAGAAGTCCTCTATAAAGCGATTGACAACACTAGGGGAACAATTCCTGTAGCAGTAACTGTCATTGCACCATATGAAACAGATATGTTCTATATTGGAGCGAAGGGAACGAATGAGTCTTGGTTGGTAGGAACAACTGCCCATGGTTATCAAGTTCGAGTAGCTGTACCAAAGGATTATGTTTGGAGTGGGACTTTAGCGAGTTCGGCACTTATTTTAGGTTTGAGCGCCCTCTTTATCATCATTTTATATATGACCTTAAGAAGGACTTTTTCTGACTATCAAAGTCAGGTTGTGGACTTGGTGGACTCTATCCAAGCCATTACTAAGGGAGAGCAGACCAAGAGAATCGACACAGATAAAAAGGACCAGGAATTGCTACTAATTGCTGAGTCGACAAATGATATGTTGGATCGACTGGAAAGTAATATTCACGATATTTATCAACTGGAACTCAATCAAAAAGATGCCAACATGCGAGCCTTACAAGCTCAAATTAATCCGCATTTCATGTACAATACTTTGGAATTTTTGCGAATGTACGCAGTAATGGAGAACCAAAATGAACTAGCAGATATCATCTATGAGTTCAGTAGTCTCCTGCGCAATAATATCTCTGACGAGCGAGAAACGACCCTCAAACAAGAAGTGGAGTTTTGTCGGAAGTACAGTTATCTCTGTATGGTTCGCTATCCAAAATCCATTGCCTATGGATTTAAGATTGACCCTGAATTGGAAGAAATGCGTATTCCAAAGTTCACCCTCCAACCGTTAGTGGAAAATTATTTTGCCCATGGAGTTGATCACAGAAGAACAGATAATGTTATCAGTATCAAGGCTTTGAAAAAAGATGGCTATGTCGAAATCTTAGTAACCGATAATGGTCGTGGGATGTCTGCTGAAAAACTAGCAGAAATTCAAGCTAAACTGGCTCAAAGAACCTTTGAACACACAGTAGATTATAAGGGGCAACAACAGTCTATTGGGATTGTTAATATCCACGAACGCTTTGTGCTCTACTTTGGAGACCGCTATAACATCAATGTAGAATCAGCTGAACAAAAAGGTGTTCAATATAGAATCACCATTCAGGATGAAGAGAAAGGATAAACATGTATAAAGTACTATTAGTTGACGATGAGTACATGATTACAGAAGGACTTAAGCGTTTGATCCCTTTTGAAAAATGGGATATGGAAGTCGTTGCAACAGCCAATCATGCTGACGACGCTTTGGACTATGTCCGAGAACATCCCGTAGATATCGTCATTTCTGATGTCAACATGCCTGGCAAGACAGGACTTGAAATGATTGGGGAAATGAAGGAACTCTTGCCAGAGGCTTACTATATTCTTCTTTCCGGCTATCAAGAATTTGACTATGTTAAGAAAGCCATGAACCTCAATGTTGTAGATTATCTTGTCAAACCAGTTGATAAGGTTGAACTGGAGCATTTACTTGAGAAAATCCTTGGTCAACTTCGTGAGAAAGTGCATGAACCAGAAATGTTAAGTCAAAAGTTAGACGACGAAGCATTTAAAGCACACCTGTCTCAAAAAGAAAACTGGTGGATTGGACTCTCCCAAGAGAAACAAGGGGATTTTGTCATTCCTTACTATGTTTTAGGTCAGGACTGGCAGATTGTGATTGCAGCTCAGAAATTCGATGGTTTACTCGTTATGCCTTTTGAGTCACCTTATCAGGCAAACTTTGAAAAATGGAAATTTGACGTTGAAAAAGCACTCTTCTATGGAACTGTAAACCTCGATCAATCTGAAAGTCTCTTTTCTTATTATGAACCCATTTATCGAGTTATTATCCAAGGAAATCTTCAGCAGATTATCGAAGAGTTGAATTTGCTTGAGAAGATTGTGTTGGAAAACACACCTAGGGTGTCCATTACCAAGCAACTCTTTACTCAGTTTGTGATGGATGTCTTCCATCTCTTTGAGCATTTGAAAGCAGATGATATGACAGATATTGTCAAAAGAATTCATGCCATTACAAACTTTGAAGATTTAGTGGCTTATACCAAGGAAACCTTGACGTCCTTCTTTGGTCAATATCGTATGAATGAAAATGTCGTCAGTGTACTTGAAGTTATTGGTAGAGACTATAAAAAAGAACTTTCTCTCAAGGATATCAGCAAGGATCTCTTTATCAATCCTGTGTACTTAGGTCAGTTAATCAAGAAGGAAACCAATTCAACCTTTGCTGAGCTTCTCAATAAGCAACGGATTAAGGCGGCCCAGCAACTTTTACTATCAACCAATGATAGTATTGAGGATATTTGCTATACGGTTGGTTATAGTAATGTAGGGTATTTCTACAAGGTCTTTCGAAAACTATGTGGAAAGTCTCCGAAGGCCTACCGCAAGCAGATTGAAGTCACCCTCTAACTTTTGTTATCCATCTTAAAATATGCTATAATAAATTCAAAATTATGAGGAGGTTGCTTTTATGAAAAAGAAACCAATCTATCTATGGGTTTTATTAGTCTTATCAGCGATTAATTCAGCCTTGGCAGTAGTTGGAATATTTACTCCAGTACCTAGTAAGGACGCCCTTCGTGCTAGCCAAGAAAATGTTGGGACACTTAGTGCTCAACAAATAGAAGATGCTGTTAACTATGCCCACCAAGTGTCAGAGTCATCTCACTCTATTTTTAACACGATACTCATTATTCTATCTGCTATCCTAGTTGTAGTAGCCTTTGTTTTCTTAATTCGTAAGAACTTGCAGTTGGCAAACTACACTTATGTTGGATATGCCTTGCTAGCTATTGTTGGACTAGTCCATGACAATATGAATCTACAAGATGCTATGCAATTGATTAAAGATGACACCCTACGTTTAGGAATGGAAGTCATGTCAAAAGTAACCACTATCATATTCATCGTCATCAATGTTATCTTTTTGGGAATCGTCTTCTATAAAATATGGCGTCAGCAAAAAGAATTAACAGAATCTCAAGAGGAAGAACTCGCCTAAGAGTTGACAAAGGATAACTATCAAGATACAATCTTGGTAGTTATTTTTTTGGATTCGAGAAAGAGGGAGGAAAAGATGAAAAAAATTTCCTTAGTTTATATCAGTCTAAGCGGCAACACGGAGAGTTTTGTAACACGTTTGAAAGCTTATTTGTTGGAGCAATATGCGAACATTGAAGTAGAAAAAATTCATATTAAAGACTTGGTCAAGGAAGGAGAAGACTTCTTTGAGATGACCAACCCGTATGTGGCTTTTCTACCGACTTACCTCGAAGGTGGAAATGGAGTTGACAATGGAGATGTGGAAATCTTGACCACTCCAGTAGGTGACTTTATCGCATATGGTGATAATGCTAGCAAGTGTTTTGGTGTCGTAGGATCGGGTAACCGCAATTTTAACAACCAATACTGTTTGACCGCCAAGCAATACAGCCAGCGCTTTGGTTTTCCAGTCCTAGCTGACTTTGAAATGCGTGGTATGTTGGGAGACATCAAAAAGGTTGCTGGAATTATTGCAGAGCTTTATAAACTTGAATCCTTGTAAGAGGATAGAGTTGCTGGGTTAGATTTTTATCTCATGGATCATAGAATTATTTCAAAAGAGAACAGTTCAAATGAGTAAATTACAGAGATCATTTTTAAAGTATATAAAACGCAAACCAAGCTTCAAGGATATTATGCTATGCAGTGCTTTGTTGCTCTTGGCAATTAGTCTGATGATGTTTTCTGATAAAATTTTTGATGAAGATGCAGCACCATTTGGAACCATGGTATCCTTAGGGATTGTTATCCTGGTAGAAATCTTAGCTGTCAGAAATAAATAAAAAAGACTCGAGAAATGGTATCTCGAGTTTTTTCTTATTTGCGAATTTCGTCAACGATTTCTTTTGAAATGGGAATTCCTAAACGGTAACCTTTGTTAATGTAGTCAATGACATCATTGATGTTTTCTATCGTTTGGATTTTCTCTTTGATAGTTGCACGAAAATCTTGATCTTTCAATAGTTGGTCCTGAAGCAGTCTTTGAAGTTTCTCTTTTTCATATTTGTTGACAAGAAAGAGAAAAAGAAGACTGATAACAACTAGAATATAAGCATACTGGCTCATAAAAATTCTCCCTAAGTGATAAAGAAGTAGGTGGTAAGATAAAAGTAAAGTTTTTCACTTTTTGAGTGATGATACTGTAAAGCGCCTCGCTACTCGTTTTTGTTTAGATGAATGAGTAAGGCGTTTAGGCAAATCGCCCGATAGCGATTGCCGTCAAGAGACTAGGAACTTTAGTTTCAGTCTCTTGTAACGAATTACATCTTCTCTGGCGCCTCTACACCCAACAGACGAAGGGCTTCTTTAAGGACAACTGCTGTTGCATAGCTGAGAGCTAGGCGACTGTCACGTTCTGGGCTTTCATCTAAGATACGAGTGTGGGCATAGTATTTGTTAAAGGCTTGAGCTAAGCTGATTGCAAATTTAGCGATGATAGACGGCTCATAGTTATCAGCTGCACGTTTAATAATACGTGGGAAGTCTTGGATTAGCTTGATGATTTCCCAGCTTTCAGCATCGTTCAAGCTATAGTTGGCACCTGCTTCAGGTTTGAAATCGGCTTTACGCAAGATTGATTGGATACGAGCGTAGGCATATTGAACATAAGGGCCAGTCTCCCCTTCGAAGGATACCATAGCTTCAAGGTCGAAGTCATATCCATTTGTACGGTCAGTTTTAAGGTCATAGAATTTAATGGCCCCAACTCCAACAGCATGAGCGACCTGGTCTTTGTTTTCAAGTTCAGGATTTTTGGCTTCGATCTGCGCTTTAGCACGGCTGATGGCTTCTGCAACAGTTGGTTCTAGCAAGATAACATTCCCTTTACGAGTAGAAAGTTTTTTCCCTTCTTTTGTAACCAAGCCAAACGGAACATGGACAATGTCTTGGCTCCAATCGTAACCCATCTCTTGCAAGACAGCCTTGAGTTGTTTGAAGTGAGCAGATTGCTCTTGACCAACGACATAGATAGATTTGGCAAATTGGTATTCGTTTTTACGGTAAAGGGCTGCAGCCAAGTCACGTGTGATGTAGAGAGTTGCACCGTCAGATTTCTTGATAAGAGCTGGGTGTTCAATTCCATATTTTTCAAGATTAACAACTTGAGCACCTTCTGATTCGACTAATAGTCCTTTTTCAGAAAGGATGTCTACAACTGCATCCATTTTATCATTGTAGAAAGCTTCTCCGTTGTAGCTGTCGAATTCAACTTGTAGCTCATTGTAGAGACGGTTAAATTCTACCAAGCTTTCATCGCGGAACCATTGCCAAAGAGCGAGAGCTTCCTCATCGCCGTTTTCAAGTTTGCGGAACCATTCGCGTGCTTCTTCATCCAAACTTGGATCATTCTCAGCTTCAGCATTGATGCGGACATAGAGCTTGAGGAGTTCATCGATTGGATGAGCTTTGACAGCTTCTTCGTTACCCCATTTCTTGTAGGCAACAATCAACATCCCAAACTGTTTACCCCAGTCTCCCAAATGGTTGACCTTGACAGTTTTATAGCCGATTTTTTGGAAGATATGTGACAAGCTATCTCCGATAACTGTTGAACGAAGGTGACCGATTGAAAATGGTTTAGCGATATTAGGGCTAGACATGTCAATGACAACATTTTCTTGATTGCCAATCTCTTGGTCAGCGTAGTGCTCTTTTTCAGTGATAACGTTTTGTAGAACTTGACCAGAAATGGCAGCCTTATCAAGGAAGAAGTTTACGTAAGGACCTGTTGCTACAACCTTTTCAAAAGCTTGGCTATTGATCTTTTCAGCGATGTCAGCAGCAATCATTTGAGGAGCTTTACGTTCGACCTTTGCCAATGAGAAGGCAGGGAAGGCGATATCTCCCATATCTGAGTTTTTAGGTGTTTCTAGTAAATTTAAAATAGCCTCTTGGTCCAGGCTATCAATGACGCTAGCCAACTCGCTAGCAATCAATTCTTTTGTATTCATTTAAGGC
>ERZ1699235.839-NODE-839-length-10749-cov-5.902278_pt1 | contig 10749 bp, 10 predicted proteins | sample MGYA00581546_ERZ1699235 | MGnify/ENA primary metagenome ERZ1699235 (study PRJEB42319, sample SAMD00040334) | human oral metagenome | material: saliva | host: Homo sapiens | study: EMG produced TPA metagenomics assembly of PRJDB4115 data set (Metgenomic analysis of... | reverse complement strand
GAATCAAGAGGTGAGGAATATCATTGTAGACAGAAAGCTCCACCATCTTTGGATCGACCATCATAAACTTGACTTCGTCCGGACGGGCCTTCATCAAGATACTCGAAATAATCCCATTGACCGCTACTGACTTACCAGATCCAGTAGAACCCGCTACCAAGAGGTGGGGCATCCGAGCCAAATCAAAGGTTCGTGCCGAGCCATCTACAGCCTTCCCAAGAGGAATCTCAAGGAGTTTAGCTGGGTCTGTCTTGGATTGCTCCCACAATTCACGGAAGGAAACGGTCGCAATCTCTGAGTTGGGAACTTCAATCCCGACCAGAGACTTCCCTGGAATCGGTGCTTCGATCCGCACATCCTTGGCTGCCAGGGCCAAGGCCAAATCATCTGCTAGGTTAGAGATGCGGTTGACCCTCACACCGACAGCCGGTTTGACTTCATATTTGGTAACAGAAGGACCAATTTCCGCCCGCTCTACTGTCGCCTTGATGTTAAAGCTTGCAAAGGTTTCTTCCAGAATGCGGATATTCTGACGAACGATATTTTTCTCTTTGGATTGATTTTTAGGCTTGTCAGGTGCGAAGAGATCAATGGTTGGAAGTTTATACTGAAGGAGTTCCTTAGGCGTGAAGTCCACTTGAACTTCCTCCCCATCGTCCTCGAATTCTTCGGCCACTGGAAGCTCTTCGTATGCTTCAGGCTCTTCAGGCCATTCTTCATCTGGTAGATAGATCTCTGGTGTTGCTGGTGCAACAATCTCGGCTTCTGGGAAGGTCTCTGTGAGCGGCTCTTCCGCCAACACCTCTCCTGTCTCAGGATCTACAGGATGGCCCTCCATTGACAAAGGACTTGGAAGATCTGCCCTTACCTCTTCTTGCTCTCTTACAGCTACAGCCGCTTCCTCAGCAGCTCTCGCTTCTTTTTCAAGGAATTTCTGCTCACGACGCTCTTTACGTTTTTCCATAGAGGCATGGAAGGCTTCTGCACCTTTTTCAAATAAATCATAGATGGAGTAAGGACTCATCAAGAGGATCCCCAATCCAATAAAGAGAAGGCCAATAAAATAAGAGCCAATATTTGAAAAGAGGAAGGAAATCGGGGCATAAAGAAGGGCACCGATCATACCCCCACCGGCAAAACTCTCCACCCGCAGATGAAGCAAGTCTGCCATGATTCTTGAAAAGGTGACCTTGATCCCATTATTATCTAAATGAAGGGAGGATACAAAGAAGGCCTGAAACATCAAGAGAACCCCTGCAAAGAAGCTGAGGAATCCTGATATAATCCCTTCGTGTTTATCTAGCCATTTAAAAGCATAGAGGTAGAAAAAGGTTGCTAAAATAGCCAAATAAGCCAAACTTCCGACAAAAAGACGGATCAGGTTGTAAGCTAAGACTCCCACAGCCCCCAATTTCAAGGCCGCAAAGACTAAGACCAGACTGATGAGAATGGTCGTAATCATACGATGAATCGCTTTTTTTCTTTCTAATTCTGCTTTGGACAGTCGTCTCGTCGACCGTGTTTTTTTTGATTGATTATTGTTTGCCATAACCTTTATTATATCACATTTCCAGGCCAGTTCTCTAGTAAAATCATTTCCGAACATTTACAGTATAAAGTAAAAAACAGCACCGAGTAGGCACTGTTACTTATAGATTTTTCTTGGGGTGGCGGTCAATGATGGCTTGATAGTCTTTCAGTGCTTGCTTTCCTTTGTCCGTTAACTGATAGCCTCGAATCGCGAACTGTTGCTCCAACTCTTCTTCCGTAAAATGGTCAGCCAAAGCTTGATTCAAATCCTCTGCTTTCATCTTGGACAAACCCACGACTCCCTTCTTTTTGAGAATGGCTTTTTTCATGGTCGCATTGATATGGTCCAATGAATCAAAAGCGGATTCAATAAAAGCATAGCCCTTGTCCACCAAAGCCTTCAGGTGTTCTGAAGCATGAATCCCATAGGTGTATTCAAAATACTTGGGAAACCAAGTCTCTGTCGTAAAGGTTCCAAAATGGATCCGCCACAAAAGAATGATATCTCCAGCAAGCAAATCATCGTGAAGGAGCTCCATATTTCGTTTGGAAACAGGCTTTGGATCCAACAACCAAGCTTCCAAATCTCTCTCAGGTGAAATATAAGGTTTCACCTCGTGATCAGCGTAAAATTTTTCCATTACATCTGAAATAGTCGTCATAAGTCTCTCCTATCTATCATTGATTGTATCATAACAAAATAAAAAGAACCTGTCGATCAAGAAAGATTCCTGATGACAGGTGCCTAATGTAAAATGGATCTTATTCAGATTTTTTATCATCTGGAGTGATGGTATCTAGAACTTGGTCGAATTTTTGCTCTCTTTCCAAGTCATGATCCATTTGAATGATATCTATTTGATCTTGTAAATTTGTCTGCGGAACTTGTGGTTTGTATAGTGAGACAAATCCTACTCCAATCACCAGTAGACTCGCTCCAAGGACGCAAAGTCTTTTGAAATGCCAAGCCATAGGCAAGGGAATTTTTGCTCCGAAACCTGATTTCTTAATCCAATCCGGATGGTCTCGCATGACACGATTTACCGCCATCAGAGGCTTCAGGTGGCCAAAGAGCGCAATGACCGTTGTCAATCCAATAACACGAAAACGATTCTGATTGGATGGAGAAACATGATTCACTTCCATCAAGACCATTCCCACAATCACTAAAATAATGACCAACAATAGTCCCAAAGATCTCCATAGACCTTCCCTGCGGTAACATTTCAATTCATCAAACGACATCTCGTTAAAATTCTTATTCATTTTTTAATAATTCCTTGTGTTTTTTCAGGCTCTTTCAATTAATCTCTTTTTCAATTGGAGGATTTACAGATGACTGCCTTCATCCTTCAAGTATTGTTTAGCCTTTCGAACGATATAGAGCGACTCATCTTCTGAGACTAATTTGCGAAAGAGCTCTTCCGCTCTTGGCTTATCACCTTTAAGAGTAGCATTTAAGGCCTGGTAGTAGATAATTTCCAACTGCTGGTACTTGAAATCATTGCTTAAGTCTTCAAAATAATCATTGCTTTGGTGGGCAATGGTTAAATCATAAAGGGCAAGACAGACCTTTCTTGTTTTCTCAGCCAGTGTCGGGTCTGTGATAGTCAATTCATTCAACCGACCCTCCAGTTCTCCTCTAGACAAATCAGGATCTGTCAGGACAGTTGATCGCATGAGATAACTTTCAAAAAAGTTTTTATATTTCTGCGGATAATCCGTCTGACTAAGTGCTTCCCTAGCTTCTTTTATGACAGTATCAAAATCTCCCATCATAAAAGAATAGGCAACCGATGTCAGCTTAATATCTATCCGTGAAATAGCTTTTTTCACATTCTTGTTCAACTGAAGGTATTGCTGCCAAAAAGCTAAATCTAAGTCTACATGGAGCAAGGTGTTGCACTTGTTGGTGTAGCTTTTCTTGAGCAATTGGATGAATAAAACCAATCCTGCAAGAACCAATGAGACTCCAACAGTCTGAAGAAGAGTATCTCTGACCATTAATCCAATGCAGAAAATCAGAAGCATTGCTAACAAACCAGCCGATCTAATATAGAGTCTATAGTTTTAACGTAGTACTTTATAATCCAATTTGTAACCTCCCATTCATGATACGGTTTTTGAGGGAATTCGTTCATTTTCCAATAAATCAACTTACCTCCCATCATACCGAATTTTCTATCTCTACGCAACTTCCTTCTTAATTAGTGATTTAGTCCAAAAAGAAAACACCCTCGTGGGTGACGAATGCTAAAAAATTAAGGAAAATATTTCTTTTCCAAAATTTTTAAATAGTGTGTTTTCTTGAATTGACCACATAACGTTAACACAACAAAGAGATACCACATTAAAAAAACTTATAAACAATAACAGAAGCTTCCGAAGGTGAGATATAAGATGGATAATCCTAAGGTGATGAGCCCAAAGACAAGAATCAGCAAATAGGTTTTCAATCCATTCGACTTCTGTACTTGAAAATAATGCTCAGGTATTTCATAAGGAATGACATCCACTGTATAATTCTGCCTTCTGCGTTTCAATTGCCATATAGCGATGACAAGCATCAATCCAAACGATAGAACTAGTGGGATGAGTCCATGAAAGGATACTCGATCCGTTAACAGATAAATGCCATAAAGAAGGATGCTACTTGGAGTAAAAATAATTGGAAATGGAACACTTTTTCCGACATAGAGCTTATTCTCCTCAGGGTAATAAAATACCTTTTTTTTGAGATTCCCTTGATCTGCTCCGAATTCGACCAAATCGCGTAAAGGGAATTGTTGTCAATCCTTCGACGCTAACACAATCTGTTCAAAATACACTTCCGTAGTTTCCTTCTCAAGAGCTTTATTTGCTTCTACCTCTACCTGAGCTTGAAGATGCTCTTGGTAATACTTCAGTAATTCCTTATTTTTCCGTTTGATACCAAGGAATTTAAGTGTAACTGAACGATCAGAAGTCCCATTGCCTATGATTTTTCCTTCCACATAAATTGGATAATTGGTGATCCCTCGAGACGTATTCTTTTCTCCCAAACGGACCACAATGGTGAATGGGTCTAGGCGATAGCGCTTGAAATTGCGATCGACCACTATTTCTGAGTTCCTAATCTCTATTCTTCCCATCGATGAAAAAGTAATCCAGCCAACTGTCACTAGAAGAAAACAAGCAGCCAATAAGGCTGTTAGGTTTTCAAAAAAATTATCTTCAATCATTAATTGGATGACAGCGATGAGCATCGACACTGCCAAAAAGATCAAAAAATACAGTGAACTTCTCGAGTAAATATAAAATTTACATGGTTGTTTCATTTATGATATTCTTCCTCTATAAAAATCTATTTCACAACTCTAAAAGTACCTCCCATCATACCGAATTTTCCATCTATACGCAACTTCCTTCTTAATTAGTGATTTAGTCCAAAAAGAAAACACCCTCGTGGGTGTTAGCATTAATAGACTGAACCGCGATATCATCTTTTAAGTCCTACTTTTCTACCACTATCTATTCTGAAGAAGTCAGCAGACTATTTCCCACTATACCGATGATCACAATGAAAACCCCTAAAAATCCTAGTGGGGTTGGGATCTGATCTCCCAGAAAGAGACAGCCTCCAAATAGGGTGAAGAGGACCTCGCCGGCCTGGGTAGCTTCAACAACGGCTAACTGCTGATGGTTGTGTTTCACCAAGTTGGTTGCTTCAAAAAAGAGCATGGTCGCGATAACTCCTGAAAATACAGCTACGATCAAGGATTGGAGCATTTGGCCACCCGATGGCAAGCCTGCATCAAGTCCTGCAAAGACGGCTAAGAGCAACCAAAAGGGTACACTCATTAAGGTCATCCCAAAGACCCGTTGGGTCGTTGATAATTGTTCTTCTTTACAATGAACTAGCATCTTGCAATTTCCCAATGGATAGGAAAAAGCAGCGATCAAAATTAAGATACTAGCTCTCACCACACCTTCTCCGAGACCTCGTCCAAAATATGGAATTTGAATCAATACGATTCCTAACAAAATCAGTAAAGTCATTCCTAACTGTTTTCCTGGAATCTTTTGGCCAAAAAGTGGGGTCAAGAGGAGACCTGCTAAAATCGTGATCTGCCAGGTCGCAGCCACAAACCATGATTCTCCATAGATAGAAGCCATCGATAAAGGAGCATAAAAGAGACCAAAGCCGACCGTACTCCAGAGCAACCAAGTCCACGGGGCTCTTGCAATTGCTGACAAGACACCCTTCAACTCGCCTTTCTGCCAGACTAAAACAGCCATCATGGGCAAACTAAAAAGGTAGCGCAAACTAGCACTCCACATCCAGGAACCACCTGCCAGGTTCATGCTTCGATTAAAAATAAAGGTAAATGCAAAAAAGAGAGCACCTAGGATACCAAACCAAAGGGCTCTCGCAAAATGTGATGATTTCATTTTTTGATGATCGTTCTCCTGTAGTCATCCTATTATACAGGAATTCGGAAATACTTTCATCTATTTTCTGCAAATTTTCAAAATAGTGTTTTCTCCTTAAATTCTATCCAGATTTGAAAGTATCGCAAAATTAAGGTACAATAGAGAAAGACAACTTTGTTGGAAAGGAAGAATATGAAAAAATTAATCGCACTACTATTATTTTCCGGCTTGGCTTTAACAGCTTGTTCGTCCAATAAGACAGACGCTAACTCTTCAAGCTCAAGCAAAGAAAAGACAGAGCAGACAGCAACTTCTAGCTCTAGTGAAAAAGATCAAAAGAAAATTGAAGAAGAACAAAAGAAATTAGAACAACTGCGCAAAGATTTTAACGATGCCATGACCAATGAAAATGCCGTCTTCCCACAACTCTCAAATGAAGTGGCTGAAGACGAAGCAGAGGTTAAAATCACAACAACTGAAGGCGATATCACTGTGAAGCTCTTCCCTAAATATGCCCCACTTGCAGTTGAAAACTTCTTGACCCATGCAAAAGAAGGCTACTACAATGGCTTACTTTTCCACCGTGTCATTAACAACTTTATGATCCAAACTGGGGATCCTAAAGGAGATGGTACTGGTGGCGAATCCATCTGGAAGGGCAAAGACAAATCCAAAGATTCAGGTACTGGTTTTGAGAATGAGTATTCTCCATACCTTTACAACCTTCGTGGAGCCCTTGCTATGGCCAATTCTGGTCCAAATACCAATGGTAGTCAATTCTATATTAACCAAAATAAGGAAGATATTTCTAGCAAGCTCCCAACTGACCGCTTCCCAGCTAAGATCATCGACGCTTATAAAAATGGTGGAAATCCAACCCTCGATGGTGGTAACTACACTGTCTTTGGCCAAGTGATCGATGGCATGGATGTGGTCGATAAAATCGCCTCTGCCGAAACTGATGATAAGGACAAACCAAAAACAGACATCAAGATTGAAAAAATCGAGATCTTAAAAGACTACAATTTCAAGAAATAATGAAAAGAGAACCAAACGGTTCTCTTTTTCTATCAAATGTAAATTTTTCTTAGAAACTTTCCTTAGGTGAGTACGGACGTCAGCGAACTTCTGCGAAGTTCCATGACTAATTATTGAGCCTAAGGTCTCAATAATTCCGTGTGCCTGAAACAAATCTGTTTCAGGCACTTTTCTCACTGCGGAATGTTTCGGTCATTACTTGACTAAATTTAAAAATAGAATCATTTAGATTTTTTGAATTACTTGTGCCGCCTTATGTAAACAACAAAATTTCTTCATTCTAAAAAGCGAGACAAGTTTCTCTTTTTGTCTTTAAGTCAATTCATTAAAGTCCCAGATTTGGTCCATCCAGCCTTCATAGAAGTCTGGCTCGTGGCAAACCATGAGGATAGATCCCTTGTACTCTTTCAGAGCCCGTTTCAATTCATCTTTGGCATCCACATCCAAGTGGTTGGTCGGCTCATCTAGTACCAAGACATTGTTTTCACGGTTCATCAAGAGACAGAAGCGTACCTTGGCTTGCTCTCCACCGGATAGCACCTGGATTTGGCTCTCGATATGTTTGGTGGTCAAACCACAGCGAGCAAGGGCGGCACGGACTTCTGCTTGGTTGAGAGCCGGAAAGGCATTCCAAACTGCTTCAAGCGGTGTCTGGCGATTGCCACCTTCGACCTCTTGCTCAAAATAGCTAAGCTCTAGGTAGTCTCCACGCTCGACTTCTCCAGCGATCGGAGGGATGATTCCAAGCAAGCTCTTCAAGAGAGTGGTTTTCCCGATCCCGTTGGCTCCGATGATGGCTACCTTTTGATTGCGTTCAAACGTTAGGTTCAAAGGCTTGGTCAAAGGACGGTCATAGCCAATCTGAAGATCCTTAGCCTGGAAGATAAAGCGTCCAGGAGTCCGGGCATTTTTAAATTCAAAGGATGGCTTTGGTTTCTCACTTTGTAACTCAATGAGTTCCATCTTGTCCAGCTTCTTCTGACGAGACATGGCCATATTCCGTGTAGCCACACGCGCCTTATTGCGGGCTACGAAATCTTTCAAATCAGCAATCTCTTTTTGCTGGCGCTCATAAGCCGCTTCCAATTGCGATTTCTTCATTTCATAGACTTCAAGGAATTGGTAGTAGTCTCCTGAATAGCGGGTTAACTGCTGATTTTCCACATGGTAGACGATATTGATCACATCGTTCAAGAATGGAATATCGTGGGAAATGAGGACAAAGGCATTTTCATAATTTTGCAAATAGCGCTTGAGCCAATCGATGTGCTCTGCATCCAAGTAGTTGGTTGGCTCGTCCAAGAGAAGGATATCTGGTTTTTCAAGGAGCAATTTAGCCAAAAGGACCTTGGTCCGTTGCCCACCTGATAAGGAAGTCACATCTGTGTCCATGCCAAAGTCCATGACCCCAAGAGCACGCGCCACTTCATCGATCTTGGCATCCAAGGTATAAAAATCACGGCTTTCTAGACGCTCTTGGAGTTCTCCTACTTCTTCCATCAAAGCATCGACATCGGCTCCCTCTTCCGCCATGGCCATATAGAGGTCATTGATGCGAGCTTCAGCTGTGAACAACTCATCAAAAGCGGTCCGTAAGACATCGCGAACCGTTTGTCCTTCTTCTAAGACCGAATGCTGATCCAGATAACCTGCCGTCACGTACTTAGACCACTCCACCTTTCCTTCGTCAGGTTGCATTTTACCAGTCACAATGCTCATAAAGGTCGATTTTCCTTCACCATTAGCCCCGACAAGACCGATATGCTCTCCCTTTAACAAGCGGAAGGACACATCCTCAAAAATAGCCCGGTCTCCAAAGCCATGGCTTAAATTTTTCACCTCTAAAATACTCATGATTGACTCTCTTTCATTGATTTCACTCGTATGATTATATCATCTTCAATACAAAATTAAAAGGGAGTCCAACTCCCTTTAGAATATATAAAAATAAATTATAAGTAAGATAGGTTACGCGATTTTGTCAAGAAATCAAAATAAGTTCTAACTTATGAATCTCATAAAGAATATACCGAAACTTTTCGCCGTGAGAAAAGTGCTAGAAACATTATTGTTTCTAGCACTCGGGAGTTTTGAGACCTCAGGCTCAAAACTAAGTCATGGAACTTCTTCGAAGTTCGCTGACGTCCGTACTCACCTAAGGAAAGTTTCTGGCATACTTTTATTATAGTTCTAAAGAAAATCCAACTCCCTTTTCTTTTACAAATCTAAGTCTGCGTATGGTTTCCGGTAACCTACTTGAACCACTTTTCCGTCTTTGACAAGTAGGGGGCGCTTGATCAGCATACCGTCGCTAGCCAAAAGATCCGCTGCTTCTTCTATTGTCAGTTGATCTACCTTATCTTTCAAGCCGAGTTCCCGGTATTTCATCCCGCTGGTATTAAAGAAAGACTTGATTGGTAGGCCAGATGCTGCCATCCAGTCCTGTAATTCTTGACTAGTCGGTGTTTCGGTTACAATATTTTGGCTCTGAAACTCACATTGGAGACCGTCCAATTCTGATTTAGCCTTTCGACAAGTCGAACATTTTGGATATTCAATAAAGGTATACATCGATTTCATTTCTCCTTCCAGGTAATTCCTTCGTGTTGTAAGAGCCAGCGTTTACGATCGAGTCCGGACGCATAGCCTGTCAATTCTCCATTTTTTCCCATCACGCGGTGACAGGGAACTAGGATCGACAAGGGATTGCGCCCAACTGCTTGTCCCACGGCCTGGGCTGAACCACAAGAAAGATCCTGGGCAAGCTGCCCATAGGTCTTGGTCTCACCATAGGGGATCTCTCTCAATAACTGCCACACCCGCTCTTGAAAAGCTGTCCCTTGCGGCGCTAGTGGAAAGCTGATCGCAATTGGGGCCCCAGCAAAATAATGGTCCAACCACTCCTTTACCTTCTCATGGTAGGGATGGAACTGCTCCAGCGCCCCAAAAGGATCAGGCGCATCTTCTTTCGGATTATAAAAATCAAGCTCTACAAGGCCTTCTTCGCTGACAATGATCGAAAGAAGTCCCATAGGGCTCTCATAGAATTGTTTAAGATAGAGTGTCATTGTAAGCCGCTTCTGCTCTTTGGTCCCAGCGGTCCTCTTCTGAGACCACTTGGAATAGACTGGTTTCTGCTTTTCGTTTGATCTTTTGATAAGCCAGACGGACGCCATCAATTGGGACCTTTCCACAATAATGGTAGCCTAATTTTTCAAGCAAATGTTGCATGACTAGATTATCCGGGTGCGTATCGCAACGGAAATCCGGCCCTTTTTCTCCTTCGATCAAACCTTGAAGGAAGGTTTGAGCCACCCCTTTGCCAGCAGCTTCTTTGGCCACAGCGACACGGTGAAAAGTGATATACATATAGTTGTCATGCTCCCACTTGCCATCGTAAATCTCATTATAGGCTGCTTCATTTCCCTTGTGGACGGCAGCATAGGCGACGACTTCCTGATCTTCAACCGCTACATAGCCACGACTTTCTAGTATATCCTCAAAAATGATCTCTTCATCTGGATAACCATCCTGCCACTGGTCAACCTGTCTTTGAGCCAGGCTTTCCTTGGCATCTTGGATGATTTCCATAATTCGCTGGATCTCATTTGGATAAGCCATTCTAATTTCCATCCTGCTTTCAACCTTTCCTACTCTTGATGGTAACGAGCATAAAGCTCACTCTTTTGCAGGCCGTATTGTTTGGCGACCTGTTTGATTGCTTGATTCTTCTTCATCCCCTCTTGGACCAAGGTATCGATCTCTTGG
>ERZ1699235.832-NODE-832-length-10814-cov-2.395434_pt1 | contig 10814 bp, 2 predicted proteins | sample MGYA00581546_ERZ1699235 | MGnify/ENA primary metagenome ERZ1699235 (study PRJEB42319, sample SAMD00040334) | human oral metagenome | material: saliva | host: Homo sapiens | study: EMG produced TPA metagenomics assembly of PRJDB4115 data set (Metgenomic analysis of... | reverse complement strand
GCGTAGTACCATGCATCAACCCGAACCGATAGAGAGCACTCATCGGCGACATCACAGCCGCATATCACCCATTTTTTCTAGGGTTTCATGACATCTTTCCATCGAATCTGACAAATCAACCGACAGCCAAGATTTGCACCATATACACCCCTACAAGCAAGCGCGCGCGAAGCCATAGCACACGAGGCCCGACCTAGCGGTCGAAGAAATGCCCGCGCCCCGGAGAGTCTCCGGGGCGCGGGCAAACAGTCTCGCAGCTATGTCAGCTGACGAGCTGTCCCGACTCGTTGAAGTAGTACCACTTCCAGCCGATCCAGTGGCCACCCGTGTACATCGCGCCCGAGTCGGTGCTCAGGTAGTACCAGAAGCCACCATCCTTCAGCCAGCCGGTGGTCAGCGCGCCGCTGGGGGCCATGTAGTACCAGGCGGAACCGTCCTTCACCCAGCCGGTAGCCATCGCGCCGCTTCCCGGCGTCAGGTAGTACCAGGTCGGGTAATCGAGCAGCCAACCGGTGGCCATCTGTCCGGTCGCCGGGTTCAGGTAGTACCAGGACGAACCATCCTTCACCCAGCCACTTGCCTGAGCGCCCGACGCGTGATGGTAGTACCACGCACCGTCCTCGTTGACCCAGCCGGTGCGCATGTATCCGCGGGCATCGAAACGATAGGTGGCTCCATCAATGAGCGCCACACCGTTGGTCGGGTAGGTCCCATCGGTATAGCGGTACCACCAGCCGACCGAATCGCTGATCCACTGGCCACCCTGCGGGGCAGGTGCCGGAGTCGGGTTCGGAGAAGGCTCCGGCGCAGGCGTCGGGTCCGGTGTCGGAGCGGGCGCCGGATCACCCTGGAGGCGCACCTCCTGCTTGGCGGGGTTCACGCCCCAGTCCCAGGCGAAGAGGTACGGGGCCACCGGGGCCTCGTCCGCGCGTCCCTGCTGGGCCCACGCGGACTTCAGCTCCGAGACGGGCACGTCGAAGTGGTAGCGGTGCGTGCCGTCGGCCAGAATCTCGCCGTCGTCCTCGACGAGCTTGCGGTAATACCACGTGCCGTCGGCGCCCTCGTGGAAGTCGATGCCGGCCACGGGGGAAGCGTCGGTGACGTCGAAGGACACCGTGCGGGCGTCTCCCTCGCCGCTCACCGTCAGGTTGGAGATGACGGGGGCCTGCGTGTCCAGCGTGAACTCGTAGGTCATCTGGTGGGTCTGCGAGGACGGACCGTCCGTCGCCGCCTCGATGGTCAGCGTGTAGCGGCCGTCGGGCAGCGCGTTACCGGACTGGTCGTAGCCATCGAAGAAGGGCTCCTCACCGGCGAACTCACCGGGCTTCGTCCAGCCGGTCTCGAGGTCGTAGAGGGACTTGCGCACGCGGTTAATCGTGTAGGAACGCACGGACTCCCCCGCGGAGTTGCGGTAGGTCACCGTCATCGACGGGACGGAGCGCAGCATGCCGGTCAGCGGTGCGATCTTGTCGGGGGCTCCCGCCCACTTGGCGCGCGAGGTGATGAGGCGCTGCGTGTTGATCGCGGTGACCAGGTTCGAGTCCTGCTTGTCCGACAGCGGGTTCAGCCCGCCCAGCGGGATGGAGGAGTGGGCGTTGACCAGAGCCGAGCGGTAGACGTGCACGGGCGTCGTCTCGTTGTCCGACCACTTGCCATCGAAGACGTTCGGGGCTCCCCACAAGCCGTAGAAGCCCAGGTAGGGCACGGTCAGGCTCGGGGTCCCGTCCTCGCTTGTGAAGGTCACGGCGCCGTCGATAAAGGTTCCCTTGGGGGCGTTCTCCGAGGCAAAGGCCGCGAACTCGGACTCGGGGGTCACGGTGACGGTCACGGTGGCGTTCGACTTCGCGGGGACCGTGATCTGCTGGGCGTCCCCGGCCTCGGCCACGCCGTCACCGGAGAAGGTCAGCGAGATACCCGCGCCCGCCCAGTTCTGCGAGTGCTCGAGGAAGAGGCCCTCCTCGACCATCTCGGAGAGCGCCTGGCCGCCGAGGGTGTAGGTGTGGGCAGCGTCGGAGAGGTTGGTCAGTCGCACCTGGAAGGTCCAGCCGTTCGTTCCGTCGCCGAGGTCGGCCTTGGGTCGTGAGGGATCGGCGGCACCGACGACGGTCGGGTAGACGGTCGCGGTGGTCGCTGCGAGTGCGTCAACGGCGCCCGCGCCGACCCTGCGCGGCGAGTAGTAGGTGCCGTCGCCCAGCTCGACGTCGATGAGCGGGTGGGCGGTGCCCATGAGGAGGTTGGTGACGACGGCGTTCTTCTGCTCGGCGCTCATGCCGGAGAAGGCGGGATCGCTCGCGAGGCGCTGGCGCACGAGTGCGCTGATGCCCGCGACCTGCGGGGATGCCATCGAGGTGCCCGACAGGCGCTGATACTCGTTGCCGAGGTAGGCCGACATGATGTCGCCGCCGGGGGCAGCGATCTCAGGCTTGAGGGTCAGGTCGGGGGCCACGCCCCACGCCGAGAACTCCGAGGCCGTCGGGTTGTTCGAGGCCAGCACGATGCCGGAGTGCGTGACGGTCACGGTGACGTCGGCTCCGTTGGCGGCGGCCAGGGCCTCGCGGATCGCCTCGCCGTCACGCTTGGTGATGGTCACCGTCGGCATCGACGTGGTCGAGCCGAGGATCGCCTGATAGGGCGTGCCGGCCTCGTCCGTGTCAGCGACCATGAGGGCAGCGGGAGCCGGCGAGAGGGCCGTCAGGTTGCGCGCCTTGAGCTCCTCGGTCATGGCCGAGCCGTCGCGGGAGTCGGTGCCGCCCTTGTCCTCGAGGACGATCACGCCGGAGAGGTCGGTGCCTGCATATTTCTCAAGCTGGTTGGCACCACCGGCGCCGGCGTCGACGATGCGGTAGGTCTTCTCAGCGATGTCGCGCAGACCGTGCACGGCCTCGCCCTGGCCGTCGAGGGCGGTGCGGTAGGCAATCTTACGGTCGCCCAGGCTCACGTAGGACAGGGCCTCCTGGTTGTCGACGGAGGCGACGGCCAGGGTGGACTTGTAGGAGGCGGGTTCGCCGAGCGTGCCCGTGTCGGGGTCGGTCGCGAACGGCTTATTCTGGCCGGAGTTGTTGCCGTAGGCGTTGGAGAATGCGTTGCCACCCGCCGCGTTGACGGTAATGCCAGCGGCGGCAAGCTTCTCGTACACACCGGCGAAGACGCTGCCCGCGTCGCTGCTCATGCCGGAGTCGTCGCCCAGGGACAGGTTGATAACGTCGGGCTTGATGACGAGCGCGTCATCGAGGGCTGCGAGCAGCGCACTGTCGGGCATCGAGCCGTCCTCGTCCGAGGCAACCTTCGCGACGACAATCTGCGCGTGGGGCGCGGTGCCCTGCAGAACATCCGCGTTGGCGGCCGCGATCGCGGTGACGTGCGTGCCGTGGGACAGGTCCTTCTCGGAATGGGGCACGACGTCGGCGTCGTTATCCGCGTAGTCGTAGGCGAAGGGGATCTTGCTGTTGACGTACGTGCCGGCTCCGCCATGCGGGAGCTTGCCCGCGAAGGCCTGCACGTCGGCCTGGCTCATGCGCACATCCACGCCGTCCATCGAGCCGGCGAAGGCGTCGTGGTCGGTCTGCAGGCCGGAGTCAATGACTTCGATGACCTGACGATCGCCCTTGAGGGCGACCTCGTTCGCGCGCGTCATCGCCAGGGACGAGGCGTTCTTGAGGACGGGTGCACCGCTCCCCTGCGCAGCAGTCTCCATCGGCTTGTGGACGCCCTCGATGAACGCAGTCTTGACGCCCTCGACCTTCTGGATCACGGAGAGAGCGGAGCCGGGTGCCTCGATAGCGAAGCCGACGAGCGCGTTGGTGTACTCACGCACGGTCGTGACCTGCGCGCCGGGGACGACTCCCTCGACCGCGGAGGCGATGCGGGCCTTCACGTCGTCGCGCGTGGCCTGCGCGGAGCTACCGGCTGTTCCATCCGCCAGCTGGACGATGATCGTCGTCGGGGTGTCGTCCGCCTCCTGCGCAGAGGAGGCGTCGGGCAGGGTCACTCCCCCGGCCTCGGCCTGGCGGATGGACAGCAGTGCGTCCTCGACTCGCGTCCCCGACTGCGCGTCCTTCGACGAGGCGTGGGTGGGGTTGGCGGGGAGGACACCGCCCGGCTGGGGGCTCGCTGCGAGCGCCGGGACGCTCACGCCGGTCAGGGCTAGGGCTGCGGCGAGCGCGAGTGCCGGGGTGGAGTGATGGGACATCAATGGCTCACTTACGTATCGACGAGTGACGATCAAAAGCGCGTCCGTCTGACGCGCCGTCCCATTATGCGTAAGTTCTTCCAGTTGTGCAGTATGCATGTCCGATAGATGGCTCAGTGTCCACGCACTGACATTTTGTGCATGCCTGAATATAAGCCGAGGGGCCGACCTTGCGGTCGGCCCCTCGGCTTATCCCATCAACACAGTGCAAGTTTTCCCAGAAGGCTCCTCGAAAAAGTCTCGTCGGCATGTCCCGGACCCTCATGGTCCGTGCCGTATTCCCTTGTGATGAGATTCAGTGTAAACAGCGAACCTTGCGACAACGACAAGACAACCTGAAAAAACCCTGGGAATTTTGGCGCCTGCCTCCTTTGACAGACGTCAGGCCCGCACATCCCACATGTAGCAGGGTGTGCGGGCCTGGACGGTCAGTCTCAGGGGCGGCCTAGCTGATCAGCTGCCCCGTCTCGGAGAAGGTGTACCACGTCCAGAAGATACGCAGTCGACCCGTGGCCATCGCGCCGCTTCCGGTCTTGAGGTAGTACCACGCACCGCCATCCTTAAGCCACCCCGTCACCATCTTGCCGGTGGTGGGGTTGAGGTAGTACCAGGTGTCGCCATCCTTCACCCAGCCGGTCGCCATGACGCCCGTCGCCGGATCCAGGTAGTACCAGGAGACGCCGTCGAGCACCCAGCCGCTCGCCTGCGCGCCCGATGCGTTGTGGTAGTACCACGAGCCCTGCTCCTTCACCCAGCCGGTGCACATGTATCCGCGCGCGTCGAAGCGATACGTCGCCCCGTCGATCGCCAGCGTCGCATCGGCGGGGTACGTGCCGTCCTCGTAGCGGTACCACCAGCCGCGGCCATCCCACTTCCAGGTACCGGCCTTGGGGGTGGGCGCGGGGGCGCTGACATGGATGGTGGCGCTGGCGGACACGCTTGGCTGGGTCGGGTCGGAGACAGTGATAGTCGCATCGCCCGCGCCCACCGCACGCACCTCGCCGGTCGCACTGACGGTAGCCACGGCCTCGTCCGAGGAGGACCAGACGACACCGGTCACGTTCGCGTCCGCGGGCTCGTGGGTGGCGCTCAGCGTGAGGGTCTCCCCCACACCGAGCGTGGCGGACTCGCGCGACAACGCGAGCGACGTCATGGGGATCGCCTTGAGGGCGACCGGCGCCGTTGCCTCGTTGACCGGCCAGTCCCACACGTGAAGGTAGATCGTCGACGGGTCACCGCCGATGCTCGTCAGGGCGTCTTTCAGCGGCACGTCGAAGTGGATGTGGACCAGACCGTCCTCGCTGCGCCCGGTCGGGTAGACCTCGGCGCCGCGCTCGACGACCTTGCCGTCCTCGGTAGCCGAGAAGCCGACACCGGCGATGGCCGAGGAGTCGGTGACGTCGAAGGACAGGACGCGGTCCTTGCCCTCGCCCGAAACCGTCACGTTGGAGATGACGGGAGCCTGCGTGTCCAGGATGACGCTGTAGCTGATGGACTGGGTCGCGGGCGACGGGCCGTAGGTCGAGGCCTCGATCGTCAGCGTGTAGCGTCCGTCCGGCAACTCGGCGCCGTCCGGCGCGTAGCCGTTGAACCACGGGTCGCAGCCCGGCGCAGAGTCCTCGACCGTGCGCGGCGAGCGCGTGTGCACGTCGTAGATGGACCGATCCGCGCGCCCGCACGTGAAGGAGCGGATCGTCTCCCCGGCCTCGTTCCTAAAGGTGTAGGTCAGCGAGGGAACGGAGCGCAGCAGCACCGTGCCCGGGGTGACGACGGTCCGGGCGTCCTCGTGCGTGGAGCGCGAGATAACGAGGAGGTCGGGATTGACCCCGTTGATCATCCGCTCGTCCTCGACGTCGAAGGGGCTCTGCTGGCCAAAGGGCAGGCGCCCATTCATGAACGTCGACCCGTATCCGCTGATGTGATTGTCCGGCGTGACCAGGTCGAAGATCGCAGGCGCACCCCAGGAGCCGTAGAAGCCCACGTAGGGGACGGTGAGGTTGGGAGCGCCGTCGGCGCTCGTGAAGGTGACGGCGCCGTCGATGAACGTACCCTTGGGCGTGCTCTCCGCAGCGTACGAGGCAAAGGCAGAGCGCGGGGTCACGGTGACGGTAACGGTTGCGGCACCCTTGGCGGGCACGGTCACCGAGTCGGAGGAGAAGGTCAGGTCGATGCCCTGTCCCGCCCAGTTCGTCGAGTGGTGCGTGAACAGCATGCTCTCGACCTTTTCGGACAGCGCCTGCCCGCCCAGCGTGTAGGTGTGGGCAGTGTCGGAGACGTTCGTCAGGGTCACCTGGAAGGTCCACCCGGAGGTTCCGTCACCCAAATCGGCCTTGGGACGCGAGGGATCCGCTGCCCCGACGACGCTCGGGTACACGGACGAGGTCGTGGCGCCCTGGGCGTCCACCAGACCTGCACCCACGCGGCGCGGCGAGTAGAAAGTGCCGTTATTCTGCTCCGCGTCCACGATCGGGCGCGCGGTGCCCATCAGGAGGTTCGTGACCACGGCGTTCTTCTCGGAGGCGGACAGGGCCGCAAACGCCGGATCGGTTGCCACGCGCTGACGCACGAGGGTAGCGACCGCGCCGGCCTGAGCCGAGGCCTCGGCCGTGCCGGACAGTCGATCGTAGTAGTTGCCGGGGGTCGCGGACATGACCGCGCCGCCGGGGGCCGCGACCTCGGGCTTGAGCCGCAGGTCGGGGGTCACGCCCATGGAGGAGAAGTCGGAGGCGTGGACCCCCTCGGGCACGGTGAGGATCGTGGAGGGAGAGACGTTCACCTCGATCGATCCACTTTCCGAGGCCTTGATGGCGTCGTAGAGGCGGTTGCGGTCCGAGGTCGTAATGGTCGCCATCGGCAGGTTGAACCATCGATCGACCGACCACTTGATGGGGGTCTCGCTGTCGTACCAGTGTCCGAGCAGAACGCCGGCGGGCTTGCTGGTCAGGGACTTGAGGGCCTTGATCTTGTGCTTGACCTCCACCGAGTTACCGCGTGAGTCGTTGCCTCCCAGCTCCTCGAGGAGGATCGTGCGCGACAGGTCTCCGTAGTCCGATCCGAGGTACTTGGTCAGGTCCTCGCTCGAGCCGTTTCCTGCGTAGACAACGCGGTACGTGCCCTCAGCGAGGGTGTCGAAGCCGGGGCCATCTCCCTTGCTCATGCGAGCCAGGGGGCGATACCCGATCAGGCGATCCCCAAAGGTGAGGGCACCCATGATCTCCTGCTCGTTGACCGAGGCCACGGCGAGGGTCGAGGAGAAGGCGGCGGGGAAGCCGAGCGCGCCGTTGTCGGGGTCGTCGGCCCGCCCGTAGCGCTCGATGTCTCCGGCGGGCGCGTAGACGGTCGTGCCCTGCGCGCCGAGAGCCTCGTAGACGTGGGAATAGAGGGCCTCGGCGTCGTCCGTCAATCCTTCGGTCTTGGAGAAGGAGACAGAGACGACGTCGGGCTTGAGGACCATCGCGTCATCGAGCGCAGCCAGAAGGTTCACATCGCTCGCGCTGTTGCCCGGATCCTTCGTCACCTTCGCGACGATCAGCTGGGCCTGGGGCGCTGCGCCCGAGAACTGTCCGCTGTTAGCCGCGGCGAGGGCTGCGACGTGCGTGCCCTGGTTGTTGGCGCTGCGGGCTCCGTCGCCTCCTTCCTCCGTGGCCAGCACGTCGGTGTCCCCATCACCGTAGTCGTAGGCAAAGGGGATCTTGGGGCTCACCCACACGCCACCCTTGCCGGCGCCCAGCTGCGAGGCGAGCGAGGCCACCGAGTCCTGCGTGAAGCGCAGCGACGCTGCATCCATGTCGCCGGCAAAAGCCTGGTGCGAGGTATCGATGCCGCTGTCGATGAGCTCGATAACCTGGCCCTGGCCCTTCTGCGCAAGGCCGTCGGCCCGCATCATCTGGGCAGCGGCACCGGTGGCTGCATCCGACTCGTCGCCCCCTGCGACGGCGCGGTAGCCTCCGGAGATCTCGTCATCCGTGGCGAACGTGTGGCTGCCGTCGAGGAAGGCACCCTTGACGCCGGCCGTCGCCTTGATGGCGCCGAGCGTCGAGGCGGGCGCCTGGATCGCAAAGCCCTCAAAGGCGTGGTGGTAGTCGCGCACGTCGGAGATGGTCGCACCCGGGAGAGCGGTGGCTACGGCCTCGCCGATGCGCTTCTTCATCTGCGCGTAGTACGCGGCGTGGTCGGCCCCGGCGTCGCCCGCCTCAAGCTGGACGATGATCGTCGCCGGGGAGTCGTTCGCGCCCTGCTGGGGCGACGAGGCCTGGGTGGCGTCGGCCTCGTCCGCAAAGGCGGCGGGCACGCCGATCGTGGTGAGCGCGAGGGCGCCGGCCGCTATGAGCGTCAGCGCTGCGCGTCGGTAGTGAAACATTGTCGGCTCGCTTTCTTCACACATAAAGTGTTGAGCTGCATGAGGATGAGTGATCGCGCGGCACATCCCTGTGGGGCGCGATAGGGCGGGCGGAGCGTATGCGGTGCCCGCGTCGCCTTGCGAGCGCGCCCGCTCCCCCGGCATGAGTCCGGGCGGGGCGGGCGCAACGCATGGGTAGTCCTTCGGGTCAGCGGGTCAGCGGATCAACGTGCCGTTGTCGGCGAATCGGTAGTACTTCCACACGATCCACAGACGTCCGGTCGCCATCTGGCCACTGCCGGGCTTGAGGTAGTACCAGGAGCCGTCCTCGTAGTGCCATCCGGTCTTCATCTTCCCGTTGGTGGGGATCAGGTAGTACCAGTGCGAACCGTCTTTGACCCACCCCGTGGCCATCTGGCCGGTGTCGGGGGTCAGGTAGTACCAGGAAACTCCGTCGAGGACCCAGCCGGTGGTCTGCGCGCCGGACGGGGCGTGGTAGTACCAGTTGCCCTGGTCGAAGACCCAGCCGGTACGCATGTAGCCGTCCGCGTCGAAGCGGTACACCTGGCCGTCGATGGTCTTGCTCGTGTTCGTCGGGTAGGTACCATCCGCGTAGCGGTACCACCAGCCGCGAGCGCCCCACGTCCACGTGCCCTGAGCGGGAGCGGAGTCGGAGTCGGCCTTGACGGTGACGGCCACCGAGGTGACAACATGGGGATCCTGACGCACGTCGAAGCGCAGGGAGGCGTCGGCGCTGGTCGGGGTCCAGGTGTAGGAGGCGGTGGACGCGCTCTCATCCGAGCTGCCCTGCATCGAGTCCCAGTCCTGGAGAACCGTCTCCGCGCCGTCGCCGCTGATCTGCACGACGCGCATCTGGCGTCCACCCAGGGTGCCGCCCTGAGCGGAGACGTTCACGGTCGTCGGCGTACCCACGGAGGTGGTGAGCGTGTATCCGGGCCCGGCCTCGGTGATTCCGTCACCCGACACTGCGACCTGCGGGCGGGTGTACTCGAAGAGGTTTGCCGTGTTGTAGCCGGCTTCCTTCATGGCCGCCTCGGTGAGCGTCCAGGCCTTCGAGCCCCTGGGGGCGGCGACGTAAATCTCGGTGCCCGCCTTGAGGTCGTCGGCCATATCGGCGGCGAGCTTGATGTCCTGCACGGTCGAGGGCAGGACCAGGACGCGCGGCGTGTCGAACCAGAAGGTGAAGCTAGTCATCCCCTCACCGAAGTAGGCACTGTCGGGGCGCCCGTTGGAGGCCTTGCCCTCGTAGTAGAACTCGCCGTTGTTACCGCCGCGCACGATGATGTGGCGCGGGGTGGGGGTTTCGCGCGGGGTCATCCACAGTTCCGTGACCTTCGAACCCAGCTCGATCGTGTCCAGACCGTTGTTGACGAGGCCGCGGGCGACCGTCACCGAGTCGGGGATGACAAGGTCGGTGAGGTTCGCGTCGCCGTCAAAGGCACCGTAGCCGATGGTCGTGAGCCCCTCGGGCAGGACGACGCGACGCAGAGACGTGTTGTGCGCGAAAGCGGTGTCGGCGATAGCGACCGTGCCGTCAGGAACCGTGAATTCGGAGGCCCCGTTCGTGGGCAGGTACAGGACCAGGGTGCGGCCCGCATCGCCCTTGCTGTACAGGACGCCGTCTTCCACGGTGTAGACCGAGTTGGCGGGGGCAACGCTCAGCGAGGCGAGGTTGCTCGCGTTCACGAATGCGGATTCACCAATGGAGGTGAGGCCGGAGCCCAGATGCACAGACCGGAGCGCAGCGTTCCCAGCGAACGCGCCCTTACCGATCGAGGTTACCGAGTCGGGCAACGACACAGAGACGAGAGCCGAACCGTCGAAGGCATAGTCGCCAACGTCGGTCAGGCGATTCAGGTCGGGGCGGAAATTCACCTCGGCGAGCGCCTTATCGTAGCGGAAGGCACTATCTGTGAGCACCTTCGTGCCGCCCAGGTCGACTCGCTGCAGCTTGGGCATGTACCAAAAGGCTGTGTCGTCCATGGACTCGAAGCCATCGGGCAGGGCCAGGGAGGTAATCTGCGAGCCCACGAACGCACCCCTGTTCACGTGGCGCAGGCTCGACGGCAAAGCCAGGGAGGTGATCTGCGCGGAGGAGAAAGCGCCCTCGTCGATGGTCGTGGTCCCCTCGGAAACCGTGTAGGCTCCGCCCTTATTCTTCGCCTGCGGGTAGGTCGCCAGGTGGGTCAGACCCTTCGTGTACAGGACCCCGTCAAGGCTCTGGTAGTTCTGGTTGGCCGCGTCAACTTCGATGCTCTCCAGGAG
>ERZ1699235.829-NODE-829-length-10840-cov-3.217493_pt1 | contig 10840 bp, 17 predicted proteins | sample MGYA00581546_ERZ1699235 | MGnify/ENA primary metagenome ERZ1699235 (study PRJEB42319, sample SAMD00040334) | human oral metagenome | material: saliva | host: Homo sapiens | study: EMG produced TPA metagenomics assembly of PRJDB4115 data set (Metgenomic analysis of... | reverse complement strand
TTCTTTTGAATATTTTATATCAAAAGGATCATAATCTTGATTTACATCATAACTTGATACTTGTGTTTTGATTAGATATTGCAATATAGAGCTATTCGATACTTTATCTGAAAAATAGTTAATTGCATCTTTGATTGATTCGTCTGTAATTAGAGTCATTTCAAGTCCTTTCTAAGCTACAAATTCTTCCAAAGCTTTAGTTGCCTTCTGATATGTTTCAGAATCAGCTTCAATTAGGAGTGCGTTTCGATTTTTGTTTAGACAAGCTTTTCCGATATTTGCTGAACCTGTAAATTGGTCCAATACAAGCTCGTTAGGGAGTGTAATATACTCTAAGAGTTGTTCAAACAGTTCAACAGGCTTTTCAGCTTGGTGAATTTGTTCTTTTTTCGGAGTTTTTTCAACATCAAATACAGTTGGCAGCATTTTGTTAGTACCTTTCATATAATGAACGGTAGCACCAATTTCGTTTAGTTTTTCTGCAACGTCTTGTGAAGTTAATCCTTTTGTGTCAATATTAAGGGCTTTAGCTTCAGCTAAATTCTTTTTAGCATCCAATTTGAGTGATCTTGCGTCACCTTTAGTGAAGAAAACCATTTGTTCATGATTTTTAGCTTTGCGCCCAGTATTTGATACAAAATTTCCTTTCTTCCAATTGACGGTTGAATAATACTCAAACCCGACTTTTTGTGCCAATTTTTTGCACGAATAGATATAGTCAAAGTTATTGCTGTTTTCTTCTGCAAAGAACTCAACTAAGAATGCACCGTCTTTTAGGACTCGGAATTTTTCTGCAAAATCTTTTTCATTATAATTAAAGGTGTTGTATTCAGCAAAAGCTCGATTTCCACCTTTATTTGATTTGTTGTCAGAATACGGATGATCTGTGATAATACAGTCTATAGAGTTATCTTTTAGCATAGATAAATCTCGACCATCACCTTGGACAAGAAGAACACTGTTATCTTCTTTGTCCACCATTTTATAAACACCTTTAGAGACTTTGATAAATAAACCTTTATCCACACCTTCGTAAATTCGGGCACGAATTGAGTGTTTTTTATCTGTTGATTTGACAGCTTGATAAGCGTCATTTAATGTGAATTCTTGATTAGGTTTGAGTTTTGAGATTAATTCTGTTTTGATAGATGGTTTGGTGAATGTTTGCATTTTGCTTAATTCCTTTTTATTTTTCAGTAAATTGTTTTCGATTATGCAATTCTTCTTGCAATAGGTGAATGATTAATTTGTTAGTATTGTCAGTTGGAATATAGCTTTCTTTTGTTTTTGTCATTAATTCAAGTTTTTGTAATTCTTTTTCTAACAAATCAATAATTAATTTTTCAGTGATGTCTTCTTCACTGTAGTCTTCTGTATGGAAGGTCATTAATTTAAGATTAAATCCCATTACATATCCGTTATCAGATTCGTTATCTACAATGAAATTTAGATAATAACCTTGAATGTCTTGTATGAAATCAACAATCAAAGTATAATATGAATATCCTCGTTTATAATCTTCAATTTTTTGAAGAAAATCTTGAGCAATTTGTTCTTTTTGGTCTAAAGCTTGTTTGATAATTTCTTCAAAAGTAATGGTGTCAATATATTTATTAGTCATTTTGTTTTTCCTTTCTTAACTTGCTACAGTTTTAATTATGATCTAATATAAAATAACTTAATTTATGAGCCTTTTCAAATCGTTGTTTTTGAGGTGATTCTAATACATTTATATACATTGTTTTGTTATCAATATCATTTTGAGTTAATTGTTTATTGAAAAAAATTTCTTTCACAGATATTCCAAGTTTTTCTATAATTTTATCAACATCGATACTGTATTGATCGGATTGTAAGTCTATATTAGATATCAAATTTTCATTATTACCAAAATAATTTAAAAATTCTTTTGGATATAAGCTTCCATATTTCGTAGTTGTCATATTATAAATCCTTTATTAATTCGCAACCGCTTCAATCATGTTATCTGTGGCGTATCCAAAATGGATTGCCATCATACATGCCCAAGATGGTGCGCCTTTAGGTGATTGAATGTGGTATTTTTTTTGAATTTTAGCAAATTCTCTGAATCCATTGATTTTATCAATTTCGGATTCTTTTGGTAATTTCAATGCTTTTTCTACTGCTTCATCGAAAAATGGGCTTGTGACATTAGCGAGTGCAATCATTTCAGCGTCTGTGATAGACAAGTAATCGACATCATAGTTTTTAGCTTTCTTTTTACTTCTTGTGTCTTTACCTGTTCGAGCTAACGCTTTTTGCGCTTCATCCATTGTGAGTGACCAACCTCGGTTGATTTTCAAATCGCCAAAGCGTGAGATATTGTTGACATGGTCAATAATAATCGCTTTTTGATTAAAATTTTTACCGACACGCATGGCTCTGAAACATTGTTGAAGATGGAGAATAACTGAATTGGTTGGACGTGCTAGAACCACACAAGATGCTTCAGGTACATCAAACCCTTCAGATACAAGACCGTAGTTACATAGGACTTGAATCTTTCCTTTTCTAAAGCGTTCAATAATGTGAGAACGTTCTTCTATGTCCATAACAGACCCATCAACGTGAGCAGCTTTGACACCAAACATCTTGAATTCATCTGCAATCAGTTTTGATTCTTCAATAGACGGTGCAAATACAATAGTTTGACGGTCATGGGCGTGTTCAATCCAAGTGTTTACAATACTTGAATAGATTTTACGTTCCAATTTATTTTTCTTATGTTGTGATGCAAAGATTGTGCGATCTAAATTAAGGTATTTAGATACAATCGGCATATCTTCTGTCTTTGGTAAAATGTATTCATAATCGGATAAGCGTTTAGCTTTGATGAGTTCAGAAATACTTAAACCAGATAACATATGGTCATAAGTATCGGATAACTCTTTCTCATCATTACGCATAGGAGTAGCTGTGAAACCAAAAACAATCGCAGACGGGAAGTTAGCGATTGTTTTCTTGTAAGTATTTGCTTCTGTATGGTGGGCTTCGTCGACAATAATGATTTTAATAGGTAGTTTAGTTTCTTCATCGTCATCCAGACGGGAAGTGAGGACTGAACCTAAAATCAACACATTGTTTTTAAAAGTATCTAGGGCAAGATTAATGCGATCATAAATTTGTTCCGAAATTTCATATGTTGGGGAAATAACAAGAATTTCTTCTTGTTTGAAACCTAGTTTAATTAATCTATGAATAAGTTCAGCTATAATAAAGGTCTTACCTGAACCAGATGGACTAGTGATAAGAACATTTTTATGTTTTTTAGCGTTGTTTGTTAGCTTTAATGCTTCTTGAACGAGGTATTCTTGGTCTGGGAATAGTGTGATGGACATTTTAGATTTCCTTTCTTAAACTTTTTTAATATATAGTTGAGTTGTGATGATGTAATCTTTACCTTCGTATTGATAAGTTTGACCGTATAAAACAAATACTAAATTTTGTTGGTCATTATAAATATCGGCACCGTTTTTGATGTCAAAATTTTGGATGAAATTTTCAATTTCAGATAGTTTCATTTGACTTTTTTTGTTACGTTTTCGTTTCTTTTGATATGGATCTAAGTAGGATATTGTGATGTCATACATTTTATCATCATTTGAACATTTTTCGAAAAGAGTCTCAATTTCTTTAAAATGAATTTCAGTTTCTTTTTCGTCACAATCAAGAATGGATTTTGTGTTTAATAGAATCATGTTGATACCTCTATTTTATTGAATTTTTCACAAATTTGAATCGTTTGGTGTGAACCAAAAATAATATTTTGTGAAATTAAAAAAAAGACCTCTTAAGAGGTCTTTTTAGATGGAATCAGGACGAATGTAAGTAATGAACTTGTTCATGCGGATTCCATCGCGTACACCATTGGCTGTGCCACCTTTTTTGATTTTATCATCATAAACAGCAATTAAAATGTCACAAGCCTTAATCATACCGATGTTTCTTTGATTAAGAATATAAGGATAACTTTTACCTTTATTTGCTTCTGAATATTCGTTAAAACTATCGGCTTTTGACATTAAATAATGCCACATTTTTTGATCTTTTTCTTGCCATCTTGATGGTTGTTGTTCACTTGGAATTTCAGCAATAAATTTGATTTTGTTTCTGCCATATTTTTTTTGACACTCAACAATGGCTTGAGCCCAAACTGTGTCTGCACCTAATGCCATACCTGAATGGCATTCGACAACAGGATATTTATCGAGTGCACGCTCGATAATACGAATCAATCTTTGACGTAAACGTTCATAATATGGTTGTTTTAAATTGTAACCTGCTAAATTACTTGGTCTGTGACCAGTTAAAGAAATTGAAACAACACCCTCAGTCATAGTTTGAAACATAAACAACACCTCCGAAAATAAAAATAAAAAGGAAAACAATAGTTTTAACAAAACTAAAATCGATGTGAAAATTTCACATCAAAAGAATTGTTGTTTCGTGAAAAAAAAAGACCTTGCGTAAGCAAGGTCTTAGTCTTGGTAATCCAAAATCATTTTTTTTCTAGACATGATTTTAGATTCTTTGTTATTGTAGGCGTCAAACCAAGCATTGTCATGGTGTGCTCTATCAACTAGAGAGAAGTCATCTATATCTTTTAGTTGTTCTAAAATATTGTCAATAAAATGTTTTATGTTTTGGTCAACTTGATTATTTTGAAATGAATATTCTTTAGGTTGATAGTATTCGTTTTTTAATTTTTCTTTGACTGAGTAGTCTTGTGGTCCGTATTTGTCAGCTGTGAATGTTAAATCAGCGATAAATCTAGGTTGAGTTTCTAAATCGAAATTAGTATCATCTTTTGGATTATATGCAGCTGCATATGTTACAAACAAGAAATAAAGCGTCAAATTCAGACGCAAAACCCATGGTTCGTCTGAGAATTTGGTGAGAATATGATTCACCAAGTCATCAAGATTGTTGAAAAAGTAGTTTGGGCGCATGATTAATCTCCTATTTTAAAAAGTGATTAGATTTGATATGTATAATCAAATCTTTTGCAACAGATGTAACACCGACGCGCATGAGCGCGTGGTCTGTGAAATCTAAATGTTTGACATATTCTTCAGCGACTTTTTGAGCTATGTTTGGTTTTAATTTGTTGTTAGAAACTTTTAAAATTGCGTTCTTTAGTTCTTGGGTGTATAGTTGTTTGTCCATTGCATTTCCTTAATATATGAGAAAAACCTTACGTTTGTAAGGTTTCATCTATAATTCTCTCGTAATAATCTATAAAGACATTACTAATGTGGTAGTAAACATCAGAATCGGATGTTCTAAGAATATTATATCAAAAAATAAGGTGTATATCAACTATTTTTAATTATTTTTAAATAGTATTTGAATTCGTCAACATGATTATCAGTATGTTTATATTCATGATTATCAATAGCAAACAACAATCTAATGGAATCAAGATTGATTGACTTGTGGTATAGACATGATAATGTTTTTGGTAAATAGTTCTTGAGTGAATATCTCACAACTTCAGCATTTTTTGTCACAAGAATAATGCTATGAGTACAGTGATACGATTTCAACTTATCATAAATATCTTGATCCATGTCTTCAGTCCAATTTTGATAAATAGTTCCTTTTGTATGGAAACTTTCAATATCTTTATTGTAAGTCAAAAGTGGTTTATCGAAATTTTGGTCATACAACTCATATTCAACGTTATGTACCAAACTAGGATAGATTTCGGTACACGTTTCACTTGATAGTTCAGCGTTGAGAACTAAATATAAATATTTTGACATGTATTTTTCCTTTCTATTATAACTAAAAAAAAGCCTAGCAATTGCTAGGCTTTAGTCTATTAGAATGGCAAATCTTCGTCTGAGATTGGCGCTTCGTCAACCATAGGTTCTGCTGGAGCAGCTTCAGCGTCACCTTTAGCTACGCGTGAACCTTCAAGCAAAGTCACACCACCGTTATTGATAATAACATCTGTGGTGTAAATGGTTTTACCACCTTTTTCGTAAGAACCTGAGCGAAGTTGTGCTTCAACTGAAACCAATTGACCTTTACCGATGTAATCGAAAGGTCCATTAGACTTAGCATCTTTTGCAACAAATGCTTTTGTTTGGATGTAGTCTACCAATTGGTTACCATCACGGTCTTTACCGCGGTTTACAGCCAATGTCATTAGGACAGTCTTGCTACCATTTTTGTTAGGCATGATTTCAAGTTCACGTACAGTGCGACCAGTAAGAATAACGACGTTAGTTGACATATGATTTTCTCCTTTGACCCTTTAACTTTAGGGTTTTCTATATAATTTTTCAAAATTTTAAGCGAGTTGCTAACAGCAACTTTAAATGAATTTTTTGAGTCTATGAAATTAGATTTCGAAGATTTATTCTCCATACTTTCCAGGGTTCACCAACCTCAATTTTCACAAAGCTTATTCCGAGTTGCTAACAGCTACTCCATAAGTTCGATAGAACGTTTCACAACATTCTTAACAAAATTAAAACCGAATTGCTGACAGCAATTATAGCCTCAATTTGTTTACAAATTCAAAACCGAGTTGTTAACAGCAACTAAAGTTTAGTTCGAAGAACGTCATGAATCATTCTTTTCAAGAATAGAATCGGCAGATGAACTGTCTGCCAAAAGGATTAGATTTAGGATTAAATCTAATCTATAAAATTGATTGACTTTAAGTTAATTGTATGTTATATATGATATATGAATATAAAACAAAAGAAAGTTGGTTATTAATATGAACTATAATTATAAAAGTCTCTTAACAAGAGAATCAATTGAAGAACTCCTAAAAGGAGATATCACAGACGTGAGTAGTGTCACAGATATTCCGCTATCGACATTAAAAAACTATAAAAATGGTTTTTCAAATCTAGAAAATATGCCTTACCATATGGTTGAATCTTTAACTTCATATTCTGAATCAGGTTATGATCCATTTAAGTATCCGACGCATTATTTCTTAAAAGGTGATTTGTTTGCTAGACTACTGAAAGAAGTACGTCCTGATTATAACCAAATTACAGAAATTTATAGCGCGCAAATGTTATTTAATTATGCGTCTGAACGATTTTTAGTAGATGGTTTTTTCCAACCTAGTATTAGATATTTCTTTATTGATAACCTAGACGAACTGAATAAAGCGAAATTACCTGAAGTGAATTTTGATTTATTATTCTCAGTTGGTTTGATGCAAGGTATTCGGTTTGTCATCAATATTGACCATGTGACTGATGCTAAAACATTTGTTCAAAGTAAGGAAGGACTGGTCTTGAGCGGAGATTTGGTCAAAAAAATAACTAGAAATAAATTAGACGAAATGTGTAATCAATCCGATGTCAAAGAGTTCATGGTCTTGATGGATGAAGCCTTATTAGACAAGAATGTTAAATTGTGGTTGTTACATGATTTGTACACACAATATAAAGAGACTGATAGTCTTGAATTTAATATCATTCTTAATTTCATAAAAGATTTAACAGACGGAGCGTTAGTCGGGTTTATTATGTCCACACATGATGAACAGGATGTCTATTTGAGAAATTATGTTGGTGAGAATGAAATGTACGCTTCATTGTTCACAGGAATGGCTGCTATGAAAAATTCTATTGTTGAGATTATTCAAACATATTTTGATAATAAAACATATGAAGCATTTGTAGCACATTATGTTTAAATTTGGTGTTGACAAATTATAGTGGTTGTGGTATAATCTTTTTAGTCAAAAACCTTGTTCGTCAAGGATAAGATATTTGTTTAAAACCGAAAGGGGACCTTGATTTTCAAGGTTCTTTTTTGTGTTGACATTTGGATAGGTTTGTGTTATAATTGATTTATGGGTATGTTATACCTCCTTTCTATGTTATTTGAAGCACCTCACTTTCGTGAGGTGCTTTTTTTGTAAAAAAAAATCTCAGCAATAGCTGAGACGTTTGTTATGTTTTGGTTTTCTGATATAACGTTTTCCATTTTTAGTGGAAGAAGCACCATTTCTACACATTTTTAAGTATTCTTGAAGTTCTCCAGGAGTCATTTTTGACTCATGATGTTGTTTTGGTTGGATTTTTATCTTCATAATTTTTTCACCTCTATCTTACAATTATAACCTAATTTATCTCGACTAGCAAGTTGCTAGTGGAAAAAAAAATGAGAAGCTAGATAAGCTTCTCATTTTTTAGATAAAGTGAAATAAATACCAATCATCAAATTATATCCAGCTAGAGCGAGATAAAAGATGAGGCTTGCGAGATAGCGTGTATCTTCAGACATATTGTCTGGACGTCCAGCGAAGTAGTAGATTGTTGCTACAATTAATACGATTGTGGCGATAATAACGTTGGTATTCTTGCTTAATTCTGTTCTAAACATTGTTTTTTACCTCATTCAATCCATCCAATCACTTCGTCCCAGAAGTTGTTGTCTTCAAGGTTGGAGTAAGATGAGACTCTGATTTTTCCTTGAATATCTTTCAAAATTTCGATCTGATATGATGGATCATCATATGTGTAAATCATAAATTCTTGTTTAGGTTCCAATTTTTCGATGGCTTTGTGGATATTATCAATCAAAAATTGTAATTTTTGGGCGTTTTTAATATCGTTTTCATCTTCTGATTTGAATAACAATTCCCATTTTATTTCAGAGGTGTCAAATTCTTCATTTTGATTTAGATTTAGATAATCTTTTAATTGCTCTAGAATTAATTGAGCTGTATCTTTGATAGCATCTTCCACATTTTCGTGTTTGTGGATTTTGATATCACGTTCAATTTGCATTGCGCTGATGTACATGGTTAGTTTCCTTTCTTTTCAGATGGGTTTTTGTCATCGACCCATTTAATCAGTTCGTCCCAAGAGGTATAGTGTTCACCGTCTGATTTTGCTAATAAATAATATTTTGAATTTGGTACGGTTTTCACTAACATTAAATTATATATGATATGGTCGCATCCATCGATATCGATTTTTTTATCATCACTTATTTCTTTTATTATGTCTTCAATATTGTTAATAATAAAATTCAAACGACGTGCGTCTAATTTTGATGAAATATTTTCATTATTAAATACTAAATTTAAATCCATAGGAATATGTTCCAAATCTTCAAGTGTGAAATCGTGGTGTTTGAGAATATCGTCTAGAATTTTAAGTGCAATTTGTTTAATTGCTGAATGTAATTGACTTTTATTGTAAATTGCTGAAATTGATAAATCATATCCGTCATGTGATGCTTTGATGTACATAATTTGTTTTCCTTTCCGATGTAGTTATAAATATTGTTCCATTTCTGATTCAATAAAGTTCAAAATATCTTTAAAATCATAGATTTTTTTGATATTTTTGAATTTCCCTTTTTGATAGATGAAATAACCATTTGATGACATGACTTCAGAATCCTCTAGATTCCAATTTGTGTACATGAAGAAATCATCACTTTCAGGTTCGTCTTTGTATTCTTCAATGTCTTCAAAATTGAAATCAGCTATGTGAGTCAATGACGCATTTGTTTCTTCGATGATTTTAAAATGCTTGTTGAATTTTTCAAATTGTTCTTTTGTGATAGACATGGGAATTGGTTCCTTTCTAAACTTCAATCCATTGGATTGTTGATTGCCAATACAGATTTGGAATGATATTATTGCTAATATGAACAAAGAATCTGTCATTGAAATTGACATCAGTTTCAATATATATTCCAAATTCTTTAGAATGTTTGTCAGTTAAGACTAATTCTTTCTTTTCTTTTTGAATAATCGACAAGACCGAATTTAAGTTATCAATGAGATATTTTAGGTTTGATACGCTTTGAATATTTGTTTCATTATTATTTTTAAAAATTTCATCAATATTTGTTTCAATCATTTGTTCTTTATATGTTTTGTGTTTTGAATATAAATCAATAATAATGGTATTGATATTTTCAGAAATCGTATTTTTTAATTGAACCTGGGTGATTGACGTGTCAGGTTGGAAGGGTTCGTTATTCAACATTTGATAGGCTTCGATATACATAGTCATTCCTTTTCTATTCTAATAATTCGTTCAATTTTATTTCATCTTCGGATGGCTCGATTGTGATACGCACTTCACCATGGTCTTTAAGTTCAATGAAATTACTTGTTTGACCGAATGCTGATTTTGTATAACCTTCAATATTTTTATATTCAATTTTTACGATTTTTGAATTTTTAGTAATTTCGCCATTAGTTATGAATGAATCTTTATTTACGGTTACTTGTCTTGTTACTGTTACATTATCTTTTTGGATAGTAAGTTTAGCGTACCAATTTTCGTTCAGTTTTTCAGGATCGGTATTGATTGGTTGTCCAGCTGTTAGTTCTAAAAAACCTCTCGTGCTTTTCAATTTGACATCTGCATTTAATTCGTTTGTGTAAATTTCTTTCCAATTACCATATTTGTTTTCGGTTGTTGAATTAACGCTTATTGTTATAAGTGCGATAGCTACAATGATTGGTACGATAATGGCTAAATACATTGTGATAACACTTGCTATTTCTAAAATGTCACTTATTACACGTTCTTCAATATAAATTAATAACAGTGTCATTAAACCTAATGTGAGAAAAATAGACATAACCACAGCTACACCATTTTCGATTGACATAAGGTTATTAGACAAAATGTAATGTAGTATTATGTTTATCATTTAGCTCCAACCTTTCTAAATTGAATCAATTAGTGCTCTAAATTCCTTGCTAGGTAGTGTGTCAGCAAATTGTTTAAGTACAAATTGTGTTCTTGCGGTCACACCGATTGGTTCATTTGGCTTGAGTCCAATATTAGACATAAGATGTTCGTTGAAA
>ERZ1699235.825-NODE-825-length-10894-cov-4.104672_pt1 | contig 10894 bp, 7 predicted proteins | sample MGYA00581546_ERZ1699235 | MGnify/ENA primary metagenome ERZ1699235 (study PRJEB42319, sample SAMD00040334) | human oral metagenome | material: saliva | host: Homo sapiens | study: EMG produced TPA metagenomics assembly of PRJDB4115 data set (Metgenomic analysis of... | reverse complement strand
GCCGGCGTCACCCTCGTGTCCGGTACCGAGAATATCGACGAGACGCCGTCCGGGATGCTCATGCACGGCATCATGGCCTCCATCGCCGAGTTCTACTCCCTGAATCTGGCTCAGGAAGTCACCAAGGGACTCGTGCAGAAAGCCTCCATCGGCGGCACCCCGAACAAGGCATCCATCGGCTACCTCAACGTCCGCACCACCGACGCCAAAGGCCACGAGATCCGCGACGTCGACATCGCCCCCGACCGTGCCGACCACATCCGGTTCGCGTTCACCGCCTACGCCACTGGCGACTGGTCACTCGGCACCCTCGCCAGGGAACTCGAAACCCGGGGTCTGATGACGAGGGCGACTCCGTCGTTCCCCGCGAAGCCCGTCACGACGACGCTGCTGCACAAGATCCTCACCAACCCGTACTACCAAGGCATCGTCACCTATCGCGGCGTGACCTACCCGGGCACGCACGAGCCGCTGGTCACCCCGGAGACCTTCGACCCGGTGCAGACGATCCTGCAACAGAACAACGTCGTCGGCGACAAGCCGCAAAAGCACGACCACTACCTCAAAGGCTCGATCTATTGCTCCTGCGGCAGCCGACTCATGTTCGAACAGCCCCGCAACCATCAAGGCGTCGCCTACGACTACTTCTCCTGCCGCGCTCGGCGTTCCAAGCGAAACCAGTGCCAGCGCACCTCCATGCTCACCTACCGAGTCGAAGACGCGATCGAGGCCGCCTACCAGGACGTCGGGCTCGACCAGCGCGACGCAGTCAAGGTCAAAAACGTCCTCGGCGGAGTGTTCGACACTCTCGAAGCCTCCTCAGCCGACGAACGGCAAAGCCTAACCGCGTAGAAGAACAAGCTCGAAGCCGAAGAACTCAAGCTGCTCCAAGCCCACTACGCCGACGCGATCAGCCTCGACCTACTCAAGACCGAGCAAGAACGCATCCGCGCCAGCCTCACCACCATCAACACTCGGCTCGGGAAGCTCGACAGCCTCTACGACGGAGCCAGGGACGGACTCAACGCGATCCTCGACATCCTCACCAACTTCGGGGACCTCTACGCCAAGGCCGAACCGTCAGAGCGACGCATGCTCAACCGGGCGCTGTTCACCAAGATCACCATCGACGACGAAGAGAAGGTCACCATCGCGTCCGCTGAACCCGTCGCGACGATCCTCGACACCGCCACGAAAACGAAGAACGGCAACGTCCGAACCCCATCCGGCATTGAAGCGGGGCAAGGTTCGAACGTTGCCGATTACGTGGAGCTAGGGGGATTCGAACCCCCGACCTTCTCATTGCGAACGAGACGCGCTACCAACTGCGCCATAGCCCCAAGGACTCGAACAGCTTAGCACCATGGCGATCAGCGACGCAAGCCGACCACGACCGCGTGCGGGATGCCACGGATAGGAAGAAGCACAGCGATTCGCGGGTCTGCGCCACGCCGTGAGCCAACACTGCGGAACGCGCATGAGGCTCGATGAATGGGCAGCGGCAGCACAGCGCCCAGACGCTATGTATTACGAGGAACGTGCTCGCGTACGACGCACCGCACTGGGAACGCTCTGGACCGATAGACGACGATGAAGCTGTCATTCACGACGACTCGCGCCCTTGTCGGTGACAACCTGTTTCAGCCCCGGCATGCATCCGTTCCATCAGCCCCGGCATACGACCGCGCCGCGAGCCCGAAGGCCCGCGGCGCGGCATCACAACGATTCGGCTATTACTGGGCGCGGCGCGCGTCCAGGACGGCATCCAGGTCGAGGGCGACGGCCTGGTCTGCGACGACCTCGGCGGTGGAGCGGGCACCCACCTGGGCGGTCTGGGCGATCGGGCGGGCCGGAACGGCCGCGCCGATGCGCGGGATGCCGCGCAGGTCGGTGTCGGCGTGGACGATGCGGCCGCGAACGCGCTCGCGCGACGCGTAGGTCGGGGCGGGAACGGGGACGACGGTCCAGGCGCGTGCGGGAGTGTCGGCGACCTCGACGATCTCGGGGACGTCGACGTTGAAGACGAGGGAGGGAACGGATCCGGTCTGAGGCGCGGCATCGGACGCTGCAGTGTCCTCTGCGGCTTCCTCGGATGAAGAAGAGGCACGCTCGGCGGGAACGGGGGCGGGAGCCGCAGCGGTGGGCCGACCGGCGCCGCGCACGTCGCCACGAAGCTTGGTGAGGAGTTCAAGCTCGCGCTCGGATGCCTGCTGGGAGCGGACGGCGGCGACACGAGAGGCGCCGAGCGAGGCCACGAGCGCGGCGACCGGGATGGCGATCCACGCCCACGCGATAGAGGTCGCTGCGATCACGATGCCGAGGGCGACGGTCGCGAGGGCGCGGATGCCGGTGATGACCATGCGGCGGCGTGCGGCAGCATTTTCGGCGGCGATGCGTGCGGCGCGGCGGGCGCGCAGCTTAGCGATGTCGCGGACCGCCTTGTTGTTGCGTCGGTCGATGACGGGGCGACTACGTCCCGTGGTGCCCTGGTGCATGCTGCCTCCGCTCGTGAGTGCGCGCCCGGCCAGGATGGTTCCGCTGGCGTGGTCGCACGTCTCTAATTCTGTCTCATTCGTGTGGATGATGCGCAGTTTCGGCGAAAAACGGTCGATTTCGCGAGACTGGACGATAGCTGTTCGGCGCGCGACGAGTGACGGTACGGTCGCAAAAAGCGCGACGAATACCGCGACGATGACGAGTCCACCGATCTCCACCCTCTCAACGTACGGGCGTTTGACGCGTCGCGCTTTGTGCGTTGGGCGCGTGTCGGGCTCTCAAACCTTTCGGTAAAAAGAGAAGTATCCTCAGGTGTCACACCTGTAACACCAGCATCATTCACACCAAGCAGGACAACACGGGAACACGCTCACAACCAGCGCATCAGCCCACGAGCAGGCGAGCTCGTCAGTCGATCGCGCTGCGCCCCCACCGCCGCTGCACGAGCCCTCCCTCGGGCAGGGACTCGGCGTCAATAAAGAACGCGATATGGTCGGCCCACTGCCCACCGATGTGCATAAACCGGGGGCGTAGCCCCTCCTCCACGAGGCCGAGGCCGCGGCACACCCCCAGGGACCGCTCATTCTCGGGGCGCACACAGACTTCGACGCGATGCAGACCGAGCTCCCCGACGACGAGGTCGAGGACGAGGGCAGCGACGAGGGAACCCAGACCTCGGCCCGCCCACTCCGAGACGATCCAGTAGCCGAGCATGCCCGAGGACATCGCGCCCCAATGGACGTTCGAGATCGAGAACTGGCCCACGTAACGCCCGTCGATCTGCACGCCGAAAATCAGCGCATTGCCGAGGCGCTGATCGCGGTCGGCGCGATGCACGTACTGTGAGAACGTCGGGATGTGCTCGAGGGTATCCGGCGGCAGGGTCGCCTCCCACGGGCGCAACCAGTGCCCATCGGTGCGGCGCACGGTATCGAGGGCGCGGTGCTCCTCGCCGCGCACGGGACGCACGACGAGTTCGCGCGGCCGAGGATTCGACTCGGGCCCAGAGCGCAGGAAGCCGCGACCGACCGGGTCGGGAACGCGCAGCGTGAGCATCTCAATGTCGCGCCCCCACACGCAGGTGCGGCGGCGGAAAAAACACCTCATTCGAGGACCAGGCACTGGAGGCTGTCCCCTGCTCGCACGGCGGTCACGTCCTCGGGCACGACCGCGAGAGCGTTCGAGTCCGCGAGCGCGGACAGCAGCAACGAGGCCGGGGTGCCCATGACAGCGGCGTTGTAGCCGGAGCGGGGCGAGCCGGTGAGGCGCACGCGCACGAACTCGCGGCGGCCGCGCGGGGAGTACCAGGATCGGTCGATGGCGGCGCGCACGACGGGGCGGTTCACAGCACTCCATCCCTGCATGTGGCGCAGGGCGGGGCGGACGAAGACCTCGAAGCAGACCTGGGCGGAGACCGGGTCGCCGGGCAGGCAGACGATGGGAGTGCCGGGCTGGCCGTCCTCGGCGCCGACGGTACCCACACCCATGATGTGGCCGGGCCAGGCGGCGACGTTGTCGAAGCGGACCGTACCGAGCGCCCCGAGGACCTCGCGCACGGTGTCGCCGCTGCCGTAGGAGATGCCGCCGGTCGTCAGGATCAGGTCCGCGCGCACCAGCTGATCCTCGATGGTCTCGCGCAGGCGGGCACGCTCGTCCGGGACGGCGGCGACGCGGAAGGTCTGGGCGCCAGCGTCCGCGACGGCCGTCGACAGCGCGTGGCCGTTCGCGTCGAAGACGGTGCCGGGACGGGCCTCGCCGCCGGGCTCGACGATCTCGTCGCCGATCGAGATGATGACGACGCGCGGGCGCGGGTGGACCAGGACGCGGTCGCGGCCCACGCCTGCGAGGAGCGCCATCTGGCGGGCGCCGATACGCGTGCCGGCGCGCAGCACCGTCTCACCCTGGGCGACGTCCTCCGCGCGGCGGCGAATGTTCTCACCGCTGGCGGGGGCGGTGCGCAGGGCGACCTGAGCGATGCCGTGGTCCGTGAATTCGAGGGAGACCACGGCCTCGGCACCCGTGGGCATGGGCGCGCCGGACGCGATGCGGATTGCCGTGCCGGGGACCAGGGCGGCCGGGTCGACCGCGCCGGCACGGATCTCCTCGGTGACGGGAAGCGTCACCGGCATCTCCAGGGTTGCTCCCTCGCAGTCGCGAACGCGAACCGCGTATCCGTCGCACGCCGACAGGTCGGCGACCGGGAGATTGAAGGGAGCCTGCACGTCCTCTGCGAGCACGCAGCTGACCGCGTCAGCGAGCTGAACGTCGAGCGGAGGCAGCGCGTGGGCAACGGCCATGCAGTCCTGGTAGAAGTCGGCAACGCTTCGCATAGTTGTTAGTCCTCGAGCTTGGAGCGCAGGAACTCCTTGAGTTCCGCTCCAAGCGCCGGGTCCTCAAGGGCGAGCGTGACGTTGGCTTCGAGGTAGCCGAGTTTGTCCCCGGTGTCGAAGCGTCGCTCGTCGATGACTACACCGTACAACCCTCCACCCTGTTCTTCGGGGAGGTCGATCATGCGCGCGTACCCATCTGTGAGCTGATACTCACCGCCGGCGCCCGGTTCGATGTTCTCGAGGGCCGTGAACACAGCCGGGTCGAGCAGGTAGCGGCCGACGACCGCGTACTCGGACTTGACCTCGTCGAGCGGGGGCTTCTCGGTGACGTCGGTGATGCGCATGAGCTGGCCTTCTTCGAGGTCGACGCCCTCGGGGATCGGCAGGACCTCGACGGCGGTCGAGGCGTAGGCCGTGGCCTGCTCGGGGGTGACCTTCAGCAGGGCGACGACGGTGCCGCCCAGGGCGCCTCGCACCTGGATCATCTTGCGCAGCAGCTGCGAGCCGGGCTCCATGAGGTCGTCGGGCAGCAGGACCGCGCAGGGGGCGTCGCCCACGTGGGACTTGGCCTGCAGGATCGCGTGGCCGAGGCCGAGGGGGTGGCCCTGGCGCACGGAGTGGACGCGCGCGTACTTCTTGTACTCGTTGACGTACTCGAGGGCCTTTTCCTTACCGGCCTTCTCCAGGTCGGCCTCGAGGCCGGGTTCGGCGTCGAAGTAGTCTTCGATCGACTGCTTGCCGGCGCGGGTCACGAAGAGGATGTCTTTGATGCCGGCATCCGTGGCCTCGCGAACGATGTACTCGATCGAGGGCCGGTCGACGACGGGCAACATTTCCTTGGGCACAGACTTCGTGATGGGCAGGAAGCGGGTTCCGCGACCGGCCGAGGGAACGACGGCGTGCACTACTGGCTGGTTTTTATCTGACATACTTCACAGAGTAGCGAAGAAACCGCCCGAGAGGGAGACGATGGCCACAAAAACAACTCTCCGCGCGGAGGTGCATAGCAGGCGCCGCGCCCGGCGCGCTAGCATGCCCGCACTCGAGGCTCCTGTCACCTCGGAATTCAGTCCCTCCCCTATTCCCGTGCGCGACCGCGCCGAAGCAGAGGGAATCGCTCGCCAGATCCGCGCCCTGGCCTCGTCGATGGGCGGAGTCACCCTGCCCGCACTGTTCGTGCCCACCCCCCTCGAACCCGACATGTCCCTCACGCTCGGACTGTTTGAACACGCGCTCCTCCCGGTCCTCCTCGACGAGGCCGGGGCTCCCCTCGGCGCACCACGCTGGGGACTGTGGGAGGCGGGCCAGGCGTTGGTGACGCTTGGGAGGCCTCCCGCTCAGCCGGACGGCGAGGCGCGGGGCGCGGAGTCGCTCAAGGAGGCGGATCTGATTGTTATTCCGGCGCTCGCCGCATCCGCGGACGGGACTCGCCTCGGCCAGGGCGGAGGCTGGTATGACCGCGCGCTCGTGCACCGCCGCCCCGGCACCCCGGTCGTTGCGGCGATTTTTGACGACGAGGTACTGGAGGCCGGAGTAATTCCTGCGGAGCCTCACGACGTTCCCGTCGACGCGATTGTGACGCCGACACGCACGATCGCAACAAACGTCCGATAGGCCTTTATCCAGGATTTTTCTGTTAACCGCAACGCCAACGGCCGTTTGTCACATACGTCTCACACCGGACTTTTCAGTTCAAAATCGCAGGTCGCTGACCGAATGACAAAAAGTGCGACGAAGATTACCCTCTAATCACTGTTCGTAAGACGAAAGTCCCCACTAGTGTTTTCAACGGTAAACGAGCGCCGACGCGGCGCGCGCTCCCCGGCGGCACAGAGCCGCCACGCCGAGGCACTTCGGCGATTCAGACTTGCCGGCCCGGCCGGCCTCATTCAACACAGGAGAAGCCATGCTCAAGGGTTTCAAGGAATTCATCTCTCGCGGTAACGTCGTCGAGCTCGCCGTCGGTGTCATCATCGGTGCCGCCTTCAAGAACATCGTCGACGCCCTGGTCGACGGCATCATCAACCCGCTGATCGCGGCCGTCATCGGCAAGCCCGATTTCTCGGACGCCTTCATCCTCACCCTGAACGGTAGCGACGTGAAGTTCGGCCTGCTGATCACCGCCGTCATCAACTTCATCCTCATGGCCTTCGCGATCTACTTCTGCATCGTGGTGCCCATGAACGCCCTCAACGCCCGCCGCAAGAAGGCCGAGGAGCTCGCCGAGGAAGAGGCCTCCGACGAGGTCAAGCTCCTCACGGAGATCCGCGACGCCCTCGCCCAGGGCACGCCGCGCCACTGAGCATCTGATCCCTCCTCGTGAGGGACGCGGGGCCGATGCGATTGCATCGGCCCCGCCTTTTTGTATCACTACGTGCGAGCACCGCCCGGCCACCCGCGCCTACGCCAGCCCCTACGCGCGCGCCTGCGCGTGCCGCGGCACCCCATCACGCACACTTCCCCTCAAATCTCGCACATAATTCAACCCGGTCACTTTTGAGGACCCCAAGAAAACGTTGCAATTGCAACGACATTATTTCAATAGCTGAAATAGCCTGCGAGGAATTACGTGCGAGATTAGGGGGAACGACGTGATCGAGTGAGGAGCCACTCCACAGGCCCCCGCACGAGCAACTGGCGGGCATCCCCGCCCGGATAACTGCACGTATCCGGATAGGTAAACAACATCCGGATAGGTAATGAAGATCCGGATAGGTAATGAAGATCCGGATAGCTTAATAACCTATCCAGATGCGCACAACCTATCCAGATGCGCACAACCTATCCAGATGCGCACAACCTATCCGGACACCCGCGCCTACGCCAGCCCCTACGCCCGCGCCTGCGCGTGCGGCGGCACGTTCTCGAGCAGCCGCGCATCGTTAGCGCCGTCGCCCCGGTCGGGGGCGTCAGCCATGGAGCCGGGGCGCGTATCCTCGGGGCGTACGCGATCCTCCCAGGAGGGCGGCAAGCCCTCCTCGATGAGGCGGCGGTCCACGTCGGACACGTAACGGGCGACGCGGCGACGCTTGCGCGGCGTCGCCTCACTCATCGGAGGATTCCTCCGGCTGCGCATCCTCGGAGGCCGAGGCCTCGTCAGATTCCTGCGCGCTCACCGCGGGCTTCGTGCGGCGCACGACGTTGCCTAGGACCGCGTCGGACTGGAAGCCGCGTCGTGTGATGCCCAGGGCCTCGCGCAGCTCTTCGGCGGTCTCCAGGTCGGTGCGCTCGACGCCGTCGGAACGCACCCAGGCGGCCATCTCATCGAGCTGGTCGTCGGAGTAGGCGGCCAGCGGCAGGCCCTTGGCGATCGCGGGGCGAGGCCCACGGTTCTCCTCGGAGGCGCGCTCCTTACGCTTGATGGCCAGCAGCATGCCGGTGGTGTCCTCGTCGGCCTTCTTGCGGCGCTTGGATTCCTCGTCGAGGCCGTCATCGAGCATCGGCATGCGAGGGGCGGCGGGGCTCTCGGAATCCTCCTCGGACTCGCCCGTAGCATCCTTCTGCGGCGCGGCCTCTTCAAGTCGTTCCTCGACGGACTCGTCGTCAACGCGCTCCGGAACCTCGACGACGGGTTCTTCCTCGGTGGCGCGCAGCTTCTCGAGTGCGTCCAGGACGGCGTCCACGATCGCGGATGCTTCCTTCTCCGGGTCGATGAACAGCGCCATCGACAGAGCCGTGTACACGGCCCAGCCCTGCTCCTCGAGCCAACGGGGACGTGCACGATCACGCACGCGCTGACTGGGCTCCGCGAGGTACTCCTCGTCGTCCGTAAGCACCGCGAGGAGCAGCCGCCCCGGAGACTCCGGGTGACCGATCGCGAGCGGGATCCGCATACCGCCGGGAATACCGACGTTGGCGACGACCTCGAGCCCGCGCGAGTACAGGTGCTCGGCCAGGTCGACGAGCAGGCGGTCCGGCTCGCCGGCCAGGACCGGCCACGCGTCCATCCCCTCACCGGCGTGCCCTTCGGCAATCTCGATGAGGTCCACAAGCATGCGCGAACCCTCGTGACCGAGGCGATCTCGGTCGATCTCTTCACTGTGGAGCGCGCACACGAGCGTCAGGTCCCCGCGCACCGCACGCAGGATCTCGGCGAGAGTATCCGCGCCGGCCTCGCTGGAGAGGACACCGAAGTCGTGGATGACGCGCCCATGCGGGGTCTTCGCAAAGCCGACGGACACGATCAGGGACTCGCGCGTCAGGCCGACGGCCTCAGAGGGGCCGACAACCACGAAGGGCTCGGGAGTCGCGGGGTCAAAGAACGAGGCCAGACCCGGTTCTTCGGCGCGCACGCTCTCCAGGGCGTCGCGGATCCGCCCGGCGTGGCGGTCGGACAGGGCGACGACGGCGAGAGAGCGCTCGGGGGACTCCACCGCGTGCTCGATAACAGCGTCGACGACTGCCCGCACTTCGGCGGCCGTCGATTCAATCGCGTGCGCACCCGGGGCGGGCATGCCCGTCGCCTCAACCCAGCGGGCCGACACCGGCGCATTCGCAGCAGTCCACGGCACGGGAATACCTGCATGCTCGTAGCCGTAGCGGGCCAGCAGCAGGGCAACCTGGTCGTTGAGGCGACGCGGGCCGGGCTCGACGTGCAGGAGCGGCAGGACGTCAGCCAGTTCTCGGGTCGCACCACCCTCAGAGGCCGCCGCCAGATCGTCGATGACCACCAGCTGGTGACCGCGCGCAATAATCGGCGCGAGCTCGGCCAGGGACAGACCGTCCGCTCCGTCGAGGACGACGAGGTCGACGGTGCGTCCCGTGGGCGCCAGGGTGGGAACCATCGAGGGAACCGTCATGAGGACGGGCAGCAGGTGTCGCACCAGCGGGTAGGTGACGAGGAGATCAAGATCGCTGGGCGTCTTCCCATCGGCCAGGATTCCGCGCAGCTCCTCGTACTGGCTCGGACGCGCGGCAAGGGCGTTCGTCCGGATACGGCGCACGCCCGTAATGGCCTGCGGGACCAGCGACGCCACCTGCTCCTCGTCCAGCTCGCGCCCCTCGCGGGCGAGATCCTCCAGAGCGGCAGGATCGACACCGCCCAGAGCGGGCTGAGCGGCGAGCATGGCGCGCAGCAGCGAGGCCCACCACGCGAGGTCGAGCTCGGTGTCAATCGCGCTGTCATCGACGTTGCGATCGACGAGGTCCTGGGCCAGCTTGTCGAGGCCGCGGGCGGCAAGGCGCTCGCGCATCTGAAGGCGCGCGGGTACCTCCCGGGCGGCGGAGGTGTCGCCGGCCCAGCGCTCAATGAGCGTGGTCAGGCGCTGCAGGTGGGTGCCCACCAGGTCCGCCTCCTCGGCGGCGAACACGGGCGCGATCGCGTCAAGGTCGTCGCGCACCGCGTCGGTCAGGGCCGAGATCTCACCGATCTTTGCCGGGAGAATGGGCCACGAGTCCTCGCCGCACACCGCACACCACGCGTCGCGGCGCTCCTGGACACGGATGAGGGCGCGGTGCAGGTCGGGAACGTGCACGCCGGGACGCACGAGGTCCTGGGCTTGCTTGACGAGGCGGTTGCGCTCCGACCGTCCCATCGAAATGTCGTGTTCCTTGCGCCACTGCTTGGGGGCGGTTGCAATGACCATGTCGGCTGCACTGCGCTCGAATACGCGCGGCTGGAAGACGTCAAGGACATCTGCGATGCCATCGAACATGGCAAGCTGGCGGTCCCACTGCGCCAGAGTTCCGGCGGGCTTAATACCGGCCTCACCGGCAACAGAAGCGATGTGGACACGCAGTTCGGGCAGGGACTTGGAGAGTCGGTCAACGCGCAGCAGCACGTCCGACGCCTGCTCGTCGGAGGTCAGGATCGCATTGCCCCACGCGGACGAGGAGGAACCCGAGAGTGTGCCGGAGGCGATGGCCTCGCGCAGGAGTGCTCGGGCACTCTCACCCTGGTCCACGGCAATGTCGTAGAGGGTCTCTTCGGAGAGGCGAACGCGCGTCGTGGGTGCGTTCTCACCGCTCGTCAAGTCCGTCAGAGCGCGCAGGGCATCGGCCGCGCAGACCCCGAAGCGGCCGTATGGCTCGTGCAGGGCGACGGCGTAGGAGGACAGCGCAGAGCGAAC
>ERZ1699235.823-NODE-823-length-10902-cov-2.909606_pt1 | contig 10902 bp, 6 predicted proteins | sample MGYA00581546_ERZ1699235 | MGnify/ENA primary metagenome ERZ1699235 (study PRJEB42319, sample SAMD00040334) | human oral metagenome | material: saliva | host: Homo sapiens | study: EMG produced TPA metagenomics assembly of PRJDB4115 data set (Metgenomic analysis of... | reverse complement strand
CCGAGCCACAGGTTCACGCCCAGGATCGAGAGCTTGGCCAGCCAGCCGTCTTCGAGCCACGGAATGTGGGCACCGCCGAAGAAGAACTGGTTGATGAAACCGAAGTCCTTGTTGAGCATACCGTGCCATACCAGCGTGGATAGGAAGGCCGGGAAGGCGTAGGGCAGGATCAGCAGCGACTGGTAGATCTTGCGGCCCTTTACGCGCTTGTCATGGAAGACCATGGCCAGGAACAGACCCAGCGCGAAGGTGGACAGCACCGACACCAGGGAGAACACGAAGGACCAGATCAGTGCCTTAACGAAAGGCCCTGCCAGCTCCGAGCCGGTGAACATTTCGGTGTAGTTCTTGGTGCCTACGAATACGCGCCAACCGGGCTTGAGCTCAACGCCGCTAGCGTCTTTGAAGACACCGGTCTTGTTGTCAGCCTGGTAGACCGCACCGGTGTGGGTGTTGGTCAGCTTGTCGCTCTTAGCGTCGTAGCTGTAGATGGACTTGGCCAGGTAACCGTGGGTGCCGTCGGTGGTCTTGTAGTGACCGTCGGCAGCCTTATCGCTAACCGGAACCTGTAGCTTAGCTACCTCATCCTGACGGGCTACGATCTGGTCGAAGGTTAGGATCTTGTGGCCATTAACCGAGGTAATGGCGGTGGCGGTGGACTGACCGTCAACGTCCTTTAGCTTGGTCTTGGCGTCACCGATCATAAGCTTGCCGGTTTTTGCGTCACGGACTACCAGCTGTAGTTTGTCACCGTTTTCGACGACGGCGGTGGGCACGGTGGGTGCACCCTCGGCTCGCTGCTCACCGGCAGCCAGGATCGAGTTGACGGCGTCGTCCTTGGTGGAGTTGTGGCCCTGACCGTAGTTGGTCAGCGACACGTAACCGGTGTAGCCCATTACGAACACCTGGTAGACCAGCAGGAATACCATGCCAGGAACCAGGTACTTGGCGGGCAGCATCCGCTTGGAGAAGTAAACCCAGTTGATGATGATTAGCCCGATCACCATGGTGACGGCGATGGCGGTAGAGCCAGCAGTCCAGGCAGCGAATAGGCCATAGACGCCTAGGGCGTCGATGAGCATCATCAAAACTAGTTTGGCAATGAAGCCAGGGCGCATAACGTCGCGCGCATGTGAAGGCGAATAGCTCGCCTGCTTCTTAGTGTCAGCCATTATCCGCACTCACTTCTTGAACTTGGACTCGATGTTTTTAATCATGGCATTCCATGCAGCCTGGGGAGCCTGGCTACCGTTGGCGATATCGACCTCGGTGGTGCCCCAGTAGTCCCATACGTAACCCATTTCCGGAATGGCCGGCATGGGCACGCCTTCACCGGCCACCTGAGCGAAGGACTTAATGTCTGGGTCGGTAACTTCCTTGGCTACTTCCTTCATAGCCGGTACGCGACCACCAAGCTTCTGCAGCTTGGCCTGAGCCGCCTTGGTCTGCAAGAACTCGAAGAACTTAGCTACCAGCACCGGGTTCTTAGTCTTGGAGGACTGGTAGAACATCTGTACACCAACGAAGGGCCGAGCCGGCTGCCCACCAGCGGAAGGAATGGGCAGGATGGTGATGTCCATGTTGGCCTTGCGGAAGTCAGTGACGTTCCAGGGACCGGTCACAATGTAGGGTGACTGGCCGTTGAGGAAGGCTTCCTTGGCGATGTCAGAGGTGATGGAGGGGTTGAAGATACCAGCCTTACCCTGGGTACGCAGCCAGTTAGCGTAGTTCTGGCCGTTTTGGCCACCTAGTGCCAGCTGGTTGGTGTAGGAGCCATCCTTACCCTGTTTGAATACGGGAGCACCAAACGAGGTCTGGAAGGCGTAGAAGTGGTAGGGGTCGCCCTTGTCACCCATCTGCACGATGAAGGGGTACTTAACACCAGCGCTCTTACCGGCGCTAATCATTTCATCGAAGGTCTTGGGGGTGGCGGTGGTTAGCTTGTTGTTACGCACCAATGCCACAGACTCTACTGAGTAGGGCACGCCGTAGGTCTGACCGTCATAGGTTACGCCCGCAATGGCAGCCTCGGAGAACTTGTCCTTGTTCTCACCTAGGTCCACGGGTGCAACTACACCGTTAGAAACTAGGGAACCTAGCTTGTCGTGAGCCATTACGGTGACGTCAGGGCCTTTGCCAGTGGGAACCTGCGTAATGAATTCCTGGTCCATGTTCGACTCGGACTTTTGGACCACATTGACCTTAATGCCGCTGGAGGCAGTGAAGTCTTTCGCCAGTTCCTGAATCTGGGTATATCGCGTATCATCAGCCCAGACAGTAAGTACAGCTGTACTTGCGTCAGACTGGTTTTTAGTAGCGCCAGTTGAGCCACCACAGGCAGCCAGCGAGGCTGTCATGATCATGGCTACAAGCGCCGCTATGCCACGTCGCATGTCAACTCCTGTTGTTGCGTGTCGCCCTACTCCCGTTAGCGGCCGACTTAAACCCCACTGTAAACGTCCTGAAACGTTTCTGCAACAGTTTTTTTAAAGATTTTTAATTGCTATATTGGTTAGGTAAGTTTCCCCTGAAATAGCCCCGCATTTAGAGAGGGTCTTCAATGTCGAAGCAACGCACTCGCATGACAGACATTGCCGCACGTGCGCAGGTTTCTACTGCAACCGTTTCGCGTGTCTTCAATGGGGTGGGCCAAGTTTCCGAAGCAACTAGGGCTAAAGTACTTACCGCTATTGATGAGTTGGGCTATGAACGCCCTGTACTAGAGCTTACCAGCAGATTACCTAATGTGGGCGTAATTTTACCTGAGCTGACCAACCCAATTTTTGCGGCCTTCGCCCATAACCTACAAAACGCCATTGCCGCGTCTGGCGGGGTGGCCATGCTACGTTCACAAACTCCCGGCGCTACCTCAGAACTAGACCATCTTGAGTCACTTATTGCTCATGATGTTGACGGCATTATTTTTGTCTCCGGCCGTCACGCTGATTATTTAGGCGATCTTAACCGCTATCAGGATTTAACGGATCGACGTATTCCGTTCGTTACTATTAATGGTGCCCGCCCAGAGATTGCCGCCCCAGACTTTTCTACTGGCGACGCCGCCGGGATCCGCGCTGCGATAGGTCACCTGGCCCAGCTTGGGCACAGCAATATTGCTCTGCTGACCGGCCGTTCCCATGTGGTTCCCTCAGCCCGGAAGTTAGCTGCCTTCCGTGAGGTTATGGACGAGCTATTTGACGTAGAAAACCCGTTAACGGCAGAGACTTTCTACACCTATGAGGCTGCGGCGGCGGCTACTGGCCCGCTTATTCGCGCCGGTGCCACGGCAGTGGTGTGCGGTTCTGACGTGCAGGCGCTGGGGGTAATTCGGGCTTTGCGCGACGCCGGATTAAGCGTTCCCGACGACGTCTCAGTAGTGGGTTATGACGACACCTTCCTTATGAGCCACGTGGATCCGGCCCTAACTACTGTGCGTCAACCGGTTAACGCCATTACTAACGCGGCCGTGCAAACCCTGTTTGACGCTATAGGTTCAGCCCGCACGCTTGTCCATGAGGATTACGTTTACAACCCTGACCTGGTGGTACGCTCCTCTACCGCGCCAATGCGACCGCGTTCCTAAACGCAGACGTTCCTAACCACGCTAAAGGGGCCAACTAAAAGTTGACCCCCTTGTACTCTAAGCTCCCACCAGCTTAGGCGCCGCACCAGCTTAAACCCCGTGGGCCTGACTGTTTTGCGCGCGGGCGGCGTTGTAGCGCCCTAGGGTTTCTAGCGCCACGCACACTATCCCAGCTGCGCACACGAGCACCAGCCAAGAGTTTGCGGTTAGCGCTGCCAGGTCAAAAAAGCCGCGTAGCGGCGCCAACAACACCACAGCTAAAGCAGCGGCGCTCATTATGACCACTAGCGCGGCCCGCCACCACACCCAAGGGCGCGCCGTCAAAGACAACAGCCACAGTCCCCCGGCCACAAGCACCAGGGTGCATACCGAACTGATTTGGTTACGGTTGGACCCCATCAAAATCAGGGTTAGCCGCGCACACAGCACCCCAACCACCACAATCACGCCGGCGGGCACAGACAATCGCAGCACGCGAGCCAAGAAACCAGCGCGGTAACGCTGATTAGTGGGCGCCAGGGCCAGCACAAAGGCTGGAATACCAATGGTTAGTGAAGAAACAATGGTCAGCTGACGCGGCAGGAAGGGATAAACAAACCCAGTTATAGCCACTACTGCTGCCAGCAGCGCCGCCCAGGTGGTTTTGGTTAGGAACAGTGAGGCTACGCGTTCCATATTGGCAATTACGCGCCTACCTTCAGCCACCACTGAGGGCAGGGCATCAAATTGGGAGTTAAGTAGCACCAGGCGCGAAACTGCTTTAGTAGCTGGGGCCGCATTCCCCATAGCGATACCCAGGTCAGCGTCTTTAAGTGCCAAAGCATCGTTGACGCCGTCGCCGGTCATGGCCACGGTGTGACCGCGAGATTTAAGGGCGTTAACGAAGGCACGTTTTTGTTCCGGGGTTACGCGCCCAAACACTGTGTGTTTTTCGAGCACGTCAGCTAAAGCCTGGGTGTCTTCAATGGCGGGCAGGGTGCGGGCATCAACCCCAACCGGTTCGCCACCGTCGGGGTTACGTAAACCCAGGTGCGCGGCAATAGCGGCCACAGTAACCGGGTTGTCACCGCTAATTACTCGTACTGCCACGCCTTGGCGCTTGAAATAATCCAGGGTTTGGGCGGCGTCGGGACGCACCTGCTCAGCTAGCACCACCAGCAGGGCGGCGGTTAGATCTTTTGGCAGCGTGGGGTTTTCACTTTGATCTAGCGCCTGGTTTGAGTGGGCTAGCACCAGCACACGTTTACCCGTGCCCGCCAGAGCTTTGACTCGCTCTAGTGCGGCGTTGTCAGTGCTGCCTAAGCCAGTGCCGTCAGAGTCCGCATTGTCCGTCTCCGTGCTGCCTGAGCCAGTGCTACCAGCCAGTACGATTTCGGGGGCTCCCAAAACATAGGCGCCAGCTTGGGTTTGCACTGCCGACCATTTACGGGCGGAGTTAAAAGCAATAGCGTAGCGGGCTTGGGCTGGTTCAAGGCCAGTTAGTCCAGCAGCGATAGCGCTGCCGGTAGCGTTGGCCTCACTGCCACCCACCAGATAGGCCAAGGCGGCCCGAGCGGCGTCGTCGGCACTGGCCAGGACGACGGCGCCAGTCCCAGCGCTACCCCCAGCGGCGTCGTCGGCACTAACCTTGCCAGCGGCGGGGCTGCCACCATCACCGTCAGCGCAAGCAGAACCCAAGCAGCTTTCAATATGGTCAAGCTCCACCGCGCCGCTAGTGAGCGTACCGGTCTTATCCAGGCACAGCATGTCCACGCGCGCCAGCACCTCAACTGCCGGCAATTCTTGCACCAGCACCTTACGTCGGGCCAAAGTCATGGCTGCCGCCGCGAAGTTAACCGAAGTTAGCAGTACCAGTCCCTGAGGCACCATACCCACCACTCCGGCCACGGCCAACACCACCGCAGCCTTCCACTGGCCACTGTCAAGTGAGCCGCTAATACCGCCCGCAACGCGCAGCTGCGACCACAGCAGCAGCAGTGTCATGGGCACAATAACCCAAGAAATCCAGGTCAGCACCCGGTTAGTACCCTCTTGTAGCTCGCTGGTGACCACTGAATATTTACGGGCCTCCATAGCCAAACGGTTAGCGTAGGAGTGCTCCCCCACCGCTGTGACGCGGATACGGGCGCTACCGCCAATCACTGTGGTGCCGCTTAAAACCTGATCATTTTCGTGCTTACGCACCGCCACCGACTCGCCGGTAAGAATCGACTCATCAATTTCGCAGCCATTAGAGCTAAGCACCTGGCCATCTGCGGGCACTTGATCGCCGCTACGCAGCTCCAGCAACTCCCCCAGTACTACCTGGGAAACCTCAATGTCTTTAGCTTCCCCATCGCGAATAACATGCGCCGTAGGGGCCGCTAACACCGCCAAATTATCCAGGGCGCGTTTAGCTCGCAGCTCCGCAATAGTGCCGGTAAGCGTATTTAGTAGCAGTACAAAACCGAATACGGCATCCTGCCAAGAGCCTACCGCCAGCACCACCACCACGGCGCTAGCCAAGATCGCGTTAAAAATCGTAAATACGTTCGCCCGCAAAATCGCGACTATAGAGCGCGAAGAAGAGTTATCAAACTCGTTAGTTTCATCTGCGGCACGCGCGTGGGCCACCTGTTTAAAACTAAGCCCTTGAGCTAAATAAAGCTCGTCTACTGCAGGCGGCGTATAGGAAGCGTGACCCACTCGCGCACTCATATTTTTCCTCTCTGTCAGCTTCAGCTGGCTTCTAGCCTCAGCCAGTTAGCTTTTAGTCTCGGCCAGTTAGCACCCTCAGACAGCCAGCACCCTCAGCCAGTTAGCTTCAGTCAGTTAGCTTCAGTCAGCTTCAGGAATGTGACGGCGGACAGACTCGGCGCTAACCGCCTGGCTTAGCGGTCCCTGCTTGCGCTGCATAGCGCGCGTGGCCAGCAGCGACGCCACCGCCGTAACCACCAGCGTCACCACAATCACTGCCAGAGAAAGCAGGTTCGAAGGCTCGGGCACAATCTCAATGGGCTTGCCGGAGTTAAGGAAAGACAGGTCATTTTCGTGCAGGGCGTGGTTGATCAGCTTGAAACCAATGAAGCTCAAAATCACGGCCAAGCCGTAAGACAGGTAAATCAGGCGCTCCAGCAGCCCGTCAATCAAGAAGAACAGCTGGCGCAAGCCCAGCAGCGAGAAAGCGTTAGCGGCCATCACCAGGTAGGGCTCCTGGGTTAAACCGAAAATCGCGGGGATAGAGTCAAAAGCGAACATCAAGTCTGCGCTACCCAAAGCGATAATCACCAGCAGCAGCGGGGTGATCATCAGCCGGCCACCGTGGCTAATAACTAGGCGGTTACCTACAAAACCCTCAGTGGTGGGCACCAGCTTACGCACCCAAGCGGTGAAGGTGTTTTCGTGGTACTCCTCCTCTTCACCCTCATCCTTTTTGTGTGCGCCTTCACGTACCTGGTTGATAGCGGTGTAAATCAAGAACGCGCCAAACAGGTAGAAAACCCAGCTGAACTGGGAGATCAGCACCGCACCCAAGGCAATAAAGACAAAGCGCAGCACCAGGGCAATGATAATGCCGTACATCAGGGCTTTTTGCTGGTATTCACGCGGCACCCTGAAGGCACCCAAAATAATGATAAAAACAAACAGGTTATCTACACTCAAAGACCACTCGGTGAGCCAGCCGGCATAGAACTGGCCCGCATATTGGCCCCCGTAGATGGCCCACACCAGCACCCCAAACAGCACTGCCAGGCTGATATAGCCAATAGACCAGGTGGTGGCTTCTTTCATGGTGGGGGCGTGCGGCTTGCGCACATGGCCCACAATGTCCACCGTAATCAGCGCAACGATGATGGTGATTAGGCCAATCCAGCCAAGCAAATGAACGTGCACTTAGGTGCTCCTCCGGTACGTGTCGCAGGTATCGAAGGTCTCCTCCCGCCCGCTTAGCTGGGCCCGCGACGCCGGGTTCGCCTGCTGCAAACCGTGATGACGACGTCGTTGTTAGTGGAAGTACTCCCCTTATGGTCACTGTTAACTATACCGCGAGCGCGGGTGGGTTTTGGTGGTGGGTTTCTGTGGGGTTTGTTTGTGGTTTGGGTTACTTTTGTGGGTTTTGGTTTGTGGTGGGGTGTGTTTGGGGGTGGGTTTAGCTGACTTGGTTTATGGTGCGGAGTTCTTTTTTGAGGTCTTTTAGTTCGTCGCGTAGGCGGGCGGCGAGTTCGAATTGGAGGTTGGTGGCGGCGGTGTGCATTTGTTGGGTGAGTTCTTCGATGAGGTTGGTTAGGTCTGTGGTGGTTGCGTTGGGTTTGGGGGTGTCGCGGTGGGTTTTGGTGTTTTTGGGTTGGGTGTTTTTGTGGTTGTTGCGGTAGCCGGTGGCGAGGAGGTCTTGGGTGTCGATGTCTTCGCGGGCGAGCATGTCGGTGACGTCGGCGATTTTTTTGCGTAGGGGTTGGGGGTTGATGCCGTGTTTTTTGTTGTAGGCGATTTGTTTGGTGCGGCGGCGTTGGGTTTCTTCGATGGCTTGTTGCATGGCGGGGGTGATTTTGTCGGCGTACATGTGTACTTCGCCGCTGACGTTGCGGGCGGCGCGGCCGATGGTTTGGATGAGTGAGGTGGTTGAGCGTAGGAAGCCTTCTTTGTCGGCGTCGAGGATGGCGACTAGGGAGACTTCGGGTAGGTCTAGGCCTTCGCGTAGGAGGTTGATGCCTACTAGTACGTCGTAGGTGCCTTGGCGTAGTTCTCGTAGGAGTTCTACGCGGCGTAGGGTGTCTACGTCTGAGTGTAGGTATTCGACGCGGATGCCTCGGTCTGCCATGTAGGTGGTTAGGTCTTCGGCCATGCGTTTGGTGAGGGTGGTGATGAGGATCCTTTCGTTTTTGTTTATGCGTTGGCGGACTTGGTTGAGGATGTCGTCGATTTGGCCTTGGGTGGGTTTGACGATGATTTTGGGGTCTACTAGTCCGGTGGGGCGGATGATTTGTTCTACGGGGGTGTCTGAGCGTTGTTGTTCGTATTTGCCGGGGGTGGCGGATAGGTAGAGGGTTTGGCCGATGCGTTGTTCGAATTCGTTGAATTTGAGGGGGCGGTTGTCGGCGGCGGAGGGTAGGCGGAAGCCGTGGTCGATGAGGATGCGTTTGCGTGAGGCGTCGCCTTCGTACATGGCGCCGATTTGGGGGATGGTGACGTGGGATTCGTCGATGACTAGTAGGAAGTCGTCTGGGAAGTAGTCGAGGAGTGTGTGGGGTGGTTGGCCGGGTTGACGGCCGTCGATGTGCATGGAGTAGTTTTCGATGCCTGAGCAGATGCCTACTTGTTGGAGCATTTCGAGGTCGTAGGTGGTGCGCATTTTGAGGCGTTGGGCTTCGAGGAGTTTGTTTTGTTTTTGGAGTTCTTTGAGGCGTTGGGTGAGTTCGGTTTCGATGCCTTGGATGGCTTGTTTCATGCGTTGTTCGCCGGCTACGTAGTGGGAGGCGGGGAAGATGTAGACGTTGTTGGTTTGGTTGATTACGTTGCCGGTGATGGGGTGGAGGGTGGCTAGGTTTTCGATTTCGTCGCCGAACATTTCGATGCGGATGGCGAGTTCTTCGTACATGGGGATGATTTCGATGGTGTCGCCGCGTACTCGGAAGGTGCCTCGGGTGAAGTCGATGTCGTTGCGGGTGTATTGCATGGCGACGAATTTGTGTAGGAGGGTGTCGCGGTCGATTTCTTGGCCTACTTGGAGGGGTACCATGCGGGCTACGTATTCTTCGGGGGTGCCTAGGCCGTAGATGCAGGAGACTGAGGCGACGACGACGGTGTCGCGGCGGGTTAGTAGGGAGTTGGTGGCGCTGTGGCGTAGGCGTTCTACTTCGTCGTTGATGGAGGAGTCTTTTTCGATGAAGGTGTCGGTTTGGGGGATGTAGGCTTCGGGTTGGTAGTAGTCGTAGTAGGAGACGAAGTATTCGACGGCGTTGTTGGGTAGGAGTTGGCGGAATTCTGCTGCCATTTGGGCGGCGAGGGTTTTGTTGGGTTCGAGGATGAGGGTGGGGCGTTGGATTTGTTCGATTAGCCAGGCGGTGGTGGCTGATTTGCCGGTGCCGGTGGCGCCTAGGAGGATGATGTCTTTTTCGCCTGCGTTTAGGCGTTTGGTGATTTCGGCGATGGCTTGGGGTTGGTCGCCGCTGGGTTGGTAGGGGCTGATTACTTTGAAGGGGTTTTGGGCGCGGCGCAGGTCTGGCATGGCCCTATTTTATGGGGGGTTTGGGTGGGGGTGGGGGTTTTATTCTGGGCGCGCAGCCCTGTGGCTTGGTTTGGGGTTTGGGGGTGTGGTGGTTTGGGTTAGGGCGTTGATGGCTTGCCAGACTTTTTTGGTTTGGGTTTGTAGTTCAGCGGGGGTGGTGTTGTTGGTGATGATCCAGTGGTGGGGTGCTTGGGCGGCGATGCGGCGGCGTTGGGTGTCGCTGGCTTGGTTGGCGATGCGGGCTTTGGCTTGGGTGGGGTTTAGGCCGCGTTTGTTTAGGCGTTGTAGGCGGGTGTTTAGTTCGGTTTCTACTACGACGACGCCGTCGTAGGGCGGTAGGTTGCCCTCTAGGGCTTGTTCGGCTAGTAGGGGCACGTCGTAGATGGCGATGGGGGTTTTAGCTTGGGTTAGCTGGCTCCAGGCTTGGGCGGCGATTAGGGGGTGGGTGATGTTTTCTAGGTCGGTGCGGGCGGTGGGGTTGGTGAAGACGATTTTAGCTAGGGCGTCCCGGTTTAGTTGGCCGCTGTCGTCGATAATGTTGGCCCCGAAACGCTTAGCTACCTGGGTTAGGGCTTTGCTGCCTGGGGCTAGTAGGTTGTGGGCGATTTGGTCGGCGTCGACGACGGTGGCCCCCCAGGTGGCGAAGAGTTTAGCGACGCTAGTTTTTCCGCTACCGATCCCCCCGGTGAGGCCGACAATGAAAACCATTAGTTTTCTTCCACCCAGGCGGCCAGTGTGGCAGCTAGTTTAGGTACGTCCACGTCGGTGGGTACATGCAAAAACCCGGCTTTAGCCCCATAGGTTTTAGTGGCTTGGATGGCGCTGTAAAGCGTGGTGTTACAAACATAGGTGCCCGCATGCCAGGAGATAGCGGCGTCAAAGCCAGCGTTTTTTAGCTTACCTAGCAGGGCGGCGGTGTTGATGGTGGCAAACAGGCCGTCGGCGTCGGCAGGGTCTACCGCAGAGCGGGTGGGGCTAAAACCACTGTTATCTTGGCCTTCTTGCTCGTTAACGGCTATGCGTTCAACATGCAGCTGCCTGGCGGCAGCGTAAAGCCCGCAAGATAAAACAATCTGGGGGCGTTTAGCTTCAATTAGGGCCTGGATACGTCCGC
>ERZ1699235.822-NODE-822-length-10909-cov-5.476164_pt1 | contig 10909 bp, 10 predicted proteins | sample MGYA00581546_ERZ1699235 | MGnify/ENA primary metagenome ERZ1699235 (study PRJEB42319, sample SAMD00040334) | human oral metagenome | material: saliva | host: Homo sapiens | study: EMG produced TPA metagenomics assembly of PRJDB4115 data set (Metgenomic analysis of... | reverse complement strand
CTCAAACTCAAAAAATTCCTTACCAATTAATCGTTGGTGACAAGGAAATGGAAGAGCAGGCTGTAAACGTTCGCCGTTATGGTCAAAAAGAAACAGAAACCATGCCGGTAGATGCATTTGTAGAATTGATTCTTGCAGATATTGCAAATAAATCTCGTGTTGAGAAATAAAACGATCACAGTCTGAGAAATATTTTTTAGTAAGAAAAAGCAACAACTATTTCAGTTGTTGCTTTTTCTATTTAACCTGAGCTAGTAGTGATCGGTCAAACCACCACAAATAGTATCCTCATCAACAATCCTTTCTATCCATTAACTTTTGGATATAGGATATCCTCCCAAGATTTGCTTCCATGAGTTAGATAAGTTGACTATCCTCAATCCTTGTCTGCCTCAATTTCTTTTACGATGTCATCTTGTGAATCTTTTTCAGAGAGTTTTTGATCGATATACTTGTCAATGTTTTCGTAAAATTCCTTGATCGTCTCACTATCTAATTTTGTCGAATTGTTGAATTGCTTGACTTTCAATTGAACAGATTGAATACCGTAAGAGGCTTGTTTTTGGCGAATGGTTTCTAATTCTTCTTCTGAAATCGGATCTCCAACAACCGTCAAGACCAATTCATTATTACTTGACTTGTAGACTTGATTAATGACTGTATGATTGGCGAACTCTTTTGCTACAAACTGTTTGATTCCTTCTTTTCGCGCTTGATCCATCGTCAGAGTGACTGCTGAATAGCTGGCTGGAAGAATCAATAATACAATCAAGGATATCAAGCCAATTCTCATTTTAATGTTTAGCTCTTTAAATGAACTTAAGGGAGATTTTCTCATCAAAATTCTTGTTCCAACAATGTTGATTAGCATGATAAAGACACAGTTGATCAAGAAAAGATAGAGAGCCCCAAATAAAAATCGTACATTTCCATTAGCTAAACCGTAACCTGCAGTACAGATAGGTGGCATCAGAGCTGTTGCAATGGCTACTCCTGGCACGATATTGTTTGCTTCTTTTTTCCTTGAACCAATTACACCTGCTATCCCACCAGCAATAGCAATGAGAACATCCCAAATGGTTGGAGAGGTTCGTGCAATCAATTCGCTACTTGCATAAGATAAGGGAGAAATCCAGAAATACAGAGTCGAGACAAGCAAACTGACCAATACTTGAGTAAATAAAACCTCTAGAGATTGCTTGATTAAACGCGTATCAAAAATAGCTAAACCAAACCCCAGTCCAACAATCGGTGTCATAAGAGGGGAAATCAGCATGGCTCCAATAATGACAGCTGTTGAATTCATATTTAGACCTATAGAGGCAATAAAAATCGCACACATCAAAATCACTGTATCTCTTAAACGAACATGAAGGTCATCATATAGTTTCTCGCGGAATTCACGTGTTGAATAATTTCCGGACATTGGTTACTCCTTTTATTTCATATAATCTTGTTTCTGCATGGATGATGGTAGAGAGACTTCTGTCCAAACTGACATGTTTTTAATTCTCACTTATAATTCTTTTGAACATTATCTTTTAAATATCCATCAGTCCATCCTACATATTATATCAAAAATTTTACAGTCTTTCTCTAACGAACTCTATTCCGTAACGATCAATCAATTTAATCATGTACCTAATATTAGAATTGTTTATCCCAAATTTATTTGAAAGCTTCTCTAAGCTATATCCTTGTTTTCTAAGTTCATAGATCTGAACTTTATCATCATAAGTTAACTTCATGATAAAAACACCCCAAAAGTTAGATTTTTTTCTGTCTAACTTTTGGGGTTCAGTTCAGAAGAACCTTGATACTATGCGTTTTATTCTTTATAATTTAGCTATTTCAAAATTACAAGTTCTCCATTCTTAATTTCCCAAACTTGGTCAAACTTACTTAATAATTCGTTTTGGCGATGTAAAGTAACAATGACGGCACTTGGTAGTTCCAGAACTCTTTCCAATTCCATTTTAAACTGATTAGTATCCAAGGCAGAGAAAGGTTCGTCTAGGATAAGCAATGGATTTTTACGATTTTTCTCACGATTTAAATACATTCGTTGTTGCTGACCACCTGACAGGGATTGTGGTGGAATTTTTTCAAAATCTTCTTCTCTGAATTTTTCATTGAAACTATTGAATAGCGTTACATTATTTTCATAACTTGAAATAAATGTATGTTCTTGTTGCAGAATCATACCGAATCTTCCCCAAAGATGGTCCAAAACAAGCCCATCTAGCACAATTTGTCCTTCAAAATCTTCATCTGTTCCATTTAAAATGTTGAGAAGACTACTTTTTCCAGACCCATTCTTACCAATAAGCGCAATTTTATCCCCTTTTTGAATCGTAGCGGAAGTAATTATCAATTTTGATTCTCCCAGTTGTTTGGAAATATTTTTCAAAGTAATCGTATCAAAAGAATGTTGAGGTGCTTGAACTGAAACGGGTCTCCCAACAATGTTTTGAAAACTCTTGATTACAGGCTTTACGGACTCTAACATTTGTAAATCATAAAGGATTTCCTGTATTGGTTCAGAAAAAGCATTAATATATCCGAAACTCGCCACCACCTCAGGAATACCGAGTTGCTGGTGAGATAGAGAGTAGGCTAAATAAATAAACAGAACAAGACTAATGAATTCAAAAGAAACACCTGTCAATAAGATGCCTGTAATTTTTGTCAAACCATACTTAAAATACTTATCCTGCAAATTCTTTAGAGAACTCTTTTGTTGATTCAAAAAATGCGACATAGTTAGTTTATTTACCAAATGATGTCCCATGAGCAAATCCTCCAAAGTTCGATAGTAATCTCCTTGTTTTTTCAAGTAAACCTGTCTACGATTAGCGGTCAACTTCCCAACGATTTTAGGAATTTGAATACTAATTCCAGTGGAAAAGATTAAAATCAGTGATACAATAGGATTAATTGTTCTGCTAATAATGAAAGCGTAAATGATGATACGTAAAATTTGTTTGATAAAACTCATCAATGGAGGAAGGTAATCCTTTTCCAACGAATCTAGGTCATTAGATTGATAGGAAATATACTCTGCTACTGTTTTCTGCTTGAAATCGTGGTGACTGAGTCCCAGAAGTGAACGAAACCACTCATTTTTCAAAGTAGTCGAAAAGATAATCCCCTGCTTCCAATCAAGTATCATTTGGATATAGTTACAACTCAAATAGCCTGCCACTGACATAGAGTAACCATATAGAGCTACTTGATAATCCCCTTTGATTAATGCCTGCGTGAAATACGGTAACAAAGCTGTGCAGATATTCGATACTACACCAAAAAGAAAATTAAAGAAGAGATACCATCTAATAGTTTTAAGATATGGTAGCATATACGATACTCCTTGCTAATGCGTTTTTTTTTACATATCGCAGAACAATCTCTACTATTCCTTATTTCAGATAGTGCGATACTCGGACATTGAGTGCAATAATTGTAAATCACACAAGTACTGCAGTTTTTACTATCATTCAAAATATAATTTGCTATTTTGTAAAATATAGGTCTATCCCATGTTTCTTTGATAGATGTAAAATGAATATTTCCAATACTTCTATTGAAAGTAAGCTTTTTCAGTTTTTCTAACGATTTAGGCTATTTCGTGACACACCCACAATCCGTGAAAATTCTGGTTATATCAGATTATGTGATTTTCGTAAGAATTTTATATTGTCTCCAATCATGGCAGTCTCCTTTTACTTGATAAAACTATTATAACATTTAGAAATTAAAAACTGGTTCAAAATCAATAGAATGTGTGTATTCGATACATTCAATAAATTCTTGGAAACAGTTCTACACCAGTTACACAAATCTATATACACCTATCTCATTCAAAATAAAAAGAAAGCTGCAGTTCTTTTAATCCTGTATCAACGATTCATTCTGAAATCGAATAGGAGACATTTCCCAAGTCTACAATTCACTTCATCTCAAATTAATTTTTGTAATTCACCCTTAGTTTATAGATTTTATACTCAACAAAAGTATAAAGCATACAAAACTTCACTTTGAACCAGTATTTATACTATATTCCGTATTAAAAACTCTATTATTGGTTTTGTAAAAAACAGTCTTCAAATATCCTGAAATATAGCAAAAAGAGATTGGGTAAAAACTCATTGTCTCTTCTCACTCAAGGACTAAGTTCACTTGAGCAAACTGAATCCGCACTATCGTTCCTTTTCCGACCTCAGACTCGATACGAATCTGGTGCCCCAGTTCTTCAGAAATTTTCTTAGATAGGTAAAGTCCAAGTCCAGATGACTGCTGAGTTAGGCGTCCATTATATCCTGAGAAACCACGTTCAAAGACTCGGAGGACATCACTGTTTTTTATCCCGATTCCCGTATCCTTGATACAGAGTTCCTGGCCTTCCATATAAATCTCCAGACCACCTTCCTTGGTGTACTTGAGACTATTTGAGATGATTTGCTCAATAACTACTAGCAACCACTTCTTATCCGTCACGATTTCTTTATCAAGGTCATGTAGATTGACATTTAATCCTTTTTGAATAAAGAAAAGAGCATATTTACGAATTATTTCCTTGACCAAATCCTCAATTTGCACCTGCTTTAAGACCAAATCATCATGAAAACTTTCTAAACGCAGGTACTGTAAGACTAGATTAGTATAGGAGTCGATTTTGAAAATTTCCTGTTCTAATTGCTGCTTCAGTTGGCGGTCGGCTACTTCTGCAACTAAGAGTTGACTAGCTGCAATGGGGGTCTTAATCTGATGAACCCACAAGGTATAGTAATCCAGCAAATCCGTCAATTTTCTTTCTGAATCTGACCTCTGCTGATAAAGTTCCATCTCACGCGCTTCTAATTTTTCTGCTAAAACTATTTCCAAAGGAGATTTGGCTTCCCTCTCCCCATAGAGAATTTCCTGACGATAGACCTGCATTTCCACCAATATGTCCCAAGTGAAAAATAAGATGGTTACAAAGCAACACAAGAGAAAAAAGTAGAGAAAGTAAGTTCCTAAACTTGCAAATAAAAACTGAAAGAGCAAAACCAGAAACGTCAAAGAAAGCAGATAAACAAACAGACGACTACGGGAGCGCAGATAGGCTAGAAAAAATTGTTTCCAATCAAGCATGCTTTAATCCATACCCTATCCCTTTCTTGGTCTCGATAAATCCTACCAAGCCCTGCTCTTCCAACTTTTTACGCAAACGAGCCACATTAACAGATAGGGTATTGTCATCAATGAAAAAGTCACTGTTCCAAAGTTCCCGCATGAGATCGTCACGCGCTACAATATTGCCCGCATGCTCAAACAAAACTCGTAAAATCTGGAATTCGTTCTTGGTCAAATTCAAGACTTGCCCTTGATAATGTAAATCCATTGATTTGGTATTGAGGATAACACCAGCATATTCCAGTAAACTCTCGTCACGCCCAAACTCATAGGAACGGCGCAACAAGCCCTGAACCTTGGCGAGAAGAACCTGCTGATCAAACGGCTTGGTCACAAAGTCATCCGCGCCCATATTGATTGCCATGACAATATCCATAGCCTGGTCTCTCGAAGACAGAAACATGATGGGTACCTTGGAAATCTTGCGAATCTCCTGACACCAGTGATAGCCATTAAATAAGGGCAAGCCAATATCCATAAGGACCAGATGAGGTTCCGATTGGACAAAAAGACTCAAAACTTCCATAAAGTCTTCTACCAGAACCACTTCAAATCCCCATTCAGAGAGCATTTTCCCGACCTGTTGACGAATAACCTGATCATCTTCTACTAGTAAAATCTTGTGCATCTGATTCTCCTTTGCTAATTTTAGGAGTCTTAAATCCTTTAGTATAAATAGAGGGCTTAGTATCTAATACTTTTTTGACATTTCCTTGTCACAACAGCTCAAAGACAGATAGTGAATAACCCCATTGATATCATACCTTATTTTCAGACATAGTGCCAGCCCTACCCTTTTATTTTTAATTTTTTCAACCTTCATTTCAGTTCTTTTATCCATCCCCTTAACCAAAATTTATATCTATTCTTCCAAACCTTGAGTGTAGTTAAAACGACACTCTATACTCTTCTAACATCGAAAAGCTCCTTATCGAGTGGTATCCGTAAAAAGTTCTAGCTTTCAGATTGACAATCTGAAAAAGATTTGTTAAGATATGAATGAACAAGTTTTAATATTCATTCATAAAAGAGGTGAATCAAATTGGACAAAAAACAGGCTTTGAAATCCGCAGCTTATGAAGTTTTTTCAAAAAAAGGATACAAGGCGACAGGAATTTCAGAAATTGCTAGACAAGCTCATATGGCAGTCGGATCTTTTTATAACTATTACGAAAGTAAAGAGGCTATTTTTTTAGATATCTACATTGATGAAAACAACCGTGTTCGCCAAACTATGATCGAAGAACTGAATTGGGAAATTGATATGATTGATCTTATTAGTCAACTCTTTGCTCAATCCAGAGCACTCGTTTCTTCCAATAAAATCCTTGCAGAATGGTACAATCCTGCCATCGCAGATGAGTTACATAGCTACTATTCCTCAGAAGAAGGGAAAGTCACGAATCCATTTCATCAATTTCTCGTGAAAACCTTTACTCATCGTTTGCAGACTGAAGGCCATTCTCCAGAAAAAATTCAAGATATTTTACAAGTTTACAACCTATTTTACTACATGGATATGCATATCACAGAAAATGATTTTCCAGATATTAGCAAAACTGTAGAAATACTAGCAACCAACTTCATTAAAGGAATACTGAAATAAAGAAATCTTTTCTTTATTTTTTGGAAATTATTGAATGAAAAAAAATATTATTCATTCATAGAAAATTACTACACTATAGGAGTTAAAAATGAAACGAGGGAAAAAAATGTTCATAATTATTCTAACTACACTTGGAGTGCTCGGCTTTATATCTTGGGGAATCATTACCTATCTTGGACGAAGTCAAACTTTATCGATAAAATCCATTGAAAATCCCAGCGGAGATTTGTATTTAGTTCACATCACAAAACCAAAAAATCAAATATGGAAATCTGGCTCCTATGCTCAGTTTAAGCTTCCTGACAGCTCGTTTGGTCCAGACAAAAGTCCAGTAAAGGAGAATCAGGCTAGCCGATGGCTAACCATTGCTTCCACTCCTGATGAGGATGAAATTCTTATTGTAACCCATAATAGTGGTAGCATGTTTAAGAAAACCTTAACACATTTACCAGCTGGTAGTAAAATTGAGATGAGTTGGCTGGAGTCATCTTTATCTGTTAAAGACAATGACCAAGCACTGGTTTGTTTTGCCTCTGATGTCGGTATTTCTACTCTACGTCCAGTTGTGAAGGAGTGGGCTGGTAAGCGCTCCATCATTCTTAATCATTTAGACAAAGGAGTAAACATTTTTGATAATGAGTTAAGAGAGCTTAGTAAGAATAATCCGAATCTAACTTATAAAACTAGCGAAACCTTTTCTCAAAGCCAAGCATTTTTAAAAAATGCGGTTGTGGAATACGGTAACCAAGCTATTTATCTCTTAACCGGCCAACCTGATGATATAAATGAGATGAAAAATTTCTTAAAAGAGAATGGGATTGACGACAAACAGATACAAACAAGTATGTTTAGAGGTTTGAAATAAAAGCAAACTGTCTTCTATGTGTCTGAATCATACCATTATAGGTCGGTATGTAGAGAGCTCGTACAAACCAACTAGTAAATTCTATGTGATTGTGATAAGATAAATAAAAAGAAAGGAGCCCTTATGGCCAATATTTTTGACTATCTGAAAGATGTAGTGCACGATTCTTATTACGACCTTCCTTTAAATGAATTAGACATTCTAGCCTTAACAGAAATCACCTACCTCTCCTTTGATAATCTGGTCTCCGCAAGTCCTCAGCTACTTTTAGACCTAGCTCCTCAGGTTCCAAGGGAGACTAACATGTTGACCAGCAAAAATCGCCTCCAGCTATTAGATGAGCTGACTCAACACAAACGTTTCAAAAATTGCAAACTCTCCCATTTTATCAACGATATCGACCCTGAACTGCAAAAACAGTTTGCGGCTATGACCTACCGCCTCACTCTCGATACCTATCTGATTGTCTTTCGTGGGACTGATGACAGTATCATTGGCTGGAAGGAAGATTTTCACCTGACCTATATGAAGGAAATTCCTGCTCAAAAGCACGCTCTCCGCTATTTAAAGAACTTTTTTGCCTACCATCCTAAGCAGAAGGTCATTCTGGCTGGGCATTCCAAGGGAGGAAATCTAGCCATCTATGCTGCTAGTCAAATTGAGCAAAGCTTGCAAAATCAAATCACAGTAGTTTATACCTTTGATGCGCCTGGCCTCCACAAAGAACTGACACAAACTGAGGGCTATCAAAGGATAATGGATAGAACCAAGGTCTTCATCCCACAAGGTTCCATTATCGGTATGATGCTGGAAATCCCTAACCAACAAATCATCGTGCATAGTACTGCCTTAGGTGGTATCGCCCAGCACGATACCTTTAGTTGGCAGATTGAGGACAAGCACTTCGTCCAACTGGATAAAACCAACAGTGATAGCCAACAAGTAGACTCAACCTTCAAGGAGTGGGTGGCCACAGTCCCTGATGATGAACTCCAGCTCTACTTCGATCTCTTCTTTGGCACCATTCTAGATGCTGGGATTAGCTCCATTAATGACCTGTCCTCCTTCAAGGCTATCGAACATATTCATCATCTCTTTGTCCAAGCTCAATCCCTCACTCCAGAAGAAAGAGAAACCATGGGGCGCCTTACCCAATTATTGATTGATACCCGTTACCAAGCCTGGAAGAATAGATAGTACCTTTCAAAAATCAAATGAATACAAAACAAAAGACCTAGAATACATACTTTCATGTGCATTCTAAGTCTTTTTAAATAAAATCTAACTACCAAATAACCCCTTTATAGGCTAGCAAAATGATAACTAATATCGGAACATAAAAGGCGAGGAAGAGCCATTTCATTTTAACACAGAGAGCCACGTACTCCCGAATAAAAGCAGATGGTATGTAGTAGCCGGCTGTCCTACATCCGAGTCCATCTCCCTTCATATTTAACTTACGAGCATAAGTACTAGTTCTAAAGACATGATAGTCATTTGTAACAAAGAGGAAACACGGATTTTCAACCAATTGTTCTCCAATTTCTTTTGAAAACAATAAATTTTCATAGGTTGTTCTGGACTTATCTTCAAGAAGAACAGATTCCTTGCTGACATCTGTCTCTTCTAAAATATAGTTATAAATGGCCTGCGCTTCAGAAATCTTTTCATCTCCTCCTTGACCACCACTGGCAATAATTTTTATGTTAGAATTCTTAGACTTGTGGTAAGCTTCTACTGCCTTATCAATTCTCCTCTTTAGCAAAGGTGTTACCTTTTCTCCGCCTAATAAACCAGCACCGTGAATGATAATAAAATCATAATGCTTCTTCTTAGGAATAAAGAGATATAAAATAGAGTACAACATAAAACCCACGAAAGCAAAACCAAAAATAAAGTAAGAATAAACGATTAATACAAATAAAATGTTTAGAAAGTGATATGTATAAAATAATTCATTTCGATTTCCTAATCGAAATGAAATCAAGGGAAAAAATACCAAAATGACTATTCCAAAAAGCGTTGAGAGATAATTGGCTTTTGAACGTCCCTCTCGCTTCAGCAGGATAACACCATTATAGATTAAAAAGATACCACTCAAAAAAATCAGAAACGGGAGTAAAACAAAGGCAACTACATAAAAAGCTAACTGAATATTCTCATACCCATTTTTATAAAAAAGGTGAGATAGAGAAATATAACTTAAAATGAGGGATAATAAAAATAATACTGGATTCCACAAACTTCTGTTATCTTTCCAAAATGACACTATAAAGGCTAATACAATTCCTATAACGAGATACATTTCTTCCTCCTTTTATAACTACATTTTATCATAATTATCCGGCGTAAAAAAGAGGGCATCTATCCCTCTTACTCCTTCATTTGACTCTCCGCATCAGCCACGACTTGTTCTAGACTGGTCTGACCAAGTTCAGCCTCCATAGCCAGCTGAATTCTCTCCAATTTTTGATCCAAAACATCATGAATATGAGCTCCGACTGGGCAATTTGGATTTGGATTGTCATGAAAACTGAAGAGTTGACCTGTCTTACCAAGACACTCAACCGCTTGATAAACATCTAAGAGACTAATGTCCTTGAGATCCTTAACAATCTCCGTTCCCCCTGTTCCTCGCGCTACTGAAATCAGATTTGCCTTCTTCAACTGGGACAAGGTTTTTCTGATAATGACAGGATTGACCCCGACACTAGCAGCCAGAAAATCACTGGTCACCTTGCTTTCCTTCCCCTCGAGGGCAATGATTATCAGCATATGAGTCGCAATGGTAAATCTACTTGGAATTTGCATCCTCTTCTCCTTTTGACGAGGCTACCCTGCCCCTACTCTTCTTTTTCTTTTATTATACCCTTTTTCGTTGTAATGTCAATCGTTACCACTTTTCAACCAAGCATCTAATTCCCTATCATAGCCCTCTTTCTGGGCCAATTCTCTCAGAAATTCCTGATGATGAGTATGGTGAATACCATTGACCAGACTTTCATAGTAAACCTCAAAATAAGGAAGTTTGAGGTCTTTAGCCAGTTGCAATTCAGCTGCCACATCGTAGTCTACCCGTCGGAAGTCCATATCTACCAAGCCCTTGTCATCAAACTCCAAAATCATATACTGGGCTCGCAAGTCCTTCCGTAACTGGGCATCTAAAAAGAAAGGTTGCCCAATCGAACCCGGATTGACAATCAATTGCCCACCAGTCCCGTAACGAAGCAACTGCTGGTGAATATGACCATAAACAGCGATAT
>ERZ1699235.817-NODE-817-length-10942-cov-2.649931_pt1 | contig 10942 bp, 5 predicted proteins | sample MGYA00581546_ERZ1699235 | MGnify/ENA primary metagenome ERZ1699235 (study PRJEB42319, sample SAMD00040334) | human oral metagenome | material: saliva | host: Homo sapiens | study: EMG produced TPA metagenomics assembly of PRJDB4115 data set (Metgenomic analysis of... | reverse complement strand
AGATTATGCTCGATAATCACAATCGAGTTGCCTTTGCCTTTCAGGCGGCCTATGACTTCCAGCAGCAGGGCGATGTCGGCGAAGTGCAGGCCGGTGGTGGGTTCGTCGAGGATATAGAGCGTTCTGCCGGTGTCGCGTTTGGAGAGTTCCAAGGCGAGTTTGACGCGCTGGGCTTCGCCGCCGGATAGGGTGGTGGCGGATTGGCCGAGGCGGATGTAGCCGAGGCCTACGTCCATGAGGGTTTGCAGTTTGCGCGATACGGTGGGGACGGCGTCGAAAAATTCGCGGGCTTCTTCGACGGTCATGTCGAGGACTTGGCTGATGTTTTTGCCTTTGTATTGGATTTCGAGCGTTTCGCGGTTGTAGCGTTTGCCGTGGCAGACTTCGCAGGGGACGTACACGTCGGGCAGGAAGTGCATTTCGACTTTAATCACGCCGTCGCCTTGGCAGGCTTCGCAGCGGCCGCCTTTGACGTTGAAGGAGAATCTGCCGACGTTGTAGCCGCGTTCGCGCGAGAGGGGGACGCCGGCGAAGAGTTCGCGGATGGGGGTGAACAGGCCGGTGTAGGTGGCGGGGTTGGAGCGCGGGGTGCGGCCGATGGGGGATTGGTCGACGTTGATGACTTTGTCGAGGTGTTCGAGGCCGCGGATGTCGTCGTATGGGGCGGGTTCTTCTTGGGCGCGGTTGAGTTCGCGGGCGGTGATTTTGGCGAGGGTGTCGTTAATCAGGGTAGACTTGCCGCTGCCGGATACGCCGGTGATGCAGGTAATCAAACCGAGCGGCAGTTCGAGGGTAACGTTTTTGAGGTTGTTGCCGCGCGCGCCTTTGAGGACGAGCATTCGGTCGGGATTGACGGGCGTGCGTTCAGACGGCACGGCAATGGATTTTTTACCGCTGAGGTATTGTCCGGTAACGGAGTTTTCGCATTTGGCGACATTTTCGGGCGTGTCGGCAATCAGTACGTTGCCGCCGTGTTCGCCTGCGCCCGGGCCCATATCGACGACGAAATCGGCTTCGCGGATGGCGTCTTCGTCGTGTTCGACCACAATCACGCTGTTGCCCAAATCGCGCAGGCGTTTGAGGGTGGCGAGCAGGCGGTCGTTGTCGCGCTGGTGCAGGCCGATGGAGGGTTCGTCCAAAACGTACATCACGCCGGTCAGGCCGCTGCCGATTTGGCTGGCGAGGCGGATGCGTTGGGCTTCGCCGCCGGAAAGGGTTTCGGCGGAGCGGCTTAAATTCAGGTAATCCAGCCCGACGTTAATCAGGAAGCCGAGCCGCTCGGTGATTTCTTTGAGGATTTTTTCGGCGATTTGTTTTTTGTTGCCGTCCAAATCCAGCGTTTCAAAGAATTGGTGGGTTTTGGTCAGCGGCCATGCGGAGATTTCGTGCAAGGGTTCGCCGCTGACGTAAACGTAGCGGGCTTCTTTGCGCAAACGTGCGCCGCCGCAGCTTGGGCAGGCGCGGTGGTTTTGGTATTCGCGCAGTTTTTCGCGCACGGTTTCGCTGTCGGTTTCGCGGTAGCGGCGTTCGAGATTGGGGATGATGCCTTCGAAGGCGTGGCTGCGGTTGAAGGTGGTGCCGCGTTCGGACAGGTAGGTGAAGTCGATGACTTCTTTGCCCGAACCGTGCAACACGACTTTTTTGACTTTTTCCGGTAGGCTTTCCCAAGCGGCGTTGACATCAAATTTATAATGATGCGCCAGCGATTGAATCATTTGGAAATAGAATTGGTTGCGCTTATCCCAGCCGTCAATCGCGCCTGCGGCTAAGGATAATTCGGGATGGGCGACCACTTTTTCGGGATCGAAAAAATTGGTGTTGCCCAAGCCGTCGCAAGTCGGGCAGGAACCCATCGGGTTGTTGAACGAAAACAGGCGAGGCTCTAATTCAGGCAGGCTGTATGAACATACGGGGCAGGCGAAACGTGCAGAAAACCAATGTTCTTCGCCGCTGTCCATTTCCATTGCCAGCGCACGTTCGTTGCCGTGGCGCAGCGCGGTTTCAAAACTTTCCGCCAGACGTTGTTTGATGTCGGCTTTTACTTTCACACGGTCGATGACCACGTCGATATTGTGTTTGATGTTTTTTTCCAGCTTCGGTACTTCGTCGAGCTGATAGACCTCGCCGTCCACGCGCACCCGCGCAAAACCCTGCGCCTGCAAGTCGGCAAAGAAATCGACAAACTCGCCCTTACGCTCGCGCACTGCCGGTGCAAGAATCATCACGCGCGTGTCTTCCGGCAGCTTCAACACGGCATCGACCATCTGAGACACGGTCTGGCTGGACAACGGCAGATTGTGTTCGGGGCAATACGGCGTGCCGACGCGGGCGTATAAAAGGCGCAGGTAGTCGTGGATTTCCGTTACCGTGCCGACGGTGGAACGCGGGTTGTGGCTGGTGGATTTCTGCTCGATGGAAATTGCAGGCGACAGGCCTTCGATCAAATCGACATCGGGTTTGTCCATCATCTGCAAAAACTGCCGCGCATAGGCAGACAGGCTCTCGACATAACGTCGCTGCCCTTCGGCATACAGCGTGTCAAACGCTAGCGACGATTTGCCGCTGCCTGACAATCCAGTTACCACAACGAGCTTGTGGCGCGGAATGTCCAAATCGACGTTTTTCAAATTATGTGTACGCGCGCCGCGGATGCGGATGGTGTCGTTGTCGTGTGAATGTTTGGGATGATGGTTGCACATGGTGTCAGGCCGTCTGAAAAATAAAATAAACGGCTATTGTAGCACTTTTCAAATGTCAGACTGGATAGATAAAGCTTTTGATATATATAAAAGAAACAAAAAGGCCGTCTGAAAATGTGTTTTCAGACGGCCTTGATATAGATGGATCAGCTTGTCAGTCGATTTTGCGGAGAATTTCGCGCAGGGCTTTTTGCCAGTCGGACGGTTTGATACCGAACTCGGTCTCTAGGCGTGAGCAATCCATGATGCTGTATGCCGGACGCGGAGCAGGCAGGGGATATTGATCGGTGGTAATCGCGTTCAGTTCCGGAACGCGGAAGCTGTCGTCTAATTGTTGGGCCGTCTGAAAGATGGCTTTGGTAAATTCGTACCATGTTGCCGATTTATTGCCACAGTAATGGAAGATGCCGCGCGGGGAGGTGGGTTGTTGTAATAATTCGATAATGGCGTGTGCCAAATCGCCTGCATAAGTCGGACAGCCGGTTTGGTCGTGAACGACGGAGAGGGAATCGCGTTCTTTGGCAAGGCGCAACATGGTTTTGACGAAATTGCTGCCGTATTCGCTAAACAGCCATGAGGTGCGAATAATAATGCTTTCCGGATGCGCGGCCAAAGCCAAAAGTTCGCCCGCTACTTTGGATTGACCGTAAGTGCTGCGTGGATTGGTGTAGTCGGTTTCGCGGTAAGGGCGTTTGCCTTCGCCGTCGAATACATAATCAGTGGAAATATGGATAAAGCGGGCGTGTGCGGCGCGGGCGGCTGCAGCCAGGTTGTGAACGGCGGTTGCGTTGACGGCAAAAGCGGCTTCAGCGTTTTCTTCTGCTTTATCGACGGCAGTGTAAGCTGCGGCATTAACGATGGCATCTGGTTGGAAGTTTTTGATCATATGATGCACGGCTTCGGTATCGGTAATGTCCAGCGAAGTAGAATCGGTAGCAATCAGTTCCCAATCTTCGGGCAGGCGGTCGCGCAGACAACGGGCAAGCTGGCCTTTGGCTCCGGTCAATAAAGTACGCATGGTTGAGTATCTCCTCTGATGGCTGTTAAATAGGTGTCTGCGTCATTATAGTGTAAGTACGACAAATTCACATTATTAGCATCGAACAAAATACAAACAGGGCTGTATTTGAGTAAGTAGTCGATATTATCTACCTATAATGTAACTATTTATCAATATTTTAATAATATACTATAACTATAGTTAAAATATAGGTTTTAACTAGATGGATTAAGCAGTTATATTGGTTAAGAAATTGTGAATAAATGTTAATGTTTTTATGATTATTAGGATAATGGTATTTAAAATTAGGGGAACTTCTGTCCTTTTGTCGGTAAATTCTACCGTTTGATATTTTTGAGTAAATATTTTGCAAAATATTACTAAAATAATAATTGGGCAAGGACGGATTTGCTCGTTCCGTCAACCCAATATTTTATTAACTTTTGGGAGTAATTATTATGGCATACTGTTACGGGGGGTATTATACTAGACCCCTGGTTAGTTCTTACTGCGCTCCTGCGCCTAAGGCTTCCTACTCTTCTTACTACTGCGCTCCTGCAGCAAAATCTTCTGTTTCTATCGGCAGCATCGCTAGCATTGCCAGCGTCGGCGTGTCAGTAGTTAATGCGGTAACCGGTTTGGTTTCTGCTATTGCGGCTTTCTGCCCACCGGCAAAAACGCCTAATTACAAATGTGTTCCGGTTTGCCCACCTTACAACTGCAATCCGATCAAACCGATCCCATGTCCAAAACCACAACCTAAACCTCAGCCTAAACCTCAACCAAAACCTGAGCCTAAACCTGAGCCACAACCAGAACCGCAACCAGAACCAAAACCACAACCAAAACCTGAGCCTAAGCCAGAACCGAAACCTGAGCCTAAACCAGACTGCAAAGACTGTGTGGACGACCATAACCAAAACAACTCATACGGTCACGAAGACAAAAACCCAGGTAATGTCATCCGAGCTGAAGACTGCAAAGACGGCAACGTTATCCGCGGTACTGATGCTAAAGATACCATTTATGGTACTGCTTGCGAAGACATCATCTACGGTGGCAACGGTACAGACGTAATCTACGCCGGTGCTGGTAATGACACCATTTACGGTGATGCCGACGGTGACTCTCTGTACGGTGAAGAAGGTAAAGACTACCTGCAAGGTGGTGCCGGTAACGACTACCTGAACGGTGGTTCCGGTGCTGACATCATGCGCGGTGGCGACGGTAACGACGTTTACTTCGTTGACAACGTTAACGACCAAGTTATCGAGTACGGCAATGCACACGCCGGTATCGATACTGTTCGTACCGTTATCGACTACACTCTGACCGATCACGTTGAAAACCTGATTTTGCAAGGTATGCAAAACCTGAACGGTACCGGTAACTCTTTGAACAACAACATCGAAGGTAACGGCGGCAACAACCATCTGTACGGTTTGGCCGGCGACGACTGCCTGGTGGGTAAAGACGGTAACGACTACCTCGACGGCGGTGTCGGCAACGACATCCTGATCGGCGGTACCGGTAACGACACTTACTTCTTCGACAAAGGTTACGGTCACGACACTATCCGTGAAGAAAGTGGTAATGACACCTTGTTGTTCGGTAAAGGCGTTGCAGCTTCTGACGTATTGCTGAGCAAATCAGGTGCTAACTTGACTGTTTCTGTTGGTACTAACGACAGCATCACCATCGATGACTGGTTTACCGGTAACGATCACAAAGTTGAAAACTTCAAGTTTGCTGACGGTAGCACTTACCAAGTAACCGGCCACGGTGACTACTACTCTCTGTCTGCTGTGAACCAAATCCAAGATCAGACTCAGGCTCCTGCCATCTGATAGGATGATGGTTTTTAGGGTTTATCCCTAAAATCAAAGGCTAAGGCCGTCTGAAACCGAGCTATAAGGTTTCAGACGGCCTTTATTTTGTAAACAATCTGACGAAAGATGCCAAATTGGGCTAAAATACCAAATTCTTCTGTTTACCAAAGAGATACCTGAAATGTCTGAAATCAGCTTGAAAAAAATCTACTCCGGCAAAGTCCGCGATTTGTACGAAATTGACGATAAACGTATGTTGATGGTTGCTTCCGACCGTCTGTCTGCATTCGATGTGATTTTGGATGACCCGATTCCGGGTAAAGGGGAGATTCTGACGCAGATTTCCAATTTTTGGTTTAAAAAACTGGCTCATATCATGCCTAACCATTTCACCGGCCATACGGTTTACGATGTTTTGCCTGAAAACGAAGCCAAAGTTTTAGAAAAACGCGCCGTCGTGGCTAAAAAACTCACTCCGGTGAAAGTAGAAGCTATTGTGCGCGGTTATCTGGCAGGCAGCGGTTGGAAAGATTATCAAAAGACAGGGTCTGTTTGCGGGATTCAACTGCCTGAAGGTATGCAGGAAGCGCAGCAGTTGCCCGAAGTGATTTTTACGCCATCGACCAAAGCCGCAGTTGGCGATCACGATGAAAACATCAGCTTTGAAGAATGCGAACGCATTATCGGAAAAGAATTGGCGGCGGAAGTGCGCGCCAAAGCGATTCAGCTTTATACGGAAGCGGCCGAATATGCCAAATCCCGCGGTATCATTATTTGCGACACCAAGTTTGAATTTGGTTTGGATGAAGAAGGTACGCTGACTTTGATGGACGAAGTGTTGACGCCTGATTCCAGCCGTTTTTGGCCTGCCAATCAATACAAAGTCGGCACCAATCCGCCGTCTTTTGACAAACAATTTGTCCGCGACTGGCTGGAGCAAAGCGGTTGGAACAAAAAAGCGCCTGCGCCTAAAGTGCCTGCCGATGTGATTCAGAAAACAGTCGAAAAATATCAGGAAGCATTGACTTTGCTGACTCAGGATTGATTTTTAAGTTTGAAGGCCGTCTGAAAAGGATATGTTTCAGACGGCCTTTTTATTGTATCAATACTGGATTTTAAGGATGGTTGCCTTTATAATCGAGAGTTGTTTTCAGCGACTGAAAGGCCGTCTGAAAGCTTGTTTATAACCTGCCGCACGGTCTGAAACCCTAACTATGCACATTCGGATTTTAGTGTGCATTATTAGTGTTTTAGCAGTGCGGTATTTTGAAAGGAACAATGATGTTCAATAAACACGTTAAGACCTTCCAATACGGTAATCAAACCGTTACTTTGGAAACCGGCGAAATTGCCCGCCAAGCCGCCGCTGCCGTTAAAGTATCCATGGGCGACACCGTTGTTTTGGTTGCCGTGACTACCAACAAAGAAGTGAAAGAAGGCCAAGACTTCTTCCCTCTGACTGTCGATTACCTCGAGCGTACTTACGCAGCAGGTAAAATCCCCGGCGGTTTCTTCAAACGCGAAGGCAAACAAAGCGAAAAAGAAATCCTGACCAGCCGTCTGATTGACCGTCCGATCCGTCCTCTCTTCCCTGAAGGTTTCTACCACGACATCCAAATCGTAGCGATGGTCGTGTCTGTTGACCCTGAAATCGATTCAGACATTCCTGCCATGCTGGGCGCGTCTGCTGCGCTGGTGTTGAGCGGCGTACCGTTTGCCGGTCCGATTGGTGCGGCACGCGTGGGTTATGTAAACGGCGTGTACGTTTTGAACCCGACTAAAGCCGAATTGGCTAAATCACAATTGGACTTGGTTGTTGCCGGTACTTCTAAAGCCGTGTTGATGGTGGAATCCGAAGCCGACATCTTGTCTGAAGAAGTGATGCTGGGTGCGGTTGTTTACGGTCATGATCAAATGCAAGTGGCCATTAATGCCATCAATGAGTTTGCCGACGAAGTTAATCCGGAAGTTTGGGATTGGAAAGCACCTGAAACCAATGAAGAATTGGTTGCAAAAGTACGCGAAATTGCCGGCGAAACCATTAAAGAAGCGTTCAAAATCCGTCAAAAACAAGCGCGTTCTGCCAAATTGGACGAAGCTTGGAATGCTGTAAAAGAAGCGTTGATTACCGAAGAAACCGACACTTTGGCAGCCAACGAAATCAAAGGCATTTTCAAACACTTGGAAGCCGATGTTGTCCGCAGCCAAATTTTGGACGGCCAACCGCGTATCGACGGTCGCGACACCCGCACTGTTCGTCCGTTGAACATTCAAACCGGCGTATTGCCGCGCACTCACGGTTCTGCACTGTTTACCCGTGGCGAAACCCAAGCTTTGGCGGTTGCTACTTTGGGTACTTCACGTGACGAGCAAATCATTGATGCACTGTCCGGCGAATACACCGACCGCTTCATGCTGCACTACAACTTCCCTCCATACTCTACCGGTGAAGTAGGTCGCGTAGGTGCACCAAAACGTCGTGAAATCGGTCACGGCCGCTTGGCTAAACGTGCATTGTTGGCCGTATTGCCAGAACCTGAAGATTTCAGCTACACCATGCGCGTGGTTTCTGAAATTACCGAATCCAACGGCTCTTCCTCTATGGCTTCCGTCTGCGGCGGCTGCCTGAGCCTGTTGTCTGCCGGTGTGCCTTTGAAAGCACACGTTGCCGGTATTGCGATGGGTCTGATTTTGGACAACAACAAATTCGCTGTCCTGACCGACATCTTGGGCGATGAAGACCATTTGGGCGATATGGACTTTAAAGTAGCCGGTACAACCGAAGGTGTGACCGCGCTGCAAATGGACATCAAAATCCAAGGTATTACTAAAGAAATCATGCAAATCGCTTTGGCTCAAGCCAAAGAAGCACGTTTACACATCTTGGATCAGATGAAAGCCGCCGTTGCTGGCCCACAAGAGCTGTCTGCACACGCGCCACGCTTGTTTACCATGAAAATCAACCAAGACAAAATCCGTGATGTGATTGGTAAAGGCGGCGAAACCATCCGTTCGATTACCGCTGAAACCGGTACTGAAATCAATATTGCTGAAGACGGTACCATTACTATCGCTGCGACTACTCAAGAAGCAGGCGATGCAGCGAAAAAATGCATCGAAGAAATCACTGCCGAAGTAGAAGTGGGCAAAGTGTACGAAGGTACTGTGGTTAAAATCCTCGACAACAACGTTGGCGCGATTGTCAGCGTGATGCCGGGCAAAGACGGTTTGGTACACATCAGCCAAATCGCCCACGAGCGCGTACGCAACGTCAGCGACTACCTGCAAGTAGGTCAGGTTGTAAATGTAAAAGCATTGGAAGTAGACGACCGCGGCCGCGTACGCCTGTCTATCAAAGCTTTGCTGGAAGCGCCTGCTCGCGAAGAGAAAGCAGCTGAATAATTTGATTGTTCAAGCTTGAAACAAAAGGCCGTCTGAAAATTTCAGACGGCCTTTTGTTTATTTGAATGATGAATTTAAAAATGGGTTTTGCCTTTACTTTGATAAAAGGGATTACTACAATGATTGCAATTTAATAAATATATTTATCTCTCAAGGAGTATGCAATGAATGCTACGCAATTAATCAGCCGGCTGACGCAAACCGTCGGCGAAAAATACATCATCACAGACCCGGCAAAAACCGAACAATACCGTCAAGGCTATCGGTTTGGCGAAGGCAAGGCGCTGGCGGTTGTCCGTCCGGGTACGGTGTTGGAAATGTGGCAAATTTTGCAGGCGTGTGTTGAGGCTGATGTTATCGTGATTACGCAGGCCGCCAATACCGGCCTGACCGGCGGCTCGACTCCTGACGGCAATGATTACGACCGCGATATCGTGATTGTAAATACCATGCGTTTGAACATCATTCAGCCGATTAACAATAACGAACAAGTTGTCTGTCTGCCCGGTTCTACCCTGAATCAATTGGAGCTGCTGCTGAAACCTTTAGGCCGTGAGCCGCACTCTGTAATCGGTTCGTCCTGTATCGGCGCATCTGTATTGGGTGGCGTGTGTAATAACTCAGGCGGCGCATTGGTACAGCGTGGCCCTGCTTATACGGAAATGGCCCTGTTTGCGCAAATCAACGAAGAGGGCAAGCTAGAGCTGGTCAACCATCTGGGCATTGATTTGGGCGAAACCCCTGAAGAGATTTTGACCAATCTGCAAGGTTTCCATTATCAGAAAAAAGACATTGTTCAAAATGCAGGAAAAGGGCATGACCATGCGTACTGCGATCATGTCCGCCAAGTGAATGAGCCGACTGCCGCCCGTTTTAATGCCGACCCTGCGCGTCACTACGAAGCATCAGGTTGCGCGGGCAAGCTGATGGTGTTTGCCGTGCGATTGGATACTTTCCCGCAAGAAAAACAGACTGCCGTTTTTTATATCGGCACCAATGATATTAATGAGCTGACCGATATTCGTCGTGCTGCTTTGAGCGAGTTTAAAAACCTGCCTATTTCCGGTGAGTATATCCATCGTCATGCCTTTGATATTGCCGCCGTTTATGGCAAAGACACTTTTTATATCATCAAGACGTTCGGTACCCACCAACTTCCGAAACTGTTTGATCTGAAAGCCCGTGTGGATAGATTCAGCAAAAAGATAAGTTTCTTGCCGAAACACTTCTCTGATAAATTCATGCAACTGATCAGCAAGATTTTGCCTGATCACTTGCCGAAATCTATGCGCAACTATCGGGATAAATATGAACATCACCTGATTTTAAAAATGGGTGGTGAGGGCGTAGAAGAAGCGCGTGCTTTCTTGAAGGAATATTTTGCAACTCATGGCGGCGCATTCTTCGAATGTAATGCCGAAGAAACGCAGGCGGCCATGCTGCATCGCTTTGCTGTGGCTTCTGCCGCGATCCGTTACCGTTCTGTACATGATGATGAAGTAGAGGATTTGGTTGCACTCGATATCGCCTTGCGTCGTGATGATCGTGATTGGTTTGAAACCCTGCCGCCCGAAATCGACAATAAAATCATCCATAAATTGTATTACGGACATTTTATGTGTCATGTGTTCCATCAGGACTACATCATTAAAAAAGGCAACGACTGTATGGCTTTGGAACATGAAATGCTCCATCTGCTTGACCAACGCGGTGCGCAATATCCTGCCGAGCATAATGTCGGTCATCTGTATGAAGCCAAGCCTGAGTTGAAACAGTTCTATAAAAAACTCGACCCGACCAATAGCTTCAACCCCGGTATCGGTAAAACCAGTAAGAAGAAAAACTGGGCAGAATAAAGCATAGTTAAAATAAAGGCCGTCTGAATATTTCATACGGCCTTTTTATATGCTGTTTGTGCCCTTTGCAAAAATCCTTTCCCTCCGACAGCCGAAATCCAAACAAAGATTTTCTGCTGTTTTTGTTTCAATTACTCACTGATTCTACCCAAATCC
>ERZ1699235.806-NODE-806-length-11016-cov-20.743594_pt1 | contig 11016 bp, 10 predicted proteins | sample MGYA00581546_ERZ1699235 | MGnify/ENA primary metagenome ERZ1699235 (study PRJEB42319, sample SAMD00040334) | human oral metagenome | material: saliva | host: Homo sapiens | study: EMG produced TPA metagenomics assembly of PRJDB4115 data set (Metgenomic analysis... | reverse complement strand
TCAGTTTTAGTTTCAGTCATAACTTTCTTTCTAGAGAATAAAATATAATCTAGTTTATTATAAACTTTTGGCTGTGACTTGTAAAACAAGAACATTAAGGCTAAAATAGGAACTATGATTACTATTGAACAAGTTCTAGAGGTTCTTAAAAAGGACCATAATTTTAGAGATATTATCGACCAAGACAACTACTACTATTCATGGACTGGGGTGACTTTTGATCATCTTTCTTATGATAGTCGTGATGTCACACCATCGTCCCTCTTCTTTGCCAAAGGAGCTGCTTTCAAGCCTGAATTTTTAGAGAATGCTGTCAAAGCTGGCTTGAGTTTCTACGTGGCTGAGAAAGATTATCAAGTGGGAATACCTGCCATTATCGTATCAGATATTAAGCAGGCTATGAGCCTCGTTGCTCAGGCCTTCTACCAATACCCTCAAGACAAGCTTAAATTACTGGCTTTTACTGGGACAAAAGGGAAAACAACAGCAGCCTACTTTGCCTTCAATATTCTCAAGCAAAGTCATAAACCTGCTATGCTTTCAACCATGAACACGACACTAGACGGAAAAAACTTCTTCAAGTCTACCTTAACAACACCTGAGAGTTTGGACCTTTTCCGTATGATGGCTGAAGCTGTTGCTAATGGCATGACCCATCTGATTATGGAAGTCTCAAGTCAAGCCTATCTGACTAAGCGTGTCTATGGACTGACTTTTGATGTAGGTGTCTTTCTTAACATCAGCCCAGACCATATTGGGCCTATTGAACACCCAACCTTTGAAGACTACTTCTACCATAAGCGTCTTCTCTTGGAAAACAGTCGAGTTGTTATCGTCAATAGCGGTATGGATCACTTTGCTTTTATCGCTGAGGAAGTTGCGGATAAAGAGCATGACTTCTATGGTAAAAACTCCGACAATGCTGTTAAACATGGCTCAGGTTTTAGCTTTAAGGCAAGTGGGAAATTAGCCGGTGACTATGATATCCAACTTATCGGTGACTTTAACCAGGACAATGCTATGGCTGCTGGTCTGGCCTGCCTACGTCTCGGAGCTAGCCTTCAAGACATCAAGGAAGGAATCGCTCAAACCTCTGTTCCAGGGCGTATGGAGGTTCTAACCCAAACTAATGGGGCTAAGACATTTGTTGACTATGCTCACAATGGAGATAGCCTAGATAAGCTCTTACAAGTCGTAACCAGCCATCAAGATGGTCGTATTAGTCTAATTCTAGGGGCTCCAGGAAATAAGGGTGAAAGCCGTCGTAAAGACTTTGGACATGTCCTCAATACCTACCCTGATGTTGATGTCATCCTAACAGCCGATGATCCTAACAAGGAGGATCCTCTTGCTATCTGTCAGGAAATTGCTAGTCACATCAGTCGCGAGGTTCGTATCATTGTCGATCGAGAGGAAGCAATCAAAACAGCAATGTCTGAGACTACAGACTCTAAAGACGCTGTGGTTATTGCCGGTAAAGGTGCCGATGCCTTCCAGATCGTAAATGGTAAACGCGATAACTATGCTGGCGATATTGAAGTCGCTAAAAAATATTTGTAAACTAAAAAAAGTCAATTGAGGTAATGAATTTAACCTCAATTGACTTTTTTCTATACAAGGAACTAGTCTTTACCTAGTGTTTTCTTAAAAATATCATAGAAAGGATTTAGGGTTTTATCAAAAGAGCCAACAAGAGTCTCTAATTGCCCACCAAACTGACGCTTGAAGTTAAAATTCCCTTTTCCAGCACTTGCCGCTTCAGTTTCGATTGTCCCATAAAAATTAAACCGCTCTTTTCCCTCACACTTAGCATATTGTAGCATTTCCCAATGAAGAAGGACTGCTCCACCAAAATTAAGGTAGGCTTCATCATTCCCACCGTAAAAGCTGACAATTTCTGAACCATAATCCATAAAAAGATAGGCCGAAAGAGGTAATTTGTCACCAGTGACTTGGTAGGTCTTAAATTGCTCTAAACGTTTATAGTAACTTCTAAGCTGATCTTCGGCATCCGCAATCTGACCCTTGGTTCGTTTTTTCTGTGGGCCATCTTTTAAAGCCTGAATCTTAGCTTCAAAAGATTTAATATTCTCATCAAGATAAGCCAAATAAGCTGGACAATCCAAATAAGCCAACATAAACTTTGCAGATTCTCCAAAGTTCCTCTTCAAATCTTGGAAATAGGTCAATGGATGAACTGAAAATCCTTTTCTCTCTGCTGTCCGAACTAGGATGTCATAAAACTGATTGAGATTGTCCTCACGTAGTTCTTCAACTTTGACATGCAAAGCAGTGAATTTTTTTAAATCTCGCTTCAAAGATGGTGAAAAAGCTGCGAGCATCTCATCAGAAGTCGTAAAGGTATCAATTGGTTTTACAAACATCTGATTAACAACTAGAGCCTGTTCTGGATCTAAATACTGCTCAAAACCTAATTTTTCAAATACCTTGGAGACCTCATCAGCCTTTTCTTCTTCAATGATTTCAAGTTCTTCATTCCTAATAAGATCGGTAAGATAGGGATGGATAGAAAGTGATGCAATATTTTTCTTTTTTAAGTAGAGTATCAAGGCCTCTAGAAGGTCTGTCAAATCAGCTATAGAATTGTAATCTAGCAAGGGTCCATGAAACAAGAGAGCTTTTCTAAAGATACGAAAGCTTCTTCTATAGACAACGATGGCTTGACCTATCCGCAGGCCATCCCTTTCAAAAACCAGAGCCTCTACTTCTCCGATATGATTACGGCTTAGCTGAAGCTTAGCCATCTCAGCTGACTGTAAAAAGTTGGCATCTTTATAGTTTGTCTGTGTTTTTTGATAGTCATCAAAACTCACATGTTTAACCATAATAGACATACTTATCATTCCTTCCATTTCATCCTATATCCCACATTCCCCATAAAAATAAATGATTGGCAAAGTTTTCCTAACCAAGTGGGGTACTAAGTATTCATGGATATTACTCACAGATGATGAGGAAAATTTGTTAAATGATTAAATTTACAAACACTATTATATACAAATCCACCATTTTTGTTAAGGTTTTTTTAGTTAATTTTCTGAAATTTAAAAGAAAAAAATAATTACTAACGTCTCTCCATCAAAAAAGCTCTCCTTTTAAACTTAGAGAGCTAACCTATCATATAAAGTTACCGATAACGTCTCAATTGAGGTGGTTCATAAGACTGGACAAAAGCTGCAATTTCTGAAAAATCATCTGTAAAGAGGAATTTTGCTGCTGTTTCAGCCTCCAAAAAATCATGAGCAACCATGGTATCTAACATCGTTTTCATAGCATCATAATAGCCATTGAGATTGAAGAAAACACAGGGTTTGTCCAACTTACCGACTCGAGCAGCTGCAATAGCTTCAGAGATTTCTTCCAGTGTCCCTAAACCTCCTGGAAGGGCGATAAAGAAATCTCCTTGCTCTAGCATGGCAGTCTTTCGTTCTGCCATAGTTTCTACTATGGTCATTGAGGTTAACCCCTCATAAGCTATCTCCCTATCTTTGAGGAATTGTGGCATAATGCCATGAGCCTGTCCACCATTTTCCAAAACCGTATCACCAAGAACTCCCATAAGTCCCATCTTACTGCCACCATAGACTAGGGTATGCCCATTTTTAGCAATCCACTGACCCAAGGCAATTGTTGCTTTCTTAAAGCTAGGATTATCACCCATATTAGCACCCAAATAGACCGTTACTTTCATTGAAGTCCTCCTTTTTATTCTATTATAACGCAAAATTCCTGCCATAACTGACAGGAATTTTTTCTTAGTCTTTACGCTCCAAATTACGAAGCATTTCATCAATTTTATTACCGTATTCGATAGACTCATCTTTAATAAAGGTCAAATCCGGAATCTTATACATAGTCAATTTTTTACCAAGTTCACGCTTGATTGTCCCAGTAGCCTTTTCAAGACCAGTTTGTGCTTTTTGGTTATCTGAGGCCAAGGTTGAATGAATAGTGTAAAAAATCTTAGCAGCTGACAAATCGCCTAGCATTTGCACATCTGTGATAGTGACATCTTGCACACGTGGGTCACGAACTTTCTTTTGAAGAATTTCATTGACCTCACGTTTGATTTCCATACCAACACGGTCTACACGAAATGAATTTCCCATAGTCTTATCCTTTCTCTCTTATTATGATGGAACAAAAGCCAGGCCAGATGACCTAGCTTTGTCTCCTAAGTAAGCTTTCTTAAAAGCTAACAAAATTAACGTTTAATTTCTTCCATAATGTAAGCTTCGATAACGTCATCAACTTTAATATCGTTATAGTTTTCAATCATCAAACCACCCTCTTGAGCGTTTCCGACTTCTTTAACGTCATCTTTAAAGTGTTTCAAGCTTGCCAATTTACCATCAAAAATAACGACACCATCACGAATCACACGGGCACTTGAATCACGAGTGATTTTACCACTAGTAACCATGAACCCACCGATTGTTCCGACTTTAGAAACCTTGAAGGTTTCACGGATAATAGCTTCACCAATGACTTTTTCTTCAAATTCAGGATCAAGCATCCCTTTCATGGCATCTTCGATTTCTTCGATAACCTTGTAGATGATGCTGTGAAGACGAATTTCAACTTCATCAGTTTCCGCTTGTTGACGTGCTTGTGGTGTAGGACGAACGTTAAATCCGATAACAACAGCATCTGAAGCTTCCGCAAGAGTAATATCAGATTCGTTGATAGCACCTACTGCTGAGTGAACAACATTAACACGAACACCCTCAACATCAATCTTAAGAAGTGATGCTGCCAAGGCTTCAACAGAACCTTGTACGTCGGCCTTGATGATAACATTAACAGTCTTCAATTCACCAGCTTTAAGGGTATCAAAGAGGTTATCAAGACTAACACGATGTGTTTGTTGACGTTGTTTCATAAGGGCACGTTTGGCACGTTCTTCACCGGCTGCACGAGCTGCTTTTTCGTCTTCATAAACGGCAAAATGGTCACCCGCCATAGGCGCTTCGTTCAAACCAGTAATTGAAACTGGTGTTGATGGTGCTGCAGTCTTAATACGACGACCAAGGTCATTGGTCATAGCACGGACACGTCCGAAGGTATTACCAACAACGATTGGGTCTTGAACATGCAAGGTACCTTGTTGAACAAGGAGGGTTGCAACCGCACCTTTACCTTTATCCAAACGCGCTTCAATAACGGTACCGATGGCACGAACTGTTGGGTCAGCTTTAAGTTCTTCCACTTCAGCCACAAGAAGAACTGTTTCAAGCAATTCTTCAATATTTTGACCAAACTTCGCTGAAATTTCAACGAATTCGCTATCCCCACCCCATGCAGTTGAGATAACGCCATGCTCTGCCAATTCACCGATTACACGCTCTGGGTTAGCACCTGGTTTATCAATCTTGTTAATCGCAACAATGATTGGAACACCAGCAGCCTTAGAGTGGTTGATGGCTTCAATAGTTTGTGGCATAACACCGTCATCCGCAGCGACAATCAAGATAGTAATATCTGTAACAGAAGCACCACGGGCACGCATAGATGTAAAGGCCGCGTGTCCTGGAGTATCAAGGAAGGTGATTTTCTTACCACCCTCTTCAATTTGGTAGGCACCAATATGCTGTGTGATACCACCAGCTTCTCCAGTCGCAACACGTGAGTTACGAAGGGTATCAAGAAGGGTTGTTTTACCATGGTCAACGTGTCCCATGATAGTAACAACTGGTGCACGTTCTACCATAGCATCTTTATTGAGGTAGTCTTCGTCAACAAAGAAACGTTCGATATCAGCATTATCGACTTCTTCTTTCTTGGTTGCCTCAATACCGTAGTCAACCATCAACAACTCAATAGTATCCCCATCAAGAGATTGGTTCTGAGTTGCCATAACACCCATCATGAAGAGTTTCTTAACGATTTCAGCTGGCTCACGTTTAATACGTTTTGCGATTTCTGCAACCGTCATGCCTTCAGTATATTCAAATTCTTTTGGTAATTCATGGAATTTACGCTCTGTTACTGGTTTTGGAGCTGAATTACCACGGTTATTTTTACCTTTTTTATTTTTGTTTTTATTCCAGTTACTATTTCGTTGATTTCTCACTTGGTTTTGATTATTCCACTTATTATTTCTTGTTTGCTTAGGTCCATCTTCATTCTCGCGACGATTATCACGTGATTTATCTGGACGTGCCTTTTTACGACGTGTATCTTGTGCTTGCGCAGCTGGAGCTGGTTGAGCAGCCGGTGCTGGTTTGGGAGCTGGCTTAGCTTCAGCAACTGCTTTTTGAGCAGCGACTTCAGCCTGTTGTTTTTCTTTTCTTGCCTTTTCTTGCTCTTTCGCACGGCGTTGCTCTGCAGCTTTTTCTTCACGGAAGCGTGTTTCACTTTGACGTGAATATTCTGCATTTTGCTCTGCTTTCAAGGCTGCTGCACGCGCTTTAAAGTCAATACGTGGTCCTGCCTGATTGTTACGGGCAGCATCGTTACGTTTATTTCGACCTTGATCATTGCGCTGTTTACCTTTGAAATTACGGTCACGATTACTATTGTTACCGCGGTTCCCATTATTACGGTTGCCTTGACCATTTCCATTTTGGTTGCGACGATCATTATTCTGACGTTTACCTTGATCGTTCCCTTGTTGATTTCGGTTACGATTACGGTTGTCACGGCCTCCGCCGTTTTGACGACGCTCTGCTTCTGCCTTGGCACGTGCTTCACGTTCTGCCTTAAAATTACGGCTTTGTGGTTTTTTCGGAGTCGCAGGGGCTTCTTTGACTTCAGCCTTTGATGTTTCTTTAGCTGGAGCTGATTTGGCAACAGGTACCTTATCAACCTTAGGCGCTACCTTTTCCTCTTTAGGAGTTGGTGTCGCTTTAGGAGCTGGCTTGCTTTCAGCCTTAGCTGTTCCCCCTTTTAAACTTGAAGTGATACGATTAGCATCAGCTTCTTCAACTGATGAGGAATGGCTCTTCACAGAAAGACCAAGTTCTTGAGCTTTCGCAACAACAACCTTACTTTCTACACCAACCTCTTTTGCGATTTCATATAATCGTTTCTTTGACACGTGATGTCCTCCTATTCTTTAGTCCATAAGAGTCCTCATTTTCTTTGAAAATCCAGCATCAACTACAGCAACCGTTTTTCTTGGTTTACCAATAGCCATGCTTAATTCCAGTGCGTTAAACACTGTGGAGACTTCTATATTATAGTAGTTACATTTATCAGTCGTCTTTTTAGTCACGTTACTACCAGCATCATTGGCAAGAAAAACTAGTCTCGCCTGTCCTGATTGAACTGCCTTGATGACAAGTTCTTCGCCAGAAATAAGCTTTCCAGCTCTTTGTGCTAGTCCCAACATATTTGACAATTTTTCTGTGTTATTCAAGACCTAACTCTCTTCTTTTGACCTTGTGATCCACATAAGCAATGAGTTCATCATAAAAACTTTCAGGAACATCCATGGAGAAACTATGGTTAAAAGCACGTTTCTTTTTAGCTTGGAGAGCTTCTTCATTATCTAATTTAATGTAAGCACCTCGGCCATTTTTCTTTCCTGTTGGATCAATGAAAATCTCACCATCTTTAGTTTTTACAATGCGGAGCAAATCACGTTTATCAATGATTTCTCCTGAGACAACTGATTTGCGTAAAGGTATTTTTCGTGTTTTAGCCATCAAACACCTCTATGTTCTTCTTATTCTGCTTCTGTTGTTTCAGTTACTTCTTCTGTTGTGACTTCAACAGGTGTAGCATCTTCTGCAACAATCTCGTCAACAACTTCCTCAGTAGCAGCCTCAGCTTTTTCAGCTTCGAGTGCTTCATATTCAGAAGCTGACTTGATGTCAATACGGTAACCAGTCAAATGAGCTGCCAAACGAACGTTTTGTCCACGACGACCAATTGCAAGAGATAATTTGTTATCTGGTACAACTACTGTCGCACGTTTGCTATCATCTTCGTCAAAGAGAACATAGTCCACTTCAGCCGGTGCAATAGCATTGTAGATAAATTCAGCTGGATCTTCAACCCATTGAATAACGTCAATATTTTCCTCAACAGGAACTTCAATTCCTGTCTTAGCATCCAAACGTGTTGGGTGGAAACGGCTGACAACTTTCTTGATGTTGCTTCCACCACGACCAACGATAGTACCAATAGCATCAACGTTAGGGTTATGACTGCGAACAGCAACTTTGGTACGATCACCAGCTTCACGAGACACGCTCATGATTTCTACAGTTCCATCAAATACTTCAGGAATTTCTTGTTCCATGATACGTTTGATGAATTCTGGATGGCTACGGCTTACAAAGACGTTAACACCTTTAGGGTTGTTTTCAACTTTATAAACATAAACATCGATGACGTCGTGTGACTTAAAGCTTTCGCCAGGAATTTGGTCTTGGCGTGACAATTGAGCTTCGAGCGTTCCAAGATTCACATAAATGAAACGTTGGTCAAAACGTTCAACTGTTCCTTGCATGATTTCACCTTCATGTTGCTTATAGTCATTATAAGTAATTTCACGCATCTGCTTGCGCATCTTTTCCATAATGGTTTGTTTGGCAGATTGCGCTGCGACACGGCCAAATTCATCGACTGACTCTTCAAAACGAATCTTGTCACCAAGCTCGTAGGCAGAGCTGATAGCAAGGGCATCTTTCAAGCTAATTTCCAAACGACTATCAAAGACTTCATCTACAACTTCACGAACAGTATAAACTTGAAAATCACCTGTTTTTTCATTGAATTCAACTACAGCTGATTCTGACTGACCATAACGACGCTTGTAGGCTGACTTAAGCGATTCAACCACAGCATCGATGATATCTTCCTTGTTAATGTGTTTTTCTTCTTCCAAGACACGGAAGGCTTCTAGCATTTCTTTGCTCATATTCTTTGTTGTTTTAGCCTCTAAAGGCTAAAACTGGCATCCTTTCTTTATTTACACTAAGAGTTTTAGAGTTTGACTGCCAAACGAGCTTTAGCAACTGTTTGATAGGGAATCTCAACAGTTTTATGGCGAGTCTTATCAAGGTAATCAATTGTTAGGGTTTCCCCATCAAAGGCCACCAAGTCACCTTGGAAAATCTTGATCTTATCAATAGCCTTGTAAAGACTAACATTGATATATTGACCAACAGCATTTGTCAAAGCTTCTTTGGTTTTTAAGGGACGCTCTAACCCTGGACTAGAAACTTCCAGCATGTATTGATCCGGGAAAGGATCAGGCTGAATAGTATCCAAGAGGGGACTGATAATTTCAGTCAAGTCTGCAGTATCTTCTACAGTAATACCTCCTGGCTTATCAATCAAAACTGACAAGACATAGTCACCGCCAAGCTTTTCGTACTCGATATCGACCAGTTCGTATGGCTCAGGAATAGCTGGAGCTACGACTGCCGTCACGAGATCAATAATTTTTTGCGACATTATGACCTCCTTACACACACAAGAGACGAAGTTTCTACTCCGCCTCTCTTTCGTTATTTTCCTATATTATAGCATAGCTCAAAAGCCATTGCAAGGAATAACCATATTGCTATCATTTCATAACAAAAAGGTTGGGAATCACCCAACCTTATTTATTGCGTCGCTGGAACAGTGCTATAAGTAGTTACACCCGATCCATTATTATTGTATGTAGGGGTTGTCGTACCTTGTTCCTGAACATAATTACCTGTGTTTTCACTATAGTTATTGCTATAGGTAGTACCTCCATTGTAGGTACTTACCGATCCACCACCAGCTGCCTCAGATGTCCCAGCCTCATAATTTGAAGAAGCTTCACTCGAAGCCGCACTTCCTTTAGAATTAACGAAATCATCTGAGCCATAGTTAGAGCTACCAGAACCATAGAGAACCAAACTAGTCTTAAGATTAGATTCAGAAACTTTCTTCTTACCGACTTCCTTCTTAATACGGTTTTGTACCTTAAGAATATCCTCAGTTGAAGCTACTTGATAACTTCCACCATTGATCATGGCATCCGAACCAGCCAATTGGTAGGACTTAATATTTTTAAGGGCATCACTATAACCCATCAAGCTACGCAAAGTATTGGTATCACCAAGATCGATACTGGTTTGAACATTTGAACTTACAGCCGACAAAATTTTCTTGTAAGAACCAATAGAGTCCATCTTCAATAGCTTAGCTACAACCTTTTGAATAACCTCACGTTGACGTTTTTGACGACCATAGTCACCATCAGGGTCATCGTAACGCATACGTGAATAGACTAAAGCTTGCTCACCATTGATTTTATGGGTTCCGGGCTCAACTTTTGCCTGAAATTCAGGTTCATTTTCTGCAATCGAAATTGGAAAATCAAAATGATTCGTTACCTCAATACCACCAACAGCATCTACCAAATCAATCATACCCTGCATATTAATCAGTGCATAATAGTCAATATCAATATCTAAAACCTTTTGAATGGTTGAAATAGCCAAGTCAGCACCACCCTCAGCATATGCTGAATTTAGTTTTGCTTCACCCGACCCCTCAATATCTGTCAAAAGGTCACGTTCCAAACTGGTCATGGTTGTTTTCTTAGTCTTAGGGTTCACTGTTACCAAAATCATGGTATCAGAGTTTCCTTCCCAGGTTTCCTTACGTTCTTTGGATCCTGTATCTACCCCCATCAAGAGAATAGTTATAGGCTTAGTCTGTTGAATAGCCTTACTATTCCCTGAAGTTGCTTTAGAAGCCCTAAACGTTTTTGACAATTCGCCTGTGGCGTAATTATAAGTTGTCGTTAGGTAAATACCAGCAGCTACTACTGTCGTTGCAAAAATCGCCAACAACATCAATAAAATTTTTCGTCCAAGTTTCATGTTTTTTCCTAATCTATGAGTTTAGCCATAAGGTAAACATCTAGAAATTCTCCATTTTTAGTTCTTGCACCACGTTTCTTAGTGCCTTCAATGTCAAATCCAAATTTTTGATAGAGATGAACCGCACGCTCATTACGTGCTTGAACCGTCAACTCTAAGCGGCGGATAGTTGGTGTATGAT
>ERZ1699235.790-NODE-790-length-11172-cov-3.336442_pt1 | contig 11172 bp, 9 predicted proteins | sample MGYA00581546_ERZ1699235 | MGnify/ENA primary metagenome ERZ1699235 (study PRJEB42319, sample SAMD00040334) | human oral metagenome | material: saliva | host: Homo sapiens | study: EMG produced TPA metagenomics assembly of PRJDB4115 data set (Metgenomic analysis of... | reverse complement strand
AAGAGACAGTTCCGTAACGAGGGGTGACCTTGGAAGAATGATCTCTTCCGTCGTGCACTCCTTATCACGCTCAACAGAGCTGAGGCTGAGGACATCGTTCAGGACACACTGAAAAAGGTCTGGAACCGCCGATACGAGTGGGAAAACATCGATTCTATCGAAGCATTTAGCCTCACCGTATGTCGAAACCTTTCGCTCGACCGCATCAAAAAGAAGGAAAACAACAATAATTCTTTGGAAGATGTGAAAGTAGCCGAGCCTCTCGCTTCATCTAATCCTCAAGACCGAATGATTGAAGAGGACAAAATCAGTCTCGTTAAACAGATTGTAGACGCTCTCCCGGAGAAACAACGAAGCTGCATGCAGCTAAGAGATTTTGAAGGAAAGTCATACAAAGAGATTGCAGAAATACTCGAAATCAGCGAAGAGCAAGTGAAAGTAAACATCTTTAGAGCTCGCCAAACGGTCAAACAAAAATACTTGAAATTAGACAATTATGGATTATAAGTACATCGAACAATTACTGGAACGCTACTGGCGTTGCGAGACTTCTCTCCAAGAAGAGGAAATCTTGCGTATGTTCTTCTCACAGGAGGACATTCCAGCTGCGTTGCTGCCTTATCGTTCTCTGTTCGTTTATGAGCAGAATGAGAAGGAGATGGACGTCTTGGGCGATGACTTTGACCAGAGAATCCTCGGACTAATACAGGAAGACGAGCCAGTAAAGGCACGTGTAATAACAATGCGCCACCGTCTTATGCCACTCTTCAAGGCAGCTGCTGTGGTAGCAATCTTCCTTACCTTAGGTAATGCAATGCAGGTTGCTTTCTCTGATGGTGATGTACATCAGGTAAGTCCAAGCACCGCAGCTGTTGACAAACCTCAGGAGGGTCCATCTGTTGCTAAGGCCGACTCGGTAGTGAGCGATACCTTACAACACAAGATACAGTCACCTGTATCAACCATCACAAAGTAAGACAATTTCTATGCTTTCTCTATAAAATAATCATTTTAAGTAAAACAACTCGAGGCTGTGAAGTCTCAATTCTCTCAAATTTTTCATAACATACTAACGTAGAAGAGCCGATACTCCTTATGAGTGTCGGCTCTTCTTATGCCGGAAAACGAGGGCTTAATTCATAATTCACAATTCATATATAATTCAGAATTCATAATTCAAAATTCATAATTATGATTGGGTTTAATTCAGAATTCATAATTCAAAATTCATAATTATGATTACCGATGACGCGTAAAGACAAAGTTCAAAGCTCAAAGTTCAATATTCAAAGGGCATAATTATGATTACCGATGATGCCTAAATACAAAGTTCAAAGCTCAAAGTTCAATGTTCAAAGGGCTTAATTATGATTACTGATGATACCTAAAGACAAAGTTCAAAACTCAAAGTTCAATGTTCAAAGGGCATAATTATGATTGCCGATAATGCCTAAAGACAAAGTTCAAAGCTCAAAGTTCAATGTTCAAAGGGGCTTAATTATGATTATTGATGATGCTTAAAGACAAAGTTCAAAGCTCAAAGTTCAATATTCAAAGGGCATTGTTCAATGTCAAAAGGGCAAAGTTTAAAGAAGAAAAACGCCGAGACTCTCAACGAGCTTCGGCGTTATTAGTATGTTTAACTAAGAAATCTTTTCAAATGAAAGGGAACCTCACGGTCACCTTTGTCATCCTTGATCAATCGTTAAACTTTTACCTTAATAAAATAACTAAAAACCTAAATCTATTACTACTAACCTAAACAATCTATTAACCTTTTGACAATGCAAAGTTAGAATGTTTTCAAGTATTGTGCAATATTTGCATTGACTTTTATGCTGAAAACCATCTTTTCTTGATACATATCAACTCTTTGTGTGCGCAAACAATCAATATTTGCTTACTTTTCTTGGCTTTTTATCTGTTTTCTTGTAACTTTGCTGCAAATGATATGTCAATGCGAATACTGATTGTAAATACCAGTGAGAAAACAGGTGGTGCTGCAGTTGCAGCCAACCGACTCAAAGATGCTCTGAATAACAGCGGAGTGAAGGCAAAGATGTTGGTACGTGATAAATTGACGGACGACATCACCGTGGTCAGTCTTGGGCACGAGTGGAGGAATCAGTGGCACCTACTATGGGAGCGTTTCTGTGTATTCTGGAACCTTCATTTCTCTCGAAACCATCTCTTTGAGATAGACTTAGCAAACACAGGAACGGACATTACGAAGCTACGCGAGTTCAAGGAGGCTGATATTATTCATCTTTCTTGGATTAATCAGGGTATGCTCTCGCTGAAAGGTATCCGTAAGATTCTTGACAGTGGGAAGCCTGTCGTGTGGACAATGCATGATATTTGGCCCGCAACAGGCATTTGTCATATTACATTAAACTGTTTACGCTATCAGTCGGCATGTGGTAATTGCCGCTTGTTACCCAATGGTGGCTCTACAAACGACCTATCTCATCGGGTCTTAGAACGTAAGAAGAGGATGCTTGAAGGGCGTAACGTCATGTTTGTTACATGTAGTAAGTGGCTTGAGAAAGAGGCACGCAAGAGTGCTATCCTCGCTGGTCAACAGGTGCGTTCTATCCCTAATCCCATTGATACACACGTTTTTCATCCTGCCGATAGCAAGCAGGCTCGTATCAAGACGGGGCTCCCCTTGAATAAAAAGATTATCCTTTTCGCCTCACAACGAGTAACGAATGTGAATAAGGGTATCTCTTATCTTGTCGGAGCATGCCACCAATTGGCTACGAAATACCCAGAGATGGTGGACAATACTGCTGTGGCTATACTCGGAGGACATGCAGAAGATCTTAGGGAGGAGTTCGATTTTGAAGTCTGTGAGTTGGGTTATGTCAATGACACCCAACAGATAGTTGATGTCTATAATGCTTGTGACGTGTTTGTCTTACCATCCTTGTCAGAGAACCTCCCTAATACTATTATGGAGGCAATGGCATGTGGTGTACCTTCGATAGGCTTTAAGGTTGGAGGAATACCTGAAATGATTGACCATTGTAAGAATGGCTATGTAGCGGCAGAACGCAATGCAGACGACCTTGCAAAGGGTATACACTGGGTGCTTGATGAGTCCGACTACACAGCCCTTTCAGAAGCAGCTGTGGGGAAAGTACTGCGCTGTTATTCACAACGTAGCGTCGCAATCCAATATCTTGAAGTATATAATGAGGCACTCGCCTATAAGAATTTCCGATTATGATCACATTTTCAGTAGTCACTATAACCTATAATGCAGCTTCGGTTCTGCAACCGACACTTGACAGTGTGCTCATGCAGGACTATCCCCATGTGGAGCATATCATTATTGATGGGGCTTCAACAGACGACACTTTAGAGATTGCCAAAGCCTATCAGCAGCAGTCTGACGAGGCTGAAAATGAGCATGTCGTACGTATTCAAAGCGAGCCAGACGAAGGACTTTATGATGCAATGAATAAAGGCTTACAGCAAGCTACCGGCGATTATATTGTCTTTATGAATGCAGGTGACCGCTTCCCTAATCCCGATACATTAGACAAGGTGGTACTTGCTGCTGTTGTTGGAGATGGCGAGGAACTCCCTGCCGTCCTCTTTGGCGATACAGACATCATTGACGAAAAGGGCAATTTTATTAGCCACCGCAGGCTAAGTCCATCAGAACGACTCACATGGCGTTCTTTCCGTTATGGTATGTTGGTATGCCATCAAGCATTTTATGCTCGCTTAGACATCGCTCGTTCACTATTATATGATACAACTTATCGCTATTCAGCAGATGTAGATTGGTGTATACGTGTCATGAAAGAGGGCGAACGTAAGCAACTCCTTTTACGCAATATCCATGCCGTTGTAGCAAATTATGTACAAGAAGGACAAACAACCCGTCATCACAAAGAGTCGCTCCGTGAGCGTTTTGATGTGATGTGTAAGCACTATGGACTGATTCAAACAGTCCTCCTTCATGCATGGTTTGCCGTACGTAGTTTAATAAAATAGGTAGACTTCCTTTGGTTTAAATGCCCTTAATACGTCCTATTGATTGTTAAGGGCGGCAATTTCTGCGCTATAAAATCGTTTTATCAGTAAGTAGTATTATTATGGGGATGTTTAGAGCAAGTTCATGCTCTGTCCTCTTCACCTAACAAAACGTACGAAAATGGAAAGAATGAGAATTAAAATGTTAGTAGCTTTGTTGCTGCTGTGCCTCTCGGTATCAGCGCAAACAGAGTATAGTGGTATTGCTGGAGCATCACCAGGCATGGTAAAAGCAAATAAGCAGGCTGCAGCGAAGCAAGCCAATCGCAATTCAAAGGCTGCGAATTCTTCTAATGTATCAAAGCCTAAGACTTCCAACAATGGTAATGCAAATAGTAATAACTCAACCTATGCACCGCTACCAGACAACAATGAATCTGGCGAAACGGAGGTTAGAGACGGCTTTAAAACTTTCTCACGTGGCATGGGTAAGGTGATTAAACGTGAAACCAAGACTATGGGAGAGGTAACCCGTAAGATTGGTGCCGATGGCAAGAAGTTCTTTAAGAAATTAGGTAAAGGAATCTCAGATTCCTTTAAACCAGACACGACAACCTCTAAGTAAGATTTCGTTTCACACTATATATGGCGTGTTCCAAGGCTAAACCCTTTTGCGGTCAATAGTCTTGGAACATTTTTTTTTAATTTCTCTTATTCCGTAAACAAGTCCTTCTATCAGTTAGTTCTATTACCATCACGACATATTATGACATGCTGAATGAAGTTTTCTTTCAGCTTTTTATTACTGCATAATTGCTCCGCACATGATGTGCGGATGCTTCGCACATATCGTGTTAAGGCTTAGCACGTGTGGTGCGGTTGGTAAACACCATTGGTGTTAGCCCCTAAACACCATTGGTGTTAGCCTCTAAATACCCTGCAAAATACGACTATACGAAGTCATATTTACCTACTCTGATAAAAGAGTTCATGAGTCAATGACGGGCAAGGGCTTAATAAGTCATCTGGAATGTTTTGCCATTAGTAAATAATTAACTACCTTTGCCACCCGAAACAAGATTATTATGAATACCATTGTTCCCTTTAGTCATCCCATGTATATCATGCTGAAGCCAGCTGGTTCGCTTTGTAACCTGCGGTGTAAGTATTGTTATTACTTGGAGAAGAGCAAGCTATATGACGATAATAAGAATCATGTTATCACCGATGCCTTACTTGAGAAATTCATCAAGGAGTACATCGAGGCACAGACAACACCACAAGTCCTCTTCACATGGCATGGCGGTGAGACACTGATGCGTCCTATCTCGTTCTATCGTCGTGCGTTGGAACTTCAGCGTTATTACGCTCGTGGCCGCCAGATAGACAATAGTATTCAGACAAATGGTATTCTACTAAACGATGAGTGGTGTCGTTTCTTCAAGGAGAATAACTTCCTTGTGGGTGTCTCTATTGACGGTCCACAAGAGTTCCATGACGAGTATCGCCGCAACGCAATGGGTAAACCTTCCTTCCATCAGGTGATGAAAGGTATAGACTTATTGAATAAGCATGGGGTTGAATGGAATGCACTCGCCGTTGTCAACGACTTTAATGCAGACTATCCGTTAGACTTTTATCACTTCTTCAAGGAGATTGGCTGCCGTTATATACAGTTTACACCTATCGTAGAGCGTATTGTTAAGCGTACAGATGGGCTGACCTTAGCACCAGGAATGCAGGAAGGTGGTGAGCTAACCGACTTCTCTGTCACGGCTGAACAATGGGGTAATTTCCTCTGTACTATCTTCGATGAGTGGGTACACCATGATGTAGGCGAATATTATATACAGCTCTTTGATGCCACTTTAGCAAATTGGGTTGGCATTGCACCAGGTATTTGTACCATGGCTAAAGAGTGTGGTCATGCTGGCGTTATGGAATATAATGGTGACGTCTATTCATGTGATCACTTCGTTTATCCAGAACATAAACTTGGCAACTTGTCGCAGCATACCATCTATGAGATGATGAATAGCGACCGACAGAAGGACTTTTCCAAGATGAAGTATAGACTTCTTCCACAACAGTGTAAGGAGTGCAAGTATCAGTTTGCTTGCCATGGAGAGTGCCCGAAGAATCGTTTTATTCGCGATTGTTACGGCAATCCTGGCCTTAACTATCTCTGTAAGGGGTATCATCAGTTCTTCCAGCATGTAGCGCCTTATATGGACTTTATGAAGAATGAGCTGGAGAATCAGCGCCCACCTGCTAATGTAATGAATCAAGTGTTCGGGAAGTAAGCTCGCTTTGAGTTCACTCCATATCCGACTTAATTCTCTTTCCCTTTGTTCTTATAAACAGAAAAGACTATAAACGAAAACAGCTCCGATAGACTATGTCCATCGGAGCTGTTTGTATGGTGGGTTAAATCTTTACTTCGTAATCGAGAGTAGCTGTCCTTCTGATACTCGCGTCAATCTGCCTATGCGGTTCTGACGGCACAACTGTTCGATACTGATGCCATGTTGTTTGGCTATCGTTTCTAAGGTTTCACCATTAGCAACCTTGTGATAGAAAATCTTTCCATTATCAGCACTTGCCTCATTACGTGGAGTATGACTTGAGAAATCAGTGTTGTAACTTCTCTCCTGACGTGTACTATGACTTTGGTAGCCTTTGCCCTGAATGTTCTCACGAGAGTAACCAAGGCTTGAAGAAGTACCACGAGCGGCTGTTGCACGCTCTGACTCTTGCGCTACAGTGTTGCGACGGAATACATAGTAGTCGCCAGTAACATCTTGGTTAGCAAAGTCGAAGAAGAGTGCTGGATTCAAAGCTACACCTGCCAAACGAGTTTCGAAGTGAAGGTGAGAACCTGTAGAACGACCAGTATTACCACCTAATCCGATAGGCTGACCAGCACGAACAGTCTGGTTTGGACTTACTATTTGCTTTGAAAGGTGACCATAAATGGTTTCAAGTCCATTATTATGGCGGATAACAATATACTTACCATATCCGTTTCCATCGTATTTTACTACACGAACCTTACCAGAGAAGGCTGCACGAATAGTATCACCAATATACACTTTAATATCCAGTCCTTGGTGACGGCGACCCCAACGGCGTCCGAAGTTACTTGTAATCACACGGCTTGGTGTTGGCATATGGAAGCCACGAAGATCAATCTTGTATACATCTGGGAGGTTACCTCCACGGTGTGCATAATTGTTATCCCAATCATTATAGAGTTCAGATGAAGGCTCTTCGATTTCCTCAGCTTCGCGAAGACGATTAATAACCATTGTATCTAATGCTTTAGCACGGCGGTCGATTGGTGCTTGACGGGCAAGCAAGTCTTGGGCATTTGCTGAATGGGCTGTCAAAGTTAAGAGAGATGTTAGAGCAAAAGTCCTAACTATTTTCTTAAAAGTCATAATCAAGTTATTTTATTTCTACACTTGGATGCCTTGCGGCACGGGACAGATTTTCATATCCCTTTCTATCGGTTAAGTCGTTGATAAACTCCAAAAAGTACGAAACTTTTTACCGAAAGACTTCGCAAAGATAACGAAAAAATATAGAATAAATTGCACCTTAGCTATTTTTTTAGCCTGTTTAACAAAGGAATAATACGTATTTTCGCCTCCACATGATTTATGTCAAGTCGCTAAAACAGGGCGTTTGAAGCCAATTTTATGGTGTTATTTTCTATGAAATAGCAGCCCAGTTTATATTAGTCTTTCTTAACGCTTTAAGTCTCTCCCAGAGCATGTTATATTCTATTTTTTTACATGTTGGATCGTCGTCGATGATCTTTTGTGCCTCCTCTCGTGCCATTTGAACAATCTGTCCATCACGAGCTATATCGGCAATTTTAAGGTCGAAGGCTATACCACTTTGTTGTGTACCTTCCAGATCACCAGGTCCACGCAACTTAAGGTCAGCTTCTGCAATTTCAAAACCATCATTTGTATCGCACATAATATCAATACGTTTTCTGGTTTCCTTGGTTAGTTTGTGGTTGGTAACAAGGATACAATAACTCTGTTCAGCACCACGACCAACACGACCACGCAGCTGATGGAGCTGAGAAAGTCCAAAACGCTGGGCATCGAGAATAACCATTACGCTGGCATTTGGTACGTTTACACCTACCTCTATCACTGTTGTAGCAACGAGTATCTGTGTTTGTCCACTGACAAACTTCTGCATCTCGGCTTCTTTTTCCTTATCCTTCATCTTTCCATGAATCTTACTTAGCTGGAATTCACGGAAGATATCTTGCATAGCCTCGAATCCATCCTCAAGGTTTTTGAGGTCCATACGCTCGCTTTCCTTGATGAGTGGATAGACGATATACACTTGGCGCCCTAAGTTGATCTGCTGTCTTATACCACTATAAAGGCTCGCCATTTGGTCATCATACTTGTGAATCGTCTGTATTGGCTTACGTCCTGGTGGCAACTCGTCGATGATAGAGACATCAAGGTCGCCATAGATGGTCATCGCAAGCGTACGTGGTATAGGCGTAGCTGTCATCACCAATACGTGTGGGGGATTCTCACTCTTACTCCATAGCTTAGCGCGTTGCTCCACACCGAAGCGGTGTTGCTCGTCGACAACAGCCATACCGAGGTGCTGGAACTGCACTTTATCCTCTATAATGGCGTGCGTTCCTACAACAATATTAATAGAACCGTCGATGAGTCCATCTAATACTTCTTGTCGTTTCTTACCCTTCACGATACCCGTCAACAGTTCTACACGCAAGTTCATTCCCTTGAGAAATTCCTTAATCGTCTGGAGATGTTGCTCTGCAAGTATCTCCGTAGGTGCCATCATACAAGCCTGATAGCCGTTGTCGATAGCAATAAGCATAGACATCAGCGCTACAAGGGTCTTTCCTGAGCCGACATCACCCTGTAACAAACGGTTCATCTGTCGTCCGCTTGCCATGTCTGCACGTATCTCATGCATCACTCTTTTCTGCGCCCCAGTAAGTTCAAAAGGCAGGTTATGGGAGTAGAACCAATTAAACTGTGCTCCAATCCTATTGAATATATAGCCTCGGTATTTGCGACGATGGTCGCTGGCATAGCGAAGAATGTTAAGTTGTACGTAGAAGAGTTCTTCAAACTTCAGACGTACACGGGCGCGCTGGGTGTCATCAACCGACTTTGGATAATGAATCTTGCGCATAGCAGCATCCCGTGAGATGAGATGCAAATGGGTTGTAATGAAGGGTGGGAGTGTCTCTTCTAAAGGTTCAGTAAGCTTACTAATCAACATCTTTGTCAGTTTCTCCACGGCACGTGAAGTGATACCAGCCTTCTTCATCTTCTCTGTTGTGACATAGAAGGGTTGCATACCCATGTCATTGAGCTGCAACTGAGAAGCATCATCAATGTCAGGATGCGTAAACTGAAACCTGCCATTAAAGAAGGTAGGCTTGCCAAAGATAATATATTCCTTGTTTACTTGATAGTTCTGATAGATATACTTCGTACCATTAAACCATACAATATCACAGATGCCATGTCCATCGGTGAAGTGTGCAACGATACGTTTCTTACGTTTTCCCATCTCAGTTTCCTCAAAGCTGAGGATTCTTCCTTTGATTTGCACAAACGGCATATCTTGCGAAAGCTCTGAAATAAGATATAACTTTGTACGGTCAACATATTTGTAAGGGAAGTATTCCAGTAGGTCACGATAAGTATGGATTCCAAGTTCTTTGCCCAGAATCTCCTTACGATGTGGCCCCACACCGGGTAAATACATTATGTCTTGCGATAGTATATCCATTCGTTTTACTCTGAATTGGGGAATTAGAATCCGTGTTTAGGATTCTTGATGTTCGTTTTTTCTATAGCAACCAACAATGGGTAAACTTATTAATCGGCCTCTCTGTGGGGGGATAAAGTCTTCTCTTTGGGTAGCGAGATGAGTGAATAAAACCGTTGTTCAGTCCTGGTTTTTATATAGTCCTTTGCTTGCTGCGAATTATTTTCATGACAAGAAATATTTTTTTTCACGACAAGAAATATTTTTTTTCATGATAATAAATATTTCTTTTCATGAAAATAATTCGGAGGAGAGACCGTTCTATCGCGCTCGCATCGCATTAAGAACAGCAAGAACCATAACGCCAACATCAGCAAAGACGGCTAATCCCATGCTTGCCAACCCAAACGTAGCAAGGAGAAGGACTGCTACTTTAATGCCAATAGCAAACCATGCGTTCTCTTTCGCTATAAAGATTGTACGTCGAGAGAGCTTAATAGCAAGCGCTATCTTCGATAGTTTATCATCCATCAAGATAACATCAGCAGCCTCGATAGCGGCATCACTGCCTAAAGCACCCATCGCAATGCCTACGTCAGCACGTGCCAGTACAGGCGCATCGTTGATACCATCGCCAACAAAAGCTATCGTTTCGCCCTCCTTCTTGGCTCTGATAAATCGTGTGATATAGTCTACCTTGTCGGCAGGAAGGAGGTCGGCATGATACTCCGTAACCTTTGTCTGCTCGGCTATCTGCCTTGCAACTTCCTCTTTGTCGCCAGTCAGCATCACCGTCTTTCGTACTCCTAACTGCTTCAAACTGTCGATAGTTGCTATCGAATCGTCCTTTAACTGGTCGGAAATAACTATGTGTCCAGCATACTCACCATTGACAGCTACGTGAACAACTGTTCCCGTCTGATGCGCACAACGCTCACAAACAGGGGGTGTGATACCAAGTGTTGTCATCATACGAACGTTGCCTACGCTCACCGTCTTACCATTGATAGAAGCCGTAATACCCTGTCCTGCTGTCTCTTGTATATCCTCCACCTTACAACTATCAGCCTCATTCTTATAAGCCAAACGAAGTGCAAGGGCAATAGGATGGGTAGAGTAACGTTCGACATTAGCTGCCAAGTGGAGTAATTCATGCTCTGATAAGGTCTCTGGATGGACAGCCTCAACAGCGAAAGAGCCTTGTGTTAATGTTCCTGTCTTATCGAACATCACCGTGGAGAGCCTTGCCAAAGCATCCATATAGTTTCCTCCCTTAATAAGAATACCCCTGTGTGAAGCTCCTCCGATACCAGAAAAGAAGGTTAATGGGATAGATATCACTAAGGCACATGGGCAACTTACGACCAAGAAGGTCAATGCCCGATAGAGCCAAAC
>ERZ1699235.788-NODE-788-length-11183-cov-2.907200_pt1 | contig 11183 bp, 8 predicted proteins | sample MGYA00581546_ERZ1699235 | MGnify/ENA primary metagenome ERZ1699235 (study PRJEB42319, sample SAMD00040334) | human oral metagenome | material: saliva | host: Homo sapiens | study: EMG produced TPA metagenomics assembly of PRJDB4115 data set (Metgenomic analysis of... | reverse complement strand
GTATGGGTGCATGTGCGCAGAATCCTTATACGGATGTAGATGTTAATCGTTTTGAACAGATTATTAAGTCTGACTCTGTTCAGTTGGTGGATGTTCGTAAACTTGATGAGTTTACAGAAGGGCATATTCCAGGTGCAATACATATTGATGTGTTGACGCCTTCTTTCCTTTCTAATGCTCTTGCCAAGCTTGATAAGAAACGTCCTTGTGCCGTTTATTGTCGTTCTGGTAAGCGTTCTGCTATGGCAGCGACTCTTCTTGCCAAAGAAGGATACACCGTTACCAACCTTTTAGGTGGTATCATTGCATGGACTGAGGCAAAGAAGAAGACAGTAAAGGAATAAATAAGTCAGCTTTTAGGTTCTTCCGTTAAATCCAAATCGGTCAGTAGAGGCTAAACATATTTTGTATTATTATCGAACAGATTGTTTGGCTTTGTAACGCAGGCGTAGCGAGTTACGTCAAGTTGCAAAGACTGATATTATAGAAGTTTGTAAACTATTTTCATGTGTATCGAAGGCAATACATGGTCTTTTGGCTTCTAAAAGACGCCTAATTGACTTGTAAAAGATGCTCTTTTGGAGTCTAACTAACGCCCTTTTGAAGTCCAATTAAGCATCTTTTCTTATACTGCTTTGTAACTATCTGATTTCATGTTGGCTACAAACTTACATTTTACATGTATAATCACCATTATTTATTGGTATTTTATTTGAAATTATGTAATGATTTTTCGAAATACGATCTGCGGGGTTTCATAAGTATAAAAATTATTGCTTTGCGATAAAAACAAAATATGTTTTGTTTCTAATGACTGATTTGGGGTTAACGGATGAACTTACTTTTAGGGCATGTTTTATGGTTGACAGGTACTCTTTCTATCTCTCTCTCTTGGGAAATTCGTATCTGTTATGAATTCTTTTTACGAAAATAATTCGACAATAACACTTTGTTGTGAGAGAAATAATTGCGTTATAGATGATAAGAAAAGGGGCAATTCTGCAAAGAATTGCCCCTTTTCTTGGTTCTATTTCCTTCAATCTACTCTTGTATTATTATGAAACTGAATAGATAAGAATGTCCTTTTTATTTGTTTTCAGCATCAATCGCCTTAATCTTCTGCTTCACCTCATCCATATCATCTTTGAGTTTCTGGATGCGACGATTCATTTCGTCAATAAGACTGTTGCCCTTCTTTGAACTGATGTTGAGGAAACCGAGATTGTTCTCGTAAGTGTTTACCTCCTGCTTTAACTGTTCAAAGCGACGGAGCAGACGACCACGCTCGTTGTCGAGTGCATCAATGCCGCGGTCAGCAACCTTCTTGAGGTTATTGCGGAAGTTGTCAACTCGTTTACGTGCTGCAGAGATATGGAGGTCTTTATAAATCTTATCCAATACCTCGTGGTATTCCTTGTAGAGTTTATCTTTCTCTTTATAAGGAACGTGACCCACCTTATTATATTGCTCAGTCAGCTTCTGTACCTTCTCTTGTAAGTTCTCTCCTGTCTGTTCAACAAGCTCTTTCAGCTGGCTGATGATATCACGTTTCTTGTTTAAGTTCTCATGTTCCTCATTGCGGGAGTCAGCGTGAACAGCGTTGCGGGCCTCGAAGAAACGGTTGCAAGCAGCAAGGAAATCATTCCACAACTGGTCACCAATCTTCTTAGGAACCATTCCGATGGTCTTCCACTCTTTCTGTAAAGCGATGAGCTTATCAGATGTTGCCTTCCAATCGGTAGACTCACTCAATGCTTGAGCCTTCTCAACAAGTGCCTTTTTCTTTTCTGTATTCTCAGCAAACTGCTCTTTCAACTGCTTGAAGAATTCGCCTTTACGACCAAAGAAGTCGTCACATGCTGCACGGAAACGTTCAAAAATCTTCACGTTCATCTTCTGTGGAGCGAAACCAATGGTCTTCCATTCCTGCTGGATAGCAATGATCTCCTTAGTGCGTTTCTCCCAATCAGCAGAAGACTTATTCTCTTGTTTTGCAAGTTCTTCAGCCTTTTCGCAGAGTGCAGTCTTCTTTGTTAGATTCTCTTCTTCGCGTGTTCGGAGTGTTTCGAAGTGCTGTTGGTGACGCTTGTTGATAACAGTGCTGGCAGCTTTGAAGCGTGTCCAAATCTGCTCGCGAAGTTCCTTGGCAACAGGACCTGTCTCACGATATTCTTGATGAAGTTCTTGTAACTGGTGGAATGCACTGATAACATCTGTTTCTTCCGCCAACTTCTCAGCTGCTTCACAGAGTTTAGTCTTCTTCTCAAGATTCTTCTTGAAGTCGTATTCGCGTGCCTCACGATTGAGGTTTAACAAGTCATAGAATTGCTCAACATAGAGTTGATAGTTGCGCCAAAGTTCGTTAGCCTTCTCAGCAGGAACCATCTTGATTTCTTTCCACTCGTGCTGAAGCTTCTTGAACTGGTCAAAGTTCTTGTTAGCCTCTTCAGGAGTAGTAGCCATCGCCTTAATCTGTTCGATGATAGCTTCTTTCTTCTTGAGGTTCTGCTGCTTCTCCTCTTCAAGTGCGAGGAAAGCCTTTTGGCGTTTTTCCTTAATGATGGTCATCTCTGCCTTGAAGATTTCTTCATCCTCATCAGGCAATACCTGGTATTTCTCTGGGTCACCGCCATTCTCGAGATAAGCCTTCTGCTGTGCTTCGCGTTCAACAAAATGCAGCTTGTAGAATACCGTTTTTAGGTGCTCTACTTCAGCTTTCTCTGGTGTTTCATTACTGTCAACGATAGCTTTCAGGCGCTCAATAATCTCCTTTTTTGAACTATAAGTCTTAGTAGCGAGATTTTCCTTCTCGCTCTCTGACTTCGTTTCAACTGGTTGATTGAGGTTTTCTTCTACAGCATCAGTATTAACATTCTGCACTTCGGAATTCTCCGTTGTAGCATTGGCTGCAACTTCTTCAGACAGCTTAACTTCTTCTGTACCCTGATTCAGGGCATTTTCTTGAGAGTCCATCATTTCACTTTTTGTTTGTGATTTGGGTTTTTCCACATTTAAGGTTTCAGACCATTGCAAAGATGCACGGTAGTCTTCTACCACTAATATATCAACTGCAAACTTAGATAAAAAGTTTGAAAGTACCTAATTTTAAGTTGATTTTTTTTAATTTCTCTCTTCTAAAGCAGGCGTTTACGGCGTAGCAACCACCATGATGCAGCAGAAACGACGACTGATAAGAACATTGCAACAGGGAATCCCCATGGATTCGTTTCCATTCCATTGACAAGGTTCATACCGAAGAGGGAGGATATAAGCGTTGGCAACATCATAACAATTGACACCGAGGTGAGCGTACGCATCACGGTGTTCATGTTGTTGTTGATAATGCTTGAGTAGGTGTCCATGGTGGATTCAAGAATATCAGAGTAGATACTCGTTGTTTCTCGTGCCTGTGACATCTCAATATTTACGTCTTCAATCAGGTCGGCATCCAACTCGTCAATCTGCAACTTAAACTTCAACTTAGCTAAAAGGTTCTCGTTGCCACGAATGGATGTGATGAAGTAGGTAAGCGAATCCTGCAGACGACTTAGTCCAATCAAACTTTCGTTGTCTACACCTTTGTCCAAGTTACGCTTAGCCTTTTCAATCAATGTACTGATTTGCTTCAGTCGTTTTAGATACCACACAGCAGAAGAAAGGAAGAGACGGAAGATAAGGTCTACATAGTCAGTAAAGCCCTCATTTCTCTTTTGCTGATAGCTGACGAAGTCGAGCATCATATTTGTCTCGAAATTGCAAACCGTGATGGTTACATCTTTCTTGTGAATGATACCTAATGGTACTGTTGTATATGGGGTTCGTGAGCGAATTTCCTTCACGTAAGGGATACGGAGGATTATCAGCATCCAACCATCATCATATTCATAGCGTGCTCGCTCATCGGTATCGCTGATATCCGATAAGAAGTAGTCTGGAATATGAAAAGTGTCTTCGAGTTCCTGCTGATCCTGCTCTGTTGGGCAAGTAACCTGAATCCAGCAGTTAGGCTGCCATTCTTTAATGGTATTCAGGGTTCCGTTAATGTTCCAATATGTCTTCATTAGCTAATCTCCATAGTTAAATAATAGTGTGGGGATTAGCAACTTTTTGTTGTAATCCTCACGCCTACAGTTTGAAATTCTCCGCGTGATAATCGTCCATTTAAAAATTACGTATTGGTTTTGTGACTGCAAAATTAGCTAAAAAAATCGGTTGTGGCAAACAAAAGGTTAAGTTTTTCATTGTTCGGGAGGGGCTGAGAAGATGTGTCTGGAGATGAGATGAAGAAAAGTTGTAAGGATTAATGTCATTTGTGACAATGTGTGTGTTTTTTGCTAATAGTATGTTATATCTTCTCGTCTTATGCTTTTTTATAAGCAACTTATGTCTAAGTTAGCTTTTACTTGTTATATCCTACGATTGATTAAGTTCGCTATGACAAATCTCTCTTAACCTTTTTAATAGATGTGCTGATGGTCCGCACGTGTGGTGCTGATAGTTCGCACCATTGGTGCTGAGTACTAAATAGGATGCAGAATGTAGTTGGACTGAGGGCAATGTTATGCTTTTGAATCACATAACTGGCGTGCCAAAGCCTTAATCTCTGCTCTTGCTGGTTTTCCATTACCTGTTTGGGGAAGGGTCGGAACGTGGAAGATGAAACGAGGTTGCCAGAACTTTGGAAGACATTGTTGACAGAGTGTTCTGACTGTATTGGTGTCGTCTTGTGTTGTAAGTAAGACCACAGCTTCTCCAAAACGCTCGTCGGGGCAGCTTGTTATAGCAAAATCGCCAGTGAGAGAGGATTTTAGCAGATGTTCTACTTCCTCAATCTGAATCTTAATACCACCAGAATCAATCACATTATCTTTTCGTCCAAGGATACGGAAGCAAGGAGTATTAAGTCCTTCCTTTGTGTTCGTAGGGAGAATTTTAGCTCTGTCGTTGGTTACTAAAGGGTGAGAGCAAACAGCAGGGGCATCAATAACAAGGCAACCTTCTTCATTGAGCCATACTTTCACACCGTCAAAGGGTTTGTACCACTCACTGGCGTCAGGTCCATTCAGACGTCGGAGCGCAATATGTGAGAGCGTTTCCGTCATCCCGTAGGTACTCCAAACGGCATTAGGGAAATCCTGTAAAGCAGCTGACAGTTTATCATCAACAGCACCACCGCCTATAATAAGATGGTGGATACGGCGCAAACGCTCATGCTCTTTAGGTACTTGTAGAGAGTTATAGACCTGCAGTGGTACCATCGCAGCAAAGGTTATCTCCTCGTTCGAGATACCTGCTTCAGACAAAGAATGGTCAGAGAGAGGGTGTCCAGATGGTGTTACGCTCAGGAGGCGTAGGTTACGCTCAATACTTCTTACCACTACCATCTTTCCTGCAATGTAGTCGAGTGGCATACAGAGTAGGGCGGTATCGCCAGCCTTTAAGCCCAGGAAATCACAAGTGATGTGGGCTGACTTGAGCATACGTTGCTTCTCTACCCACAGCGGTTTTGGCTTTCCAGTTGAACCACTGGTATGCACAAGGAGTTGTGGATTATCATTATGCCATTCTGAGAGGAAGTCTTGTAGTGTCATTATTGTTTGATTTTATGCTATTGGGCTAATTAGGCTAATTGGCCTAATAGGGCTAATAATAATCTTCTTAATCGCTAATCCAAAGCTGGTCGCCTCTGATTTCTAATGGCATTGGGATATTATCGGTGAAGAGTTGTCCCGTGCCTAAGCCTTGCGGAGTGGTGATATCTGGACCGTAGATGTCAGCTGTTAGCTGGGCGATAGCATTCAGTCCGATGTTACTCTCAAGTGCGGAGGTTATCCATGAGTCAATGTTACGTTCTCTTGCCATTGTAATCCATTCTCTTGTTCCAGTCATACCTCCATGTAGGCTTGGCTTTAGGATGATATATTGTGGGCGAATCGTATCGAGTAAAAGCACTTTTTCTGCAGGGTTATTGACACCGATAAGTTCCTCATCAAGGGCTATCGGTAGGGGAGAGTCAACACATAAGCGTGCCATCTCCTGCCATTGATGCTGTCGGATAGGTTGTTCGATGGAGTGGATATCATATTGTGCCAATGCTTCTAATCGTTGCATGGCATCTTCTGAAGCAAAGGCACCATTCGCATCAACGCGTAGTTCCACCTGTTCACGTGTGAAAGTTTGACGGATATGGCGTATAAGGTCGAGTTCTTTCTCAAAGTCAATTGCACCAATCTTCAACTTTACACAACGGAAGCCAGCCTTGAGTTTCGTTTCCAATCGCTGATACATCTCCTCGAAAGTTCCCATCCACACGAGTCCATTGATAGTGATTCCTTCTTCTCCGCGTCCAAAAGCAGTGTTGAAGAAGTTGATGCTTCCCTTGGCATCCAACTGTGCCTTAGCCGTTTCTAACCCAAAGAGCATTGAAGGATAAGGGCGCATAGCATCAATGTCAATAATCCCTGTGCGGCAGAAGTCATCACAGAAACTGCGGAGTTTCTGCTCATACTCTTCGTCAGACATGGCATCGCACGACAGGTCGGGGAGTGTTGCGCATTCCCCAAGACCCACTACGCCAGGCTGATTCGTGTCAGACAGTGTGACATAATAGCTCTTCCTTGTTGTGTAGACACCGCGTGAAGTACCTGCAGGGCGGAGGAAGTGGAGGGTGCGTGAGGAGATGTTTATCTTGTACATTATAAGTTTTTTATTGTTTGTTTCTATATTCAATTCTTGCTCTTGTCATTTGCTCACGTATACCACCATGTTTAAGGAAATCCTCTTTGATATGGTCTACATACTTTCTAAGTATTACATCTTCTTGATAAATCAATGTAATAGCAATGTTAGCTATTGTTTCATCTGTGCGTACTTGAATCGCATTGCGATAAAAAGCAGACTCGTTATGCTTGGCACATATGCGTCGGGCAATGATAGCATTCTTGTCATTTACATTCCATTTTATAAGATTTCGGACACGAAGATAATCTTCGTAATCAATTAAAAGTTCTTGAAGACTGGCACGTGCTACATTCACTAATTTTATTTCCGTTTCTGCAGAGGTTGTCGAGGCAGCACACCCTTCTGCAATGTTCTGTTTCCCCGAGCGGGCTGCTTGTACCATTTGGTCTATCGTTCTGTCACTTCTTTCCAGAAAGTGGTGGGCAAAATAATAGGTGATGTCATAAATACATTCTGCCTTTTGATAAGCTATCAGATTGCGATAGTTGCCCTTTTGTGGCAAGAAAGGTGTTTCCATGATTGGGTTATGGGATATTTGTAATGGTGAGTCAGTTAGGTTTATTGGGCTTATTGGCCTAATTAGCCTAATAGGTGATATGTTTTGTAGTCACTATTTGTTCTATGGTTAATTGGGCTTATTAGCCTAATTAGGCCAATAAGTCCAATAGCTAATTATGGGAACTGCGGATACTTATCAAAGTCGGGCTTACGTTTCTCAAGGAAAGCTTTGCCACCTTCCTGTGCTTCATCAAGTGTGTAGTAGAGCATGGTAGCGTCACCTGCAAGCTCCTGAATACCTGCCTGACCATCGAGTTCGGCGTTGAAGCCTGCTTTCATCATACGGAGAGCCAGTGGAGAACGCTCTATCATTGTCTCTGCCCATTCTATGCACTCGTCTTCAAGATGGTCGAAAGGTACTACCTTATTGACCAGTCCCATGCGTTCTGCCTCTACTGCAGAGTATTGACGACACAAGAACCATATCTCACGAGCCTTCTTCTGACCCACGACACGTGCCAGATAAGATGCACCGAAGCCAGCATCAAAGGAACCAACCTTTGGTCCAGTCTGCCCGAAGATAGCATTGTCTGATGCTATTGAGAGGTCGCATACCACATGAAGGACGTGTCCACCACCAATGGCATAACCATTAACCATAGCAATGACTGGCTTTGGAAGGCGTCGAATCTGCATCTGCAAGTCAAGTACGTTGAGGCGTGGAACACCATCAGTACCGATGTATCCGCCATGTCCCTTTACGTGCATATCACCGCCAGAGCAGAATGCTTTGTCGCCAGCACAGGTTAGAATGACCACGCGGATGTCAAGGGCTTCACGACAGTAGTTGAATGCCTGTGACATTTCCCACACTGTTTTCGGGGTGAAAGCATTACGATAGCGAGGACGGTTAATGGTTACTTTTGCTATGTGGTTGTACTCTTCAAAGAGGATTTCCTCAAAGTTGAAGCCTTCAATAGGCTTCCATTCTCTTTTCTCCATAAGGTCTTTTCGTTTTTGATTGATTATAGGGAGCCTGCCAAGTCATTCCTAAAAGGGGGATAGACTGTGGCAAGTTATTATTATTTATGATGGATATACAAGCTGAAAGTTGAGACGTTGAAGGCCATTAAAAGGCTTGATAGTAATCTTTCAAAGCCTGTGCATCTTCCTCAGCGTTGGTGAATACTTCTAAAAGTACTGGTCCTTCCTCCGAGTTAAAGAGTTTGTCAAGACTCTTGTAAAGCTCTTCTTCGTTGCGAGCAGAGAGGTAAACGATGTCATGTGTCTGACAGATTCCTTCCGCAGAGGTTGTATGTTGGGCAGCAATAGCACTATCCCGATAAGGTGAACGCTCCAAACCAGGCAGCTGATGGAAGATACCTCCACCGCCATTGTTAAGTAAGAGGATAGAAAGATTAGGCGGAAGAGATTTGTTCCAAAGTGCGTTCTGATCATAGAAGAAACTCAAATCACCAATTACACAGTACACATCCTCTTCTTCCTGATGCGCAATAGCATAGCCAACAGCCGTAGATAACGAACCTTCAATACCATTCACACCTCGATTAACATAGATATATTGATCAGAGAAGATGTTACCTAAACGCACAGCCGAGCTATTTCCATAGAACAATTCACCATCAACAGCCTCCTCTCTCATCTTCTCATGGAAAGCCTTAACAGCCAACATTTGTGAAAAGCATGGTTTGAAGGTCTTACGGATGGCTAAGGCTTTGTCGAAAGCCTTGTCCCATAGCGTTACAAAGTCACGCTTTTTAACGCCTTCTGTCTCATGGGCAAAGATTCCGATAACATCCTCTGGTAAACCTTGAATCATATCAGTGGTGTGCATGAAGGTGTCACAAAACTCATCAATCCCATTCACAACGATAGACATCTTGCACTCACACTTACGTAAGAACTGGCGGAGTCGTTTGCTGACAATCGTTCCTCCTATATATATAAGGTGGTCAGGGCGATAAGCTTCATCCTCCCCAATCATCTTCAATACTTCGTCGATGGGTTGTGCAGGGCCAATATCGTCATCTGCCAACTTCTCTTGAAGGACGACAGCAACCCTCTTTAATGCCTCAATTGCCTCAAGCGAATTGCCCACAACCTCAGGTATCAGCTGACCAAAAACAACCATCAGTTTCTTGCCACGGAAGAAATCGGCTGCCATTTCATAGACACAAACCTCATTCGTTGCTGCATACATCAGGAAAATATTGCGTTCGTCAGGAAGCTTTGGTACGTCGTATTCAAAGAGCGGTTCACTGATAGGAACATTGATATGCACAGGACTGCCATCGTTCATTCGTACTGCATTCAGCGCTTCGTTGACTAATCGATTGCAATACCAGCGTTCCTCTTCGTTATGAGGCTCTGGTAGTGTCACACTCTTGCGAACATTTGGCTCCAATGCACGATGTTGTTGAAGCGTTTGTCCATCCTGTTGGTCAATCCACTGTGCTGGTCTATCAGCTGAAATAATAATCAGTGGACGTTTCTGATAGAAAGCTTCAGCTACAGCAGGTGCCAAGTTGAGCAAGGCTGAACCCGATGTAACGCATACTGCAACTGGCTCATTGTCTGCTAAAGTCATTCCTAACGCTACGAAACCTGCCGAACGTTCGTCGGTAACAGGATAGCACTCAATCTCGGGACAAGCACAGAGATTGTGTACGATAGGTGAGTTACGAGAACCAGGACATACAACGGCTTTCGTTACTTTTTCCTTTACGAGCAGGGCTGTAAGAATGTTTACGTTTTCTTTGTTGCTGTACATTGTGGGTGTTGGGTGGTGAATGTTGGGTGATGATGAATTGAGTTATTGGACTTGTTAGGGCTATTGGGCTTATTAGCCTAATTAGCCTAATAGCCTAATTGGGTTTCAACAACTGGCGCATAGTGTCAAGTTTGGCTTCTGTTTCCTGCCATTCATTCTCTTCAATACTTTCCTTTAAGAGTCCGCCACCTGCATAAAGGCGACACGTAGAACGAGAGAGTTGCATGCAGCGAAGGGTGACATAAAGTTTTGCCTCACCCTTCTCGCCAAGTAGTCCACTGAAACCACTGTAATAACTGCGGTTTAGTTGCTCATTATGAAGGATAAACTGCTGTGCCTCATCCTTTGGCATACCGCATACGGCAGGGGTAGGGTGGAAGGCGGTAAGGAATGTTCCGAGTCGCTGTGTGTCTTTAAGTTGAAAAGTGAAGTCTGTGCGAAGATGCGCCAAATGTGCTGCACGTGTAGTGTAAGGCTTACTTTCAGTAATCTCAGCAGCAAACGGTTGCAAGCAAGCACGGATATAATCAGCAACGAGTTGTTGCTCTTCTTGATTCTTAGTAGACCACTTCATATCCTCACCTTCATACCTCATCGTACCAGCTAATGCCATTGTCTGATACCCTTCGGCATTACCACGAAGTAGAATTTCAGGACTTGCAATAAGCCACATGCCTATCTCTGCAGTATAGAAAAGTGCAATATAAGAGCGTGGGTACTTCTCACAAGCCTTAAGAAAAATACTTCGCGGAGTCGTACGCTCGTCTTTTGTTTCGATAATCGAGCGCGCCAGAACTAACTTGCGGAATCTATTGTGTTCTAACTCTTTATGAAAACGGCAGAAATCGTCGTGATAAGCCTCGCGAAGTGAAGGTGTTTCATTAGTAAGTACCGCCTCGTCCTGCCAGTCGGGAATAGCATCAAAACCCTTACTACCGTCCAAAGGGAGAACCGTTGAAGAACCTTTCTGACCATCCAGTAAGTAAAGTGTGTTACTGTCATCGCAAAAGAAAGGAGCAATGACAAATCCCTTGCGCCCATTAAGTTCTGCAAGTGAGGAAATAGCCGTTGGTTCCTCTGGTTGTGAATAGCAATGACAAACCTTCTCGAAAGGCTCACGATAGATAAAGAAAGAATCCATTTACTTCTCTTG
>ERZ1699235.779-NODE-779-length-11294-cov-3.292111_pt1 | contig 11294 bp, 19 predicted proteins | sample MGYA00581546_ERZ1699235 | MGnify/ENA primary metagenome ERZ1699235 (study PRJEB42319, sample SAMD00040334) | human oral metagenome | material: saliva | host: Homo sapiens | study: EMG produced TPA metagenomics assembly of PRJDB4115 data set (Metgenomic analysis of... | reverse complement strand
TCTAGGACAAGACCCTTACTATAACCCAGGACAAGCCATGGGATTAGCTTTTAGCGTCAATTCTGAGACTCAGACACCTAAATCCTTGAAGAATATCTTCAAGGAGCTAAAAAACGATTTAGGTGTTGAACGAAACAATCCAGATCTTGAAGATTGGCACAAACAAGGTGTATTTTTATTAAACACAGCACTCAGCGTGCCTGAAAAGAAACCAAACGCTCATAAAAAGTATTGGAAAAAATTTACAAACGACTTAATTCAGTATCTTACAAAAATCAATCCTAATATCCTCTACATCATGTGGGGGAATAATGCTAAAGCATTCGGTCAAAAAATTGAGAAAATTCTCAATTCCAAAGATCTAATTCATTACTCTCCACATCCATCACCACTTTCAGCCTACCAAGGTTTTTTCAATTCAAAACCTTTTTCTTGGGCTAACCAAAAGCTAAAGGAATTAGGTCAAACTGAAATTAATTGGTGATTAGAAAGGCTCTAAAATGCTTATAAAATTCGCAAATAAATTAGAAAACAAACTCACACCACTTTTATTAAGCTTCATTCCATTAACACTACTATTTATTTATCTTATCTTAAACAATATGTTAAACGAGAATAACTGGTTAGTAATTAGTCTAGCTTTCATTGTAAACTTTATGACAGCATTAATTGTTTTGTTTAATGTAGTCAATTCACTTAAATATTATATGTCATCAAATAATACAAAATATTTTATCCAATTCATATTATGGACAATATCATCATTAATCGTTGAATATGCTATAACTATACCTAAATTAAAATGGGCTATTATCTTAGCAAATGGAATTTTATTATCATATGTTTTTGAGCTAATTTCCACCTATTTCAAACAACAAGAAAGGAAACAAAATGATTAAAAAACTTCTAAATCAATTACAAAAACATTCATCAATTCGAGCATCACTTAGTTTTATACCATTAGTGTTTATAATCCTGTATTATGTGACTAAACAAACATTAAGTCACGATAATATAATCTTCTTGACAATATCATTTCTTGTAAACTTGATAACTGGTCTGATCATTACATTCAGCTTAATCACAGCTCACACTGAATTAAAAGAAAATAGAAACAACAAATACAAAATACTTTTTTGGTTAATACTTTTAATCCTGACACATATGACAGCTTTATTATCAGACAGATACACCTTGTTTGAACGTTCAGGTGTCTTCATCGCAGACATCTTAGCTATCATTCAAATTGGTTATCTAATCAAAGAAAACAAAAAGAAAGGAACTAATTCCAATGTCTAATATTGCAGCTATTTTCGATATCGACGGAACTGTATTTCGTGACTCCCTACTACTCCAACATTTAGAAAAATGTGTCGATTATGACGTATTCCCTCAAAACGCTAAAGATGAAATCAAAGATGTTAAAAAACAATGGAAAAACCGTGAACTAGACTATGATGACTACATGCACAAAGCAGTTGAAACATACACAAAATACTTAGAAGGTAAATCTGTAGAAGATATTGATTTTGTTGCAAGAAAAGTTATCGAAAAACAATATCAATTAGTTTATAAATACACTAGAAACAAAATTATCGAACACAAAGAAAAAGGTCACACAGTCATCTTTATTTCAGGATCACCATCTTTTCTAGTAGAAAAAATGGCTAAAAAACTAGGTGTAGATGATTGGTTTGCAAGTAATTACGAGATTTATAATAACAAATATACAGGTCAAGTACTACCAATGTGGGATTCAAAATCTAAGAAAAAAATTCTCAACACTATTGAAAACCTAATGGATTTCGATCTCAAAAAATCCTACGCCTATGGTGATACCACAGGTGACTACACTATGCTTGCAAGTGTCGGTTTCCCAACAGCTATCAATCCGAATAAAAAACTATTCAAAAAACTTCGTGACAACAAAATTAATTGTAAAATCATTGTGGAACGAAAAGATATGGTTTATCGAATTGATTTAATGGATAAGAAATCGTCATTCATTTTGAACCAATAAGAAAGGAAAACCCCAAAATGTCTAACTACTACACATCAGAAGTTAAAATGCAATTTAAAGCTTATATAAATGATATCGAAATCACAGAACAAGACGAATATTACACCATTAATAGATTCTTGGGAAATTTGTCTGAACTCATCAACGAAATTAAATCAGAAAATCCTGATTTCAAATTTAATAAAATCCCAGATACTATCATTGACGAATTTAGAGCAGCAATTCATGGTGCAGTTGAATATGGTGCAAGTTATTACCAAATTTCAGACTTCATTTCTGTCGAAAGGAACTACGAAACCAAAGATTTAACCGACATTTACGTCACATATATGGGTCAAAAAAGTAATTATTTCAAAGAGATGAACCTACTATTTGAAACAAACGGTTTCTAGAAAGGATTTACCATGTCAAACAAAAACGAATTCACCGTCGATTTAACTAAAGAAGGATTGTTTTCAGGATTATATAACTCTATATGGTTGCACGACGAAACCTTAAATGACGAACTAGAAGAACTTGCTGAAGAATTGAAAAAACGTTACAAACGTGATATCAAGCTCGATTTCTTTATCAGTTTTAAAGAATACCTTAATAAAATTGCTGAAGTTTATATCAACGTCTTTGAAAATAATATCCCAAATAGTAAATGGGAGCTTGATGGTGTCTATTCTCCACGTGAATACAATTTTGATACAGACCATATCATCCTAAAATGGGTCAACGCACCAAAAGATGCTGAAAAACGTTTTAATAGCTATCTTAAAGATATTTATGAAGAATACAATAGATTCAATGATTATAATCCATATGGTGATTTTGAACTTTATGCTATTTATGATTCACATTGTGGTTACGAAATCATTCATGAATTAGCAAAAATCCACGATTGGGATGATGATCAAAATATTGTCACATATAATGAACAAAACCAACCAATTATGGAAAAATATGAGGTGGAAAATGTCAAACAATAACGAATTTTTAGTAAACCTTACAGAACTTGAATTATTTTCAGGACTCTATAACACAATCTGGTTACACGACCAATCTCTTCAAGATTTATTGTTTGAATATCAAGATGAACTTGAAGAAAAATATAGTAAAGAAATTAAACTTGATTTCTATATAGATGCAAATCTTTATTTGAAAAAAATCGCTAACATTTATATCAACTGTTTTCAAATGAAAATTGAAGATAGCCAATGGGAAATTAAAGAATTGTATTCTCCAAAACAATACAATTATATAACAGACCAAATTGTATTGAAATGGACTAACGCTCCAAAAAATGCTGAAACTATCTTTAACCAATTTTTAGAAAAAATTAAAGAACCTTCAGAAATTGATTCATATGATATTTTTGAAATGCATACCATTTTCTCAGAATACAACGGTTGCGAACTCATTTATGAGTTAGCTGAAATCCATGACAATCAAGGTAATGTCGTCGTTTATGACGGAGAAGGTGGACTAGAATTAAAACAAAAAGATGAAGTAAAATAAAGAAAGATAGAAAAATATGTCAACATTATACAAATTTGGACGTTGCGAAACCCCTTTTGGGTATATCGAGTTAGAAAGTTATATGGGTCCAGAGGATACCTACGCAACTTTCAACCGTACTGATGGTAGTGATGAACCTCTCACCATGTCTCAAATCGGCGCCATTATCGAAATCGGAATGGGTATCTACGGACAACCAGGTGAATATAATTTTGAAGACCGTAAGGATCCATACGAGCCATACCATATTTATGATGTACCTAGCGAAAGTATTTTTATCGCACTCATGATACTCCAAGCCCAACTATTTCAACAAAAATATAAAATTGCTGAAGAAAATTAAAGCCAGAAAATGAGGTAAAAAATAATGACTGAAAAAATTACAATTCAATTTAACGAAATTGAAGGAAAAAGAAAAGAAACTATCAAAAAAATCCTTAAAAAACCTTATGACCAATTAACTCAAACAGATTTATTTGACATCAGAACCATTCTTGATACTCACCGTGATTTAACATGGCAAGAAGATGAACAATATCAAATGATTAATAATCTATTAAACAAGGTACTTGATTCACAACTTTACCGTCCAATGGAACAACGTACTTTTATCGAATTTGTTATTGAAATCATCTATGATTGGGTTGACCAAAATCTCGAATATGACGGACCAACATTTGAAACAATTCAAGTTTTTGACGCATATTTTGCTGACGGTACAATGACCTACAATACACACCAAACACTAAATTATATCCGAACTTTCTGGGATGAATTTTATGAAGAGGACTTAGATTATATTGAAGCTAAAACTGTCTTTGAAAGACCAGAAAACTTCTTTGTAGGTCAGTCCTATCAAATGGCGATTCGAATTTTAGGAACCATCTTTGAAAATCAAGAAGTTTACAACAAACAAGAATTCTTAGATTATATTGATAATGAGTTTAATATTTATGAGTTCAGCAAATTGATTTATTAAAACTAATCCCCGCTTTTCGGGGATTTTTCTTTATTGTTTCACGTGAAACCTTTCTAAAAACCATTAAAAAAATGATTGCTAAAACACAAAAAATATAGTAAACTAAACTTAATTGAAAAAGAAAGGTGCACATTTTATGCAAAAAATTAAATGTTTTCAATCCAGCCACATCATGGGGATTGAAGACCAAATCAACCAATTCATCGAATCCAAAAGGAACATTGATATTCTCCACACGTCCATTAGTCATGATGATGACTATATTTTAGCGTTAATCACATACAGATTAACATCATTTGAGATTTAAAAGGGGTATTATATGTCTAAAACACAAAAAGAAGCTTTCATTCTCATAGGTACTTTAATTGCAACCTTTATTGTTCTGCTTTTAGCCAATCAACTACACGTAGATAGTTTCTGGCTGAATCCAATCTTAATTTTCACGATTTTGACAGTGAAGAATCACAACATATTACAACGTATTTTAGGACTAAGTACTTTCATCATTTTTGCAATCGGACTATTTTTCCAACTAGCTTATGTCGGATTTTTGTCCGCAGCCATTAATTTAGCAATACTGAGTGCTATCTTCTACGTCTATGACGATACACATGATACCGTTATTTCATCCTTCAATGACCAGTCTGAAAAAGTCGTACCTGGTCGTTGGAACGCTATTTTCTTTGGACTTATCATGTTAGTATTTAGTATGATTCCATACATCATGTTAGATTACATTTGGGATGGGACTATACTTGAACTTGGTGGAAAGACTGCTATTATTTATGGTCTAACTTTAATTTGTGAATATATTTCCAAAAACCAAGAAAAAAATGCTAAAAAACTAATCGAATACAAACGTCAAAAAGAAATTGCTTTAAAAGAAAATCAAACAGATGAACCACATTTTCAGGTTTCACCCTTTATCAAATTCTTAGCCGTTTGGATGATTGTTCTAGATTTATCTATTTTCAGTTATCTTTTCAACCAAAGCCAATCTGGTTTTAATCTTGCTATTATCGCAACTTTAATTACCATTGTCTTAATCAGCTTTATCCAATCTCATGATGATAAAGAAGACGTTCTAAATATTATCTATACATGGCTTCGACCATTCCAAGCAACAGCTCTTTTGGTTCTACTCATTTCTCATGAGAAAACAGTCAATTTAACCATTTTCTATATCATTTTGATTTTGATTGTCCATGTCCTATGGATGTTGAACAAAATCACTATTAAAACTACTTTAGTAACATCTTCTATCATTTTGTTCATCCCATTAATCGGTTACTTATCTAATCCATATCGTTTTATCAACGAAAATAAACACAACATTTCAGATGTCTTATTCGAGAAAAACAAAATACCGTCATCATCTCTCACTCTTTCAGATTTCTGGGAAGACGATGAAAAACTAAAAATGAATGAAGAAGAATTTTATAAAAGATTAAAAGATGACTAAAAATGTAAAAAGTGCTAACAATTTTAGCACTTTTTTTGTATAGAAATCCCACCATCTCCGATGGTCGATTTAATTTTGAGAAAAATCCAGAAAGGAAAATCCATGACTAAATTTATTTTTCTAAATAATGTAACTAAAAATCAAACCTTAAGACAACGTCTAGACAAAGAAGAATTGAACAAATTTATTGAAAACCTAACAGAATACGAATACGAAAGCTAAAAAAACGATCCTTTTAGCTTTGATAGCGAAATCAAATTCTCTGAAAACGAATCTGAGAAACAAATGCTTCAAAAAATTGCTGATGAATTCAAAAAATTATCCGAAAATAACAACAAAATGTTATACAACCGTGCTGTTTCACAATCATATGCAACAGATAGTATAAACAAAAAACTTGGAGAACTATTAATTTTCTATCCAACAGAAATTTTAAATAAACTTCTTCCAAATACAAAATTCCATAGTGGTGTTATTAAGATTGATGACAAAATTCTAAAGACAAAAATGTCTGAATTAACAAAAGATGAACCTAAATTCTTAACTTATATGTCTTCTTATATCTTTGACGATATTATCAGCGCCACAGATAGTAATTACTCAAGGGAACACAATCTGAAAAATTATGATGCCGTTTTAGAGTTAAATTACAATTGGACAAAAAATCAAATAGCCTATTTCATTAATCTAGAATACGATAAAAAAATTATTTTCACATCAGCCTTTTCAAAGAATTTAGCTATAAACATCTTTAACAAAACACTCAAAGAAGTCCTTGACCAACACTTCAGTTTGGAATTGTTAAATACTTTTCTAGACAATATCCAATTTGTAGAATAAGAAAAAGAAAATTATCAAATAATAACGAGGCAAAAATAATGACAAAAGAATTTTATTTTAAGACAGTCCTTCCAACAGAGGAAGAATTTGAAAAAGCTAAAACCTTAGAATATCAATTAGATATTCCAGATGGATTTATGTTAAATCATCAAATTTTTACACCTAACAGTTTTAAAATTGGTTATGAAATCAAAAATAAAACTTTAATTCTCAAATACAAACCAAATAGAAATTATCCATCTATTAGTGAAAAAGAAATTTGCTTGAAAGGAACACTTGTTCCAATTCAACCATCTTTACAGAAAAAGCTATCTTATGAAGAAGATTTTGAATCAGTAACACTTCGTTCATCTGTCAAATATTTCTACATGTTATTTAATGATAATTTAATTGATTTGAATCCAATTTATCAACGCGGATATGTTTGGACAGAACAACAAAAGAATGATTATATCCTCAATCTTTTTGAAAGTAAAGCTGAAATAAGACCTGTCGTTGTACAATATGCAGTTAAAGATAAAAATGATGATGTATTAGAAATTTTGGACGGCAAACAACGTTTGTCTACATTATTTGACTTTATCAACAATAAAATCACAGTCAATGGTCTTTATTTCAAAGATTTAGCGAACGAAGATCAAGAGTTTATTATGAACCACAAAATTGATTATCGTCGAATCATGAACAGAAGTAAATCTTCAAATTTAAAATTAGAAACAAGATTACAACTATTTTATGAAATCAATCTTTATGGAACCAAAATGACAGACGACGAATTAAAGGAAGTTCAAAAACTATTAATCAACGAAAAGGAATCAATCAATGATTAACCAAATTATTCTAAAACAAAATCACCCTCATTACCAAGAAGGGATTCATTTTGAAAATCCAAAATTGAAATATCTAACAAAAAAAGATATTTCTGAACTCATTCAAGAATTAACAACCCTTGAAACTGAATTTCCAGATAATGAATTCGTTCGCACTTTCAAAAAACATGATTACCATTATAGCACTTTCATGTTAAGTTCAGATTTCGATTACGAACTAATGAAACAAGATATTCTGAACCCAACTGATAACAAACTAAAAGATTTGTTCGCATATCTATCAAATCTTTTCTTCACACCTGACGAATGTCAATACGAATCATTAACTTTATCAACTATTCGTGAAACAGTTGAAGACAGATTAACTTACAACCAATTAGTTGAATTATTAGAACATCTTGCTTATCCTGAATTAATCGGTTTTAACGGAATTACAGTTCATTATATTTACACACTTATTTTACGGAAATCACCATTTGGTGTACACGCTTCCGTTCAAGCATCTAATGGTGATGGAATTGGCTTTTATGAGACTTTCCCAATCAAAACCCTTGATTGTCCAAAAACGATTGAAGACATTAAAACCATCACAGAACTCAAAGAATTTGTGAAAAATCTTAATGATTCTGAAATTGAACCTAGATTAACAATGGACTTTATTTATCCAAAATTGGAAGGTTAAAAAAAAACCGTTAAACTAACGGTCGGTATAATAGATACATTAAAGTTAAAGGAAACAAAAATCATGAACATTCAATCCTTATCCAAACGTAACGCATCTAAATACCGTCCTGAAAGACCTACACTCTTGATTTCAATCCAAGACGGTGACAAAGCTGAATTACCTTTCAAACAAAGAACAAATCATATCACAAGAAGATTGTATACAGACACACTTTTCTTGTATTTTGATGATATTGATCCAACTCAATTTGAAGGTAATCCATCTTTTCCATTTTTATTCAATGACCATGATGCATTTAAAATTATCAAATTTTTAGAGCATCATTATCAAAATAACGATTTTGAAGACATCATCATACACTGTCAAGCAGGCGTTTCAAGAAGCCATGCTATAGCATTATTTGCTGCCAAATACTTTGCAAAAGATGAAGACTTGTACCAACAATTACTTCACCAAGAAGGTAAAGTTTTTGGTGGTAATCAATACATTTACAACAAATTAAAAAATAATTTTAAAAAAAGTATTGACATTCAAAAATAGTATGATATACTTACAGAGAACTCAGGTTTTTAGGCTTCCCTTCTCGCCTTCTTTTTTCCTGAGTTCTTTTTTTTCACTAAAAAGAAAGGAATGATTAAATTGAAAAAATTTCAAGAAAAATACAAAGACCTTCTAAAATCAGAAGGCTTTTACATATCTGTTCAATCAAAAGATAAAACCAATTACAACCGTGAAAATGGTTTATTCATTAGTATTGAAAAGAAAGATGAAGAATACGTCAACGTTACAACTATTTTACCAACAGATGACGTGGGAATCTTCTATACAACCACGATCAGCCATGCTGATCCGAGTGGGATTTTTGAACGTCTGATTAGACGTTTCCATGACCAAGAATTTTATCAAAACAACTAACTAGATAATAACGCAAAAAAATAAATCATGAGGTGAGGTGAAACATGTACAACCAAGACACAATATATGAGGCTATATTAAAAAACATTGATAACCAAAATATGTTGACTGAAAATACATTAGATATGATATCTCATTCAATAGTTTTATATCAAAAATATATTTGGTTGGCTTATGATGATGATAAACATCAATTTATCTCTAACAAAGAACTAAACAAATATTTGAAAGATACGTTAGATGCTATCAAAAACACAAATATCAAAATTGAAACATTAAAACTCGATTCAAAAATCAGAATCATTAAATACCAATTTACAGATATTGGGATTATCATAACTTCAGAAAAATTAAATGAAATATACTTCTCTCAAGCACAACATTCATTCAGATATGCTTTATCACAAATAAAAGAATATGGAGAAAAATCTCAACACATCGTATTTTATGATAACTCAAACGTTATCTTCAAAATGGGAAAAAAAGGTTATATTCACCTACCGTTCAAATTTGACATTGATTTCCTTCCATATGAACAATCTCCTGTTTTTAAACTACCTGAATTTCAATTAGTTCTAGATTTGAAAAAAGAATCAGATTTGACACAATATCATTATAGAAAAAATAAAAACTTCACATTCAATCAAGTACTTAAATACAAGAATAGAAATGATTTCCTTTTAGGTGAATGGAAAACTATGTCTAGTCTAACACCATTCTTAAACCTACACAAATTCACTTATGATGAACTATTTATGCTAAGAAAAATCAAACCTAGATTCACAGATACTGAATTTAGACGCTTAATCAACTGGTATCATCAGAATAAAAAATGGTATAGAGAAAACTACATCTGTTCAATGGATACATTAATCAAACGGTATATTAAAGACAAATGTGGATATCAAAATGAAATAAAACATAGACACAATTATAAATATCTGGCATATGATATTTTAGATATGAGCAAATCATTGAAAACTAAAATCGAATTTAACGCAACTTCATATAAAGGTTTAGTCCGATATCATGATGAACTAGTTCAAAAATTACTACTTCGAAAATCTAAAACACAAAATAAACCATTCAAATTAAAAGACAAATGGAATGATATCCATAATACATTAATGAATTCAAGATTAAAAATCAAACATTTGAACTCAGTTTATTTGTTAGATAAAGAAAGTGCAGATATGCAACATTGCGTTAAAATCTATGATACCAAAGTAAAATCAGGTAAATCGTATATATTCCATATTGATTATTACAAAAAACCATATACTTGCGAACTTGTATTTAGAAATAATAAAATTGTAATTAATCAACTATACGGAAGATATAATCAATCACCTGAACCAAAATTAAGACAAAAATTAAATAAAATATTGGAGAAAATCAATGAAACTAAATGACTTTCTAAACAAACTAGACAAAAATTTCCAGATTGGCGTCACAATTGTTGACCCAGAAAACAACTATTACTGTGTCGATCAAGACGATTATAATACACTAAATAATTACCTAGCTATTCAGACACTTTCTAAAGAATCAGTTGAAAAGCAAAAACAATACCTTTTAAAACAAGATTTTGACATTAAAAACATTAAATCAATGTATTTCAAAAAAGATTTCATCAAAATTTATATTAAATAGAAAGGTTCAAAATATGCTAGAGAAAGCACACATTCATCAAATTTACGAAATGACTGAAAGACAAGAAAAAGAAATCAAACAAATGATTCACGATATCACTCACGACATCAAATATGATTTCAAAAAAGAAGCTAGTCGTGTTATTTCAAAACAAAAAGAACCCTATCTAAAAGAAATTTTAGATAGTCTTCAATCAAATTCAACACTTGAACAAAAATATACTGCTAGTGATATTTTGACCGTTCTTGAAACCATCTTTGATGAACTGAAATTAAACGAATTTGAGGAATAATTCAATCTACATAAACGGAATTCACGTCAACTACCACTCACTAAAGTAAGTAGCTTGTAAACTCTCATCTAGTACAAACGTTTTAACAACTCCTATGATTCAAACAAGTTTACAC
>ERZ1699235.775-NODE-775-length-11305-cov-2.243604_pt1 | contig 11305 bp, 10 predicted proteins | sample MGYA00581546_ERZ1699235 | MGnify/ENA primary metagenome ERZ1699235 (study PRJEB42319, sample SAMD00040334) | human oral metagenome | material: saliva | host: Homo sapiens | study: EMG produced TPA metagenomics assembly of PRJDB4115 data set (Metgenomic analysis of... | reverse complement strand
AATTTCATCATCAACGCCTTTCCCTATTAAAGCGCCTGCGACGGGAGAATCAATGGAGATCCAGTTTTTAGCGGGATCGAATTCATCGCAGCCGACAATACGATATTGTTTCACTTCGCCTTCTTCATCTTCTAGCTCAACCCAAGCACCAAAAAACACTTTACCTTCTTGTTTCGGATGGTAATCCACGATTTGTAGCACTTCTAATCGTTTGGAAAGAAAACGCACGCGGCGATCAATTTCACGTAAGCGACGTTTGCCATAAATATATTCTGCGTTTTCACTGCGGTCACCAAGTGCGGCGGCATCTGAAACCGCTTGGGTAACTTTAGGGCGTTCTTCTTTCCACAAAAATTTCAGTTCTTGGTCAAGCGCAAGCCAGCCTTGACGGGTAATATAATTTGATTTTGCCATAATAAAAATAAAAGAAATTTTTTTGAATTATATTTGAGCCTGTTGTCTAAAACCAGTATTCTATTCCCGTTTTTATCGAATCCTTTAATAACAAAGAAGTATGACAATGTTAAATCAACAAATTAGCCAAATTATTGCGGCAGAATTAACCGTTCAACCCCAACAAATCCTCGCCGCCATTCAATTATTAGATGATGGCAACACCATTCCATTTATTGCCCGTTATCGTAAAGAAGCCACTGGTGGCTTGGATGACACCCAACTTCGTCATTTTGAAACCCGTTTAATTTATTTACGTGAATTAGAAGATCGTCGTCAAACCATTTTGAAATCTATTGAAGAGCAAGGGAAATTGACCGATGAATTGCGTGACAAAATCCATGCAACACAAAGCAAAACCGAACTAGAAGATTTGTATTTGCCATACAAACCTAAACGTCGTACGAAAGGGCAAATTGCGATTGAAGCCGGTCTTGAGCCATTGGCTGATTTACTTTGGAACGAGCCGAAGAATGATCCTGAAACGGCAGCAGATGAATTTGTAGATGCTGATAAAGGTGTAACAGACACCAAAGTCGCACTTGATGGCGCTCGCTATATTTTAATGGAGCGTTTTGCTGAAGATGCGGGCTTATTAGCGAAAGTCCGTGATTATTTAGCAAAAAATGCCGTTATTGTATCCAAAGTGATCGAAGGCAAAGAAACGGAAGGCGCAAAATTCCAAGATTATTTCGATCACCAAGAATTATTGAAAAATGTGCCTTCTCACCGTGCATTAGCCATGTTCCGTGGACGTAATGAGGGCATTTTACAATTAAGCTTAAATGCAGATCCCGATGCAGAAGAGGGAAGTCGTCAAAGTTATTGTGAAGAGATTATTCGTGATTATTTAGATGTCCGTTTCACGGGGCAGCCTGCAGATAAATGGCGTGAGCAAGTGATTGCGTGGACATGGAAAATCAAAGTTTCGTTGCATTTAGAAACGGAATTAATGGCAAGTTTACGTGAAAAAGCAGAAGAAGAGGCCATTGATGTTTTCGCTCGAAATCTGACCGCACTTTTAATGGCGGCACCAGCTGGCGCGAAAAGCACTATGGGCTTGGACCCAGGCTTACGTACAGGTGTTAAAGTCGCAGTAGTAGATAACACAGGTAAATTATTAGATACCACCACAATTTATCCACACAAGGGGCGTGAAGCCGAAGCGCAAGTGGCGATTTTAAGCTTAATCCGCAAACATAACGTGGAATTAATTGCCATTGGTAATGGTACGGCTTCTCGTGAAACTGAACGTTTTGCGAAAGAAGTCATTAAAGAAATCAAAGAAAATAAACCACAAACCGTTGTAGTGAGTGAAGCTGGCGCATCGGTTTATTCTGCTTCTGAATTTGCGGCAAATGAATTCCCGAATTTAGATGTCTCTTTACGCGGTGCGGTATCTATCGCCCGTCGTTTACAAGATCCATTGGCGGAATTAGTAAAAATCGAACCGAAAGCTATTGGTGTAGGGCAATATCAACACGATGTAAACCAAACCCAACTTGCGCGTAAACTTGATGCGGTGGTGGAAGACTGTGTAAACGCGGTAGGTGTGGATTTGAATACGGCATCCGCGCCGTTACTTGCTCGCGTGGCAGGGATGACGAAAACCTTAGCGCAAAACATTGTGGAATACCGTGATGAAAATGGTCGTTTTGAAAGCCGTAGCGAATTGAAAAAAGTGCCGCGTTTAGGGCCAAAAGCCTTTGAGCAATGTGCAGGCTTTATGCGTATTGCAGGCGGGAAAAATCCACTTGATGCTTCAGGTGTCCATCCAGAAGCTTACCCAGTGGTGGAAAAAATCTTGCAAGCGACAGCACAATCTATTCAAGATTTAATGGGCAATGCGGGTGTGGTACGTCAGCTTGATGCAAAACAATTCATTGATGAGCAATTTGGTTTACCAACGGTTCAAGATATTTTCAAAGAGTTGGAAAAACCGGGGCGCGATCCGCGTGGTGAATTTAAAACTGCTGTGTTTGCAGAAGGCGTGGAAGAAATCACCGATTTAAAACCAGGTATGATTTTAGAAGGTACCGTCACCAATGTGACTAACTTCGGTGCATTTGTGGATATTGGTGTTCACCAAGATGGTTTAGTACATATTTCATCATTAAGCGATAAATTCGTAGAAGATCCACATCAAGTGGTGAAAACCGGCGATATCGTGAAAGTGAAAGTGTTGGAAGTGGATGTGCCGCGTAAACGTATTGCGTTGACGATGCGATTAGATGAAAGTGCGGTCAAAAATGACGGCAAATCTGACCGCACTTTAAGTGCCAAACCAAAAAGTAATTTGCCTCGCCAAGATCGCAATCCAAGAGGAAATAATGCAATGGGGAATGCCTTTGCCGATGCGTTGAAAAATTGGAAAAAATAATTTCGTCATTTAGATGAACATTGTGGCCAAATAGGCGTACAATGAAGGGGATCTGGTCAATCATCCAATCCCCTTTTTTATTTCAACGAAAGGAATATTCTTATGGAAAAAGGTATTCTTGGGCCGCATGAAGGCAAGGAGCTGGAATTAATGTTAAGGGGCGAAAAGCAAGTGGCATTATTCAATCAGGAGCTCGGTATTCCTGACGCCTTTCTCCCTTATCTTGAGCTAGGAATGCTTCATTCAAAAACAGTGCAACGTCATGTTAATGATGTTTGCTTAACTGATTTTATTGTCTATTTACCTCAATCTCTTGCACTCGCTGAACAAATGGAAGTGCTACTTCCCGCAAGCACTGTGAATGGTTTTGATCCAAAAGTTGAACGTGAAATCGGCCGAATCCTTGGCTACCGAGAAAAAGACATTGAATACTATATTCAGCATTTTCAAGATAATTTAGAGAAGTATCGGCAGCAGTATAGTTGATTGATGAAGTAATTTAAAAGCCTCTTAACTTTATCATTTATTATGTTAGAGGATGAAATTGTGATTATGAATGTTGAGAGATATATTGAAGTATATAGTAATAAAACAGATGAGTTGCTTTATTCTTATAAAATAACAATTCCTGATCATCTAGTTATTGAGATAGTTTCACCTGATGAGGATGATGAATTTGCACTTTTTTCATATATCCTGACTCAGGAAAAAGTTATTGCTCTAGGCGGTAAACATGTTATAGATGAATATTATAACAAAGATGTTGGATATTATGCCGCCTGTTATCAAGCATAGGATATATAGATACTAAATAAAAGTGCGGTCAAAAAACAAGTAATTTTGACCGCGCTTTTGTTTCCAAAGATGATTATTTTAAGTAAACCTTATAATTTCACATTCAACTTTTCTATAAAAATATCACTATAGATAGCATAACAAGTCAAAGTGGTAAATTAGGTAATTTTTTAATGTATACTAGATCTAAAGGAACTAATATTATTGTTAATAAGGTAAATTGATATGAATAAACCAAAAGCTGTTTTAGTTAGAGTAAATAATGAATTCTTATTAGTGACCTCTATTATTAGAGGGATGATTGGAATGACAGATCCAGATCAAGATTTTATTTTTAATGAAGTTGATATTTCTGATTTAGATCTAGGAAGGTTAATTAAAGAAAAGCTTAATGAAAGTAAAGAAGTTTCGTTCGAAGAGTTTCAGGCTATCTTTAATTCTGAAAAAATGAAAGGACTACAAAAAAATCTCGAAGAGGAGATGAAAAAACGCTATGGATACAAAAATAAAAAATCTATCTATAAGGATATGTCTTTTTTATCTTTAGAACAGGACGCTAGTTTTATAATTATAGCGCCACTTCACCAGGATTCTCTTGGTGGCTATTCAGGAATGTCACTTCCTGACAATTCAGCATTAGAATTTAAATATGACAAGAATATTTCAGATGAAGAATTAGGAAAAGCCATAAGACAAGCTTTGACGTATTGTACGAGTATTTATCGGTAATATATTTCCTCAAAATATAAAGTGCGATCAAAAACATAAGAAATTTTGACCGCACTTTATTATTGGCTAGAAGGGATTATTCTGCGTCTTCTTTTGCCCATTCTAATGAGCGTTTAACGGCTTTTTTCCAACCTTTATAACGACGTTCACGTTTTTCTTCATCATTGTCTGGAGTGAAGGTACGTTCAACACGTGCTTTGTCGTGAAGTTCGTCTAAATCTTTCCAGAAACCAACTGCAAGACCTGCAAGGTAAGCTGCACCAAGTGCAGTCACTTCTTTCACCACTGGACGTTCTACGTTCACATCTAAAATATCCGCTTGGAATTGCATTAAGAAGTTATTGTTGGTTGCGCCACCATCAACACGTAAATATTGTAAGCGTTGGCCTGAGTCAGATTGCATTGCTTCTAACACATCACGGGTTTGGTAAGCAATGGATTCAAGGGTCGCACGTACAATATGGTTACGGTTAGAACCACGAGAAAGACCGAAAATTGCACCGCGTGCATACGGATCCCAATATGGTGCACCTAAACCAGTGAAGGCTGGTACAACATATACCCCATTGCTATCTGGGACTTTTTGTGCGAAGTATTCGGAGTCGTGGCTGTCATGAACGATTTTGAGTTCATCACGTAACCATTGGATTGAAGCGCCTGCAATAAATACAGAACCTTCAAGTGCGTATTCAGGTTCGCCTTTAGCGTTACAAGCGATGGTGGTTAATAGACCATTTTTAGAGGTAATGGCTTTATCACCGGTGTGAAGCAACATAAAGCAGCCTGTACCATAGGTATTTTTCGCTTGGCCTGCGCGTGTGCATAGATGGCCGTAAAGTGCCGCTTGTTGGTCACCCGCAATACCCGCAACAGGAATACGTACGCCACCTTTACCCCCGATGTTGGTTTGGCCATACACTTCGGACGAATTACGTACTTCAGGTAGCATAGAGCGTGGAATATTTAATAATTCCAACATTTTGTCATCCCATTTTTTCGTATGGATGTTAAATAACATGGTACGGGATGCGTTGGTGTAATCCGTTACGTGAACACGGCCTTGGGTTAATTTCCATACAAGCCAGGTATCTACGGTACCAAATAGAAGTTCACCGCGTTCCGCTTTCTCGCGCGCGCCTTCTACATTGTCTAAAATCCATTTCACTTTTGTCCCAGAGAAATAGGGGTCCACTACTAAGCCTGTAGTGTTGCGGATATAGTCTTCATGACCATCCGCTTTAAGTTTGTCTGTAATATCTGCAGTACGACGACATTGCCACACAATCGCATTATAAACTGGTGTGCCGGTTTCTTTTTCCCACACAATGGTGGTTTCACGTTGGTTAGTAATACCAATTGCCGCAATTTCGTCAGAGGTAATGCCTGCTTTTGCAACGACTTCGTTTAATGTTGAACTTTGTGTAGCCCAAATTTCCATTGGATTATGTTCCACCCAGCCTGCGCGTGGATAAATTTGTGTAAATTCACGTTGGGCGATTTCGACAACATTCGCATTGTGATCTAATAATACTGCACGAGAGCTTGTGGTACCTTGGTCCAAAGCGATGATGTATTTTTTGTCTGTCATGGTTCTATTCCTTAGAGTGCTTGGCACTCTCATTAGAGTGCTTGGCACTCTCATTGATTAAATGAATGAAGAAATTTTGAGCTTAAACGAACAAATTGCGAGCCTAACTTAATTGAATTCGAACCTAATTGGAACAAGCAATGTTTGGTTTTGTGACTGTTATCACAGATTTTTTCCCGAAAATATGTAAATGATTGCGTTAATGCACAAAATAATGTGATCTTTCTCTCATTTTTAGAAAATAGATCGGTTTCATCTATTGAATTAATTGGTTAAAACTAGATAATGAAACCACTCACTATGAGTATCTCAATATTTGATCAAACAACGAAACGAATTGCAAATCAAGATTTCTTTAATGAAATCATTAAGTTAATCATTATTTGGAGATTCTCTTATGAATGTCTATTTTGCAGAATTTTTTGGCACAGCACTCTTAATCCTGTTAGGTAACGGTGTGGTAGCCAACGTATGTTTAAATAAAACGAAAGGGCAAAGTTCTGGTTGGATTGTGATTACTACCGCGTGGGCATTTGCGGTGTATGTGGCCGTTGTTGTGACAGGTCCTTACAGTGGGGCACACTTAAATCCTGCGGTAACACTTGGCGTGGCAATGAAAGGCGCATTTGCTTGGGAATTGGTACCAGGCTACATCGCGGCACAAGTAGTGGGCGGCATGGTAGGTGCGTTGTTGGTTTACATTATGTATAAAGATCACTTTGCAGCGACCGAAGAAGAGGGCTTAAAACGCGCTTGTTTCTGTACTGAACCAGCAATTCGTAACTATCCAATCAACTTAGTGAACGAAATCGTTGGCACCTTCATACTTGTCTTCGTAATTTTCTATCTTGCAGGGGCAAACATCACTTTACCTGGAACAGCAGAAAGCACACCAATTGGTTTAGGTTCAATTGGGGCATTACCAGTAGCCATTCTAGTTTGGGCAATTGGTTTGAGCTTAGGTGGAACAACCGGTTCTGCGAACAATCCAGCTCGAGATCTTGGTCCGCGTTTAACCTTAGGTCTTTTCCTGGGGGGGACATTAAAAACTAAAGCTGACTGGGGATACAGTTGGGTTCCTGTTGTAGGTCCATTTATCGGTGCGGCTTTAGCAGCAGTATTCTACAACGCCATTATGTAATTCATTCAAATAGAAAGATCGGTCAAAATTCATGGTGTTTTTTGACCGCTCTTTTTTATATTTAATCCCGGATTAAATACAATAATCGTTTAATCCTGCAGGCATTTTAGCTTGCAATAAGAACTGTTTGGTACGTTCTTGTTGAGGGCAACTGAAGAAGTTTGTCGCTGTATTTTGTTCAACAACTTGACCATTTTCCATAAGAATTACACGATCTGCTACGTCTTTGGCAAAATTCAACTCATGTGTGACGATAATCATTGTCCAGCCTTCTTGTGCGAGCATTTTGAGTGCCTGTAACACTTCACCAACAAGTTCTGGGTCGAGAGCAGAAGTGGGCTCATCTAACAAGATAATATCGGGTTTAACAGCTAAAGCTCGGGCGATCCCGACACGTTGCTGTTGACCACCAGACAGTTGAGAGGGATATAAATCCGCTTTTGCTTTTAAACCAACTTTTTCCAATAATGCTAAGGCTTTTTCACGTGCAGTCTCTTTCGGTTGTTTTTGCACAACCACCATGCCCTCCATCACATTTTCGAGTGCAGTGCGATGGGGAAATAGATTGTATTGTTGGAACACCATTGAGGAACGTCGACGCAATTTTAGTTCATCGGATTTACTGATCTTTTTGCCGAAATCAATAGTTAAGCTTCCATCAGTAAATGCTAATACCCCTTTTTCCGGGCGTTCGAGTAAATTTAAACAGCGTAAAAAGGTCGTTTTGCCTGAACCTGACGGACCTAGAATGGCAACAACTTCACCTTTATTAATTTCAAAATCAATGCCTTTTAATACATGGTGGCCATTAAAACTTTTCTGAATATTCGTGACTTTTAACATAACCAGTCCTTATAAATGGCGAGAAAGGCGTTTTTCTAAACGGGTTTGCCCCATCGACAGCACAAAACAGAATACCCAATAAATGAGAGCCGCTTCACTATAAATTAAAATAAACTCATAGTTTTCAGCCGTGATGTTTTGCGCCACACGGAATAATTCAGCGATCCAAACGAGTGAAGCCAGAGAAGTATCTTTCACCGTGCTAATGAATGTGTTTGATAGCGAAGGGACGGAAATACGTAAAGCTTGCGGCATAATGGTACGCACGAAAGCTTGTGTGTAATTCATGCCTATCGCATAAGAGGCCTCCCATTGACCTTTAGGAATCGCAAGAATGGAGGCCCTCACCGTTTCTGCCGCATAAGCACCAATGTTAATGGAGAACGCAATAATTGCGGTTGGGAAAGGCTCAAGTTTGATGCCAACTTCAGGTAAACCGTAGAAAATAATGAAGATCTGCACCAACATTGGTGTGCCACGAATAATTGAAATATAAGTGCGGCAAATGCCCTGCAGAATTTTGGTCATTAAATTGGGATGCGGTAGTGTGCAAATCACAGCCACGATAACCGCAATGAATAAACCGCAAAAGAAGGAAATGACCGCCAGGGGAATCGTATATAAAATTGCCCCTTCCATCATAGGCCAAAACGAGCTGATTACATAATCAGCTCGTTCTGTGGTCATAAATGGAAGGCTTGCTAACCAATTATTGAGTAATGTCATCGCCAAACCATTTGATTGAAAGTTGTTTTAAAGTTCCGTCTTTGCGTAGTTCTTCAAGTGCTTGGTTCACTTTTGCAATAAGCGGTTCTTCACCTTTCAAGAAAGCAAAACCGGTCGGGATTTTTTTATCACTTTCTACAGCAATTTTTAAGCCTGCATTAGGTTGTTTTTTGAAGTAATCTAATACTGCTAATTTATCGTTTACTGTTGCATCAACACGACCTTGTTTTACCGCTTCAAGGTTTTGCGCCAAGCTATCAACGGTCACAATAATTGCACCATTATCACGTGCATCTTTGCTCCAGTTACTGGTTGCAGATTGTGCAGATTTTTTACCTTTTAAATCAGGGAATGATTTAATGCTATCGTTATCGGCTTTCGTCACGATTACGCCAGCAGAGTAGTTATAAGGTGCACTGTAATCATATTTTTTTAAACGTTCTGGGCTTGGATTGGTTTGGTTCGCAATAACATCAAAGCGTTTTGCATTTAAACCTGCATACATGCCATCCCAAGCGGTTTCTTTAAATTCAACTTTCCAACCTAATTTTTGAGCAACTTTTTCGATAATTTCCACATCGAAACCGGTTAACTTGCCATCTTTGTCGTGGAAAGTGAATGGTGCGTAAGTTCCCGCAGTACCGACTAATAAGGTTTTAGGTTGTTCAACGCGATCAGCAATTTCACCTGCGTTAGCAAAAGTAGAAAGAGCTAATCCAGCCGCTAAAAGTGCGGTGCTAAAAAATGATTTTTTCATAAGTATTCCTTTTTAGATAAATAACGAAAGTGAAATGAATTATAAGAAGCGAAAAAGAAAAGAAAAGTATTATTTATTTATGAATTATTTCCTTTAGTTATATTAAATGAAAATTGTTTAATTAATAAACAAAAAAGGTCTGTAAAAACAGACCTTAGATAGAATGAAATTAATAGATTAAGCTTCAATACCTTCGAATAATGCCGTACTTAAATAACGTTCAGAGGCAGAAGGTAAGATCGCGACGATTAATTTATCTTGGAATTCTGGTAGTTTTGCTAAGCGGTCAGCCGCTGCCACAGCGGCTCCAGAGGAAATACCCGCAAGAATCCCTTCTTCAGCCATTAAGCGACGAGCAGTCGCAATTGCAGTATCGCTATCTACAGTTTCCACGCGATCAATTAATGATAAATCTAAGTTTTTCGGAATGAAGCCCGCACCGATACCTTGAATTTTGTGTGGACCTGGTTTCACTTCTTGACCAGCAAGGGTTTGGGTAATGACGGGTGATTCTGTTGGCTCAACCGCCACAGAGGTAATTTTTTTACCGTGATCTAATTTGATCGCACGAGAAATACCGGTAATTGTACCGCCGGTACCTACACCTGCAACCACAACATCGACTTTACCTTCCGTATCTTTCCAAATTTCTTCACCAGTAGTTTGACGGTGAATGTCAGGGTTAGCCGGGTTTTCAAATTGTTTTAGCATCACATAATGATTTGGATTAGACGTCACAATTTCTTCTGCTTTAGCGATCGCACCTTTCATCCCTTTTGAGCCTTCAGTGAGCACAAGATTGACGCCTAAACCACGTAATAAACGTTTACGTTCAAGACTCATGGTTTCAGGCATGGTTAAGGTGATTTTATAACCGCGCGCAGCAGCTACATAAGCTAAAGCAATACCGGTGTTACCGCTGGTTGCATCTACAATTTCTTTACCCGCGGTTAAAATGCCGTCTTTTTCTGCTTGCCAAATCATATTGGCACCAATACGGCATTTCACGCTAAAGCTTGGGTTACGACCTTCAATTTTTACGACAACGTTACCATTGTGTCCGAAGTGTTTTAAACGAACTAATGGTGTATTACCGATTGAGTATGAGTTATCTGCATAAATTGTCATTTTACTGTCCTTTTATATTTTGGAATGAGTTGATGTAGTAGTTATAACACTGGTTTTTATATAAAAAAAATAGTTAATAGCTATATTTTATAACTAAATGCTATTTATTCACGATGCTGTTTCCCGAAGGCTTAATTTCCGTACTTGTGGAGCGTGTCACAATTTGTGTTGAACCTGAAGTGCGGTCAAAATTCATATCAAATTTTAATTGTGAGCGATAATTTTCCACCCACATTACGGTTGCACCACAGACCGCCACAGGAATAATCACTAAATTCACAAGTGGCAATGCGGTACAAAGAGTAATTAACGCCCCGAATGTCAGGCTTTGAGATCGTCTTTCACCTAATGCATTTTTCATAATGCCAAAAGAAATTTTATGGTTATCAAACGGGTAGTCACAATACTGAATCGCCATCATCCAACAAGTAAATAGGAAGGTTAGTACTGGAATAATGGTTTGTCCGATAACTGGGATAAAACTCAATAGGAACAAGCCCAGGAACTTCGGTAAGCTGTACCACAATTTTTGCCATTCGCGGTTTAGCATACGCGGCACATCTTTCATAATTTCGGCAAAACCATCATCATTAACGGCTTCACCAGTCAGCATTTTTTCAACTTTTTCTGCTAACAATCCATTAAACGGTGCGGCAATAAAGCCTGAAAGTGTTGTAAAGGCAAAATAGAAAAATAAGAGAATTGAGCCAATAGACAGCACGAGTAAAATCACACTTAAAAAGCTTAACCAATCTGGAATAAAGC
>ERZ1699235.764-NODE-764-length-11409-cov-2.371565_pt1 | contig 11409 bp, 12 predicted proteins | sample MGYA00581546_ERZ1699235 | MGnify/ENA primary metagenome ERZ1699235 (study PRJEB42319, sample SAMD00040334) | human oral metagenome | material: saliva | host: Homo sapiens | study: EMG produced TPA metagenomics assembly of PRJDB4115 data set (Metgenomic analysis of... | reverse complement strand
ATCCGAATCAGTTTCAGAATAAGATTTACCTTTATTTAAGTCAAGTACAGTTGCCTTGGCTGCTGAAATATATACTGAAGTTTAATAACTAATACCAATATTGCTACCTGTTAGTAAGATACTAGCTACTAAAAAAGTTAGCCATTTTTTGGCAAATCTTCCCCTAGTGACAAAAATACAATAGAAAACTAGCATTAGAAGAACTGATAAAAGAGCTCCCCTACTTTGCATGGTTGCAAAATAAACTAACTGAACGACATTATTAATTTTAAGATAAACAGAGTATTTGCTTCCCTTATGTATTAAATACATAGCAAAAACGATACTAATGTATGAGAAAATCGCACTGGCGTTAGGGTTAACAAGTCCCCATAATCGGCCATTCATTACTCCGTAATAATAAGAGTTCTCTCCAATCTGAAATAGAATTAAAACTCTTGAAAGTAATAAAGCAAAAGCAAATATAGCCGAAGCAAATGAGACAATCTGTATGGTTCCTGCAATCATACCTAATAACTTCCTTAGCTGATCAGGTTTTACCATGGTAAATAATAAAACATAAGCCAGCATAAAGAAAATTTCAACCATATTTCCGAGCAGGTGTCCAGATCTATTAATGAGCGCTGATAAAAAGTGACTGCCCACTAAAAGACCAAATAGGGTAAGAAACTTCTTATCTATCTCTATTCGTTTCCAATTAAAAAATAAAGTTAAACAAATTGACAGAACAACAACTGCTGAAAGCCCCTTATAAATCGGATTGGTTACTTTATAAATTAACGAACTCATGCTTAAAATCGAAATGAAAACAAAAAGATATGAAATCCACAATTTTGATTTTTCAAAGCATTCATTCATTTTTGAAAAATTCATCTTCAACTCCTTTAATGACATTATTTATTCAAGCCTACAATTTGTCTATAAATCCATGGAGAAATTCCCAGTGACAAAATGGCTATTTTCCGAAAACTAGTAAAATAAGGATCACTCAATATTTGCGAGGTATGACTAACTATCCACTTTCTCAATTGAGTTTTCTCTTTTTTATATTCTGTTGAATCTGTGAAGATTATTTTAGCGTACACTGTAATATAAGACCAAGATTCTCTATTTACTAATTCAGGTTTTAATTGAGGGAAACATTGATAAACTTTAGGAATAATGATTTTATATACTTCTATAGTATCAAAAACATGATTATTCACAGATGTAGTTGCACTTCCCTCTCTATGATCATAATAGTATATTGGTTTGTCTATAAATACACTCTTACATTTTGTTTCAAGTAAAACTTCTGTTAAGAATAGAGCATCTTCTGCTAAATGATAATCTGTACTAAATTTAAAATCTTCAATTAATTCCTTTTTAAATAATTTTGCAACAGGGAAAAAAGAAGTTCGAGTAGTCATCAATAGTTCTTTCATGGTTTGCTCAGCAGACCATACTGACTCTTGACCTGAAAAATCAGGCAAATCTGTCACTTGTCCATTTTTTACATGATGCAAACGAGCAACTGAGAAACCAACAGAAATATCTGATCTTACTGCGCTTATCAAAGTTTCCAAATAATCTGTCGTAATAAAATCATCACTATCAACAAAAGTTATCCATTCTCCGGTTGAGTTTTGAATACCTACATTTCTAGCATTGGAGACTCCAGCATTCTCAAGATGAAAAACCTTGATATTCTCATTTTTAGAAGCCAGCTGATCACACAAGTCACCACTCTGGTCTGTTGAACCATCATTGATAAGTAGCAATTCAAAATTGGTATAAGTCTGCTTTAAAATCGACTCAACACATCGTTCAAGATAATTTTCTACGTTGTATACAGGAACAATGATACTAATTTTTTCTTGCATTGTATTCTCCCTTATATTCTGTATAGCTCTTATCCATATCTGCTATTATGGCATCGTGGTGAGGTACTTGCTTGTCTGCAGGCGGTGGTGTCATATAGTCACCAAAAGCTGTGCTAAGATAAGCGTCATAACCAACCGGAATAGGCATTTCTGTTCCTTCGAATGGTAGGAAGATGTTGTCTTCAAAGGCCTGAATTGGATACTTTTTCTTCATGTATCCTGGCCCTGAACATAATTCTGTAATGCCATCACTTTCGGCTGGTCCATACTTGGTCATTTCTTTCTCAGCCTTTTTCCAGATACGATAGCGAAGCGATTTAGGAGTCAACCCTAGTAAAATGGTACTACCCCACTTCATGAGAGCTCCATGTTTTTCTGGAATGGTTTGTGCACAAAATAGAGAATAAATCAAAGCCCAGCGGACCTGTTTCTTGCGCTCTGCTGGATTTTTAGGGTAGTAGTCCAAGGGAAGAACATCCAAAGCCAAGCCGTGGGGAAGATCCAAATCTTGTTGATAAGGCTTGATACAAGTCGTCTCCTTATCACGAATGGTGATAAAGAGGTTACGGTCTACATAGTCTTTAGAACTCTTTGATAGGAAGTAACGCTCATCCGCATATTGAGGCCATAACTCTGCTAGTTTTTCATAGTCCTTTCGTGGCATAAAGAAGTCCAAATCATCATCCCAAGGGATGAATCCCTTATGACGCAAAGCACCGATAGCACCTCCGCCACATAAATAACAGAGCAAGTCATGTTCTTTACAAAAGGCGACAAAATATTCAGCCATCTCTAAGCTACGGGCTTGAATTGCCTTTAAATCACTCATCTCATTCTCATCCTCTTCTATAGAATTACATCATTTCATTATACCATAAAAATGACCAAAAAATCCATCTGATTATGTAAAAATCAAAGCCTGAAGCACCTATTTTATTAGATGTTTCAAGCTTTGATTTTAATGTTTTTATCATCTAAATCCCATTTGGGCTAGCTTATTCTGGTAAGCTTTTTGATCCACTCGAAGGGCTTGGCCTCCATAGACATCATAGTCATCTACCCAGTCTCCAAGTTCCGGTACTGTTAGTCTTTCAATACCGTTCTGACCTCCTTCAAGGACGGATAAACCGTTGGTCAACAAGAAGGTATAAGGAAGGTTTGTAGATGTCATGGCGAATACTTTACCAAGTGCTTCTGAACCTGTGAAAAGTTTTGTAGGATCTTTAATTTGCTGTAAAACAGCCGTCATGACTTGTTGCTGTCTACGAGTGCGTCCATAGTCGCCTTCATCATCATCACGGAAACGTGCATAGTTGAGAAGAGTTGAACCGTTCATTTGTTGTGTCCCAACTTTAATAGTCTGTGTAGGTGATTCGGTTTCTGTCGCATGCAAGTCATCACCAACTGTCGCTTCTGTAACTGGAACTCCATTTAGAGTTGAAAATTGAGCATCAATAGTCACACCATTAGGGAAAAGGGTGTCAATGGCAGTCGCAAAAGCTTGGAAATCAACAAGGGCATAGTATTTGATATCTAGGTCAAAGTTGTCTTTGAGGACCTTACGCACCATTTCAGCCCCTTGTTTTCCTTCTTGTTCCCCCAATTCGTAGGCTAAGTTCAACTTATGGTCGGCTTGTTTTTGACCATCAACAACCTGACTGTAGCCATCAATGTATACTAGGTTATCACGCATAAAACTTACAAGCTTAAGCTTTTTATCCTTACCACTTACATTTAGAACCATAATAGAATCCGTCCGTGTTTCTGAACTATTCTGTCCAATACGGCCATCTGTTCCTAAGATAAGAATATTGACACCATCTCTTGTATCCTGTCCATTGAAAACTTCAACTTGGGCAGCCTTGGCATCTTTCGACCCGCTTGAGCCATTCGGATTGGCTGACTGGAAACCTTTCAAGAACATAAAAATCATTCCTACTGCAGCACAAAGCAACAGCATTCCTAACCAAGCAAGTATGCGTTTAAAGCGAAAGACTCTTTTTTTCTTTGGTTTCTTCTGCTTAGGAATCTTAGCTTTTGGTTGCGGTAGACTACTACGTCGACTAGCTCGACTTCGATTAGTATAACTCGGAAGACCTGTGTTAGGTTCCGTATAGTCTTGGTTTTCTGCTTCTTCTACGACAACTGAACGAGCTTCTTGTTGACCATCCAGCTTAGCTTGTAAAAAAGCAAACTCTCTCTTTTCTTTATCATTTAGATAGTGGATGTTTTTTAATAGATAGTCGTAACGTAGTTTCTCATGGTGTGTCAGAGGATTTTCTCTAGTCATTCCTTCTCCTTCCCTTTATCCTGTATGGTATAGATAGGGTAAGCTCCTAGTACTTTATAGTGGATCCCAATCGTTTCTAATTCTTTTTGAGCAAAATGGACCAATTCTTTATCAGCATAGTCCACATCAATGATAAAAAAGTACTCACCTAGTGCTGTTTTTAGGGGGCGACTCTCAATCTTAGTTAGGTCAATCCCGCGCCAAGCAAAGGTAGAAAGCGCCTTATATAAGGCTCCCGGTAGATTGTCTGGCAAGGTTACAGCCAAACTCATCTTTTCAGTTGACATTTTTAATGGCAGGCCTGGTAGACTAGCTCCGAGAACCCAAAAGCGAGTGAAATTGGCTTCCATTTCTTGAATATCTTGAGCAATTAATTCCAAACCATATTCTCCAGCCGAACTTTTGGGGGCAATGGCCGCAAAAGGCTGATCTGGATGCTCGGAAACATAGCGCGCAGCGTATGCTGTACTGGCAGTGACTTCTAGTTGAGCATCTGGATAATGCTCATCGATAAATTTCTTTCCCTGCGCCAAGGCCTGCGGATGAGAAAAGATTTTCTCAATTTTAACTTGCCCTGGCACCGCCATCAACTGTTGATGAATTGGCTGCACAATCTCCGCCACAGCTTGAATACGAGCTTGATGAAAAAGATAGTCTAAGGTCTCATGAACACTACCTTCAATGGAATTTTCAACTGGCACTACTGAATAGTCTACCAAACCTTGTTCATAGGTCTTGATAACGTCCGTAATATTTGAAAAAGGCTCTAGTTCCTCATGAGGAAAAGCCGTTTGCACAACATGGTGCGAAAAAGATCCTTTGGGACCTAGATAGGCAATTTTCATCTCAGTTCCTCTATAATTTCATCTGGGTTTAAACTTGATACATCTACAATCTGACTAGCCACTTCCTCATACCAAGCCTGTCTTTCTTTAAAAATCGCAGCCAAATCTTCCTTGCTATTCTTTAAAAATAGTGGACGTTGATTGTCCTTATCAGCTGAAATTCGCTGGTAAAGGGTCTCAAAATCTGCTTTAAGGTAGATGTTGTCTGGATTTTGCTTGAGCAAGGCACGATTACGTGGAGAAATGACAATCCCTCCGCCTGTAGAAATAACTTTATCTGTCTTTAGCAAGTCAGCTAGGACTTCTTCTTCTAGTTGGCGGAAGGCAGCCTCTCCTTTTTCTTCAAAGAAACGAGCAATCGGCATCCCCAGTCGGCCTTCCAGCAAGGCATCCATATCTACGAAGTCAGAATCCAGCTGTCTAGCAATAGTAGTTTTTCCTGAACCCATAAAACCTAGTAAAACCTTAGCCATGAATCAAAGTCTCCAAATCATCAAAGAAACTTGGATAGCTAGTGTTGATAGCTTCTGCACGATCCAATTCAACTTCTCCATCTGCAACCAAGAGAGCTGCAATGGCTGTCATCATGCCGATTCGATGGTCTCCAAAGGTGTTGACTTTGGCTCCATAGAGGGTAGATTTCCCTTTGATAATCATGCCGTCTGCTGTAGGAGTAATAGTTGCTCCCATGCTATTTAAAGCATCTGCGACAACTTGAATGCGATCCGTTTCTTTAACCTTGAGTTCTTCTGCATCTTTGATAACTGTTTGACCTTGAGCTTGGGTAGCAAGGAGCGCGATAATCGGCAATTCATCAATTAAACGTGGAATCAAGACTCCACCAATCTCTGTTCCCTTCAAATCTGAAGTTTCAACAGTCAAGGTTGCAGATTTGGCAATTGGATCCATATCAGTAATCTCTAATTTCCCGCCCATAGCTCGGATAACATCGATAATACCTATACGTGTTTCATTAATACCGACATTCTTAAGTATCACACGAGAGTTTGGGACAATCAAACCTGCCACCAACCAAAAGGCTGCACTAGAAATATCTCCTGGCACGACAACCTTTTGTCCACTTAGTTTCTGTGGCCCTTGAACAGTGATTTTCTTACCATCGACACTCAAGTCTCCACCAAATTGACGCAGCATATCTTCTGTATGATTACGAGTGCACTCCTTCTCGATAATGACTGACTGTCCTTGAGCCTGCAAAGCCGCAAAAATCAAGGCTGACTTGACTTGGGCAGAAGCGATTGGCAATTCGTATTGAATAGGTCTTAAGTTTTTCGTTCCCTTTAAGTGCAACGGTGGCAAGTCTCGCTCTGTTTGACCTGAAATGCTAACTCCCATTTTTTTCAAGGGAAGAGTCACACGATCCATGGGGCGTTTAGAAAGACTATCATCTCCAAACATCTCTACTTCAAAGTCTGCACCAGCAAGGACACCTGAAATTAAACGAATAGAGGTACCAGAATTCCCCATATCAAGGGCATTCTGAGGGGCTTTCAAACCATCCATGCCAACACCTTGAATGGTAATGACACCGTCCTTGTCCTCAATCTCTACGCCGAGGTCGCGAAATACCTGCATGGTTGACAAGACATCTTCACCACGCAAGATATCATAAACCTTGGTCTCACCCTCAGCTAAGCTTCCAAAAATGATAGAGCGATGACTAATGGACTTATCCCCAGGTACGCGAATACTACCATTTAAGTGCTTAATGTTTGTTTTTAACTTCATACTAGACCTCATACTGACAATACTTTTTCTTATTTTATCATAAAAAGTCAGAAATTTCTTAAAAATTCCTGACTTTATGAGGTAAATTCTTATTTTAAAAGTTCTGAAATTGGTTCAAAGACAATTTTTTCAATATCAGAAAGGTAGATAGAAAGTTGTTGCTGTTTGGCAAAGAATTCTGACAAGAGAGAGTTCCCTTGAATCTGCTTGCCAAAACTTTCCATTTTTTCTTGGAAAGAAGCGTCTGGAATTTGACCAGTTTGTGCCATGATTTGGATTTCATGTTGAAAAGCAATATAATCTGCAAAAATTTTGCTTGCTTCTGCATCCGCTTGGATGGCATCTCTAGCTTCTTTAACTGCCTTGTATTCAGGCAATTCGCGTAGTCCACGACTTAGTGCATTTGCACTATCATAAATATTTGACATAATTGTCCTCCTTATTTAATAACGACTGTGTAGTCAGTATTTTCTGTAATGACTTGCTCAGCACGTTTTAAATCCTGAGCATTCTTAAAGGAAATTTGCAGAATCCCGTGAACATCCTCACGGTTTTCCTCATTGATATGGATATTGACCAAAGAAGTTCCGCGTAGCAATTCCAAGATGCGTAAAATCACATTTTCTTCATCGGGAACATCTACATAAAGGTCAAATGAGCTATCTACTCCTCCGCGTTTATGGATTTCCATAGCCTGACGTTGCTCACGCGCTTGATTGAAAAAGTTCCAGATTTGGTTTTCATCACCCTTACTGATAGCTTGTCCAATCTCGTCCAAACGGCCCTTGAAATCCTCGATGCGTTCAATAATGGTATCCCGATTGGATAAGAGGATAGAAGTCCACATACCAGGCTCACTTTCGGCAATCCGAGTCATATCTCGAAATCCACCGGCCGCAAAGCGTCGCGCCATTTCATGCTCTTCAGCATAACTTGCAGTTTGTTCCATCAAGCCTGATGCTAAGATATGCGGAAAATGGCTAATCTGAGAAGTCACTCGGTCATGCTCTTCAGCATCGATTTCAATGAAACGAGCATGAAGACCTGACAGCAAGTCTCTCATTTCTTCGAGCGTATCCGAAGTTGTCAGACTAGATGGCGTGAAGATATAATAGGCATTTTCAAAGAGGTTGACATCTGCAGATGCCGCTCCTGTCTTGTGGCTCCCTGCCATGGGATGGGCCCCCACAAAGCGAACAGACTTATCAGCAAAACACTTCTCAGCTGTAGCCACGATAGCTGACTTGGTCGATCCAGCATCAGAAATAATGACGCCTTCTTTCAAGTCCAAGTTGGCCAATTCCTTAATAAAGGCAATAGTTTGCTTGATTGGCAGGGTAAGAATGATGACGTCTGCAAGTGGAGCAAAACTGGCAAAATCATCCGTCGCACGATCAATCATTCCTCGCTCCAAGGCAATATCTCTAGACGCTTGACTACGATTGTATCCTAAAATTTCATAATCAGGATGATCCCGCTTGATTCCGAGTGCCATGGAAGCACCAATCAAACCTAGTCCTGCGATATAGATGGTTTTTGCCATAAGAACTCCTTAATAATTCTTTGTATACTCCCGATGAGTAGCAACAGCTTCTTTTAATTCTTCCAGATTATCTGAGGAGAATTTCTCTAAAATTTCTTGGGCCAAGACCGTTGCTACAACTGCTTCCATAACGACACCTGCCGCTGGAAGAGCTGTTGGATCACTTCTCTCCACCGTTGCCTTATAAGGCTCATGAGTTTCGATATCGACACTCATCAATGGTTTATAGAGAGTCGGAATTGGTTTCATGACCCCACGGACAACAATTGGTTGGCCGTTAGTCATACCACCTTCGAAACCACCAAGATTATTAGTACGACGAGTATAGCCATCTTCTGGTGACCAGAGGATTTCATCCATGACTTGACTACCCTTGAGATAACCTGCTTTAAAACCAAGACCAAACTCCACACCCTTAAAAGCATTGATTGAAACAACTGCTTGAGCTAATCTTGCATCTAGTTTTCTATCCCATTGGACGTATGAACCCAGACCAACCGGAACACCACCGACAACCGTTTCAACAACACCACCGATGGTATCACCATCGCGTTTGATTTGGTCAATATAGTCCTTGATCTCCTGCTCACGTTCTTGGTTAACGATAGAAACTTCTGACTGGGCAGCTAGTTTCTTAATCTCTGCGACTGTTAAGTTTTCTGGAACATTGATTTCCTTACCACCAAAGACAACAACATGGTTAGCAATTTCGATATCAAGCTCAGCTAAAAGCCTCTTGGCTACTGCTCCAACTGCAACCCGCATGGTCGTTTCACGGGCAGATGAACGTTCCAAAGAATTTCGCAAGTCATCAAAGCGGTATTTAATCCCGCCAACTAAATCTGCGTGACCTGGGCGCGGATGAGTGATTTTTCGTTTGCTTTTAAGTTTGTCCTCAATATCCTCGGTAGACATGATATCTAGCCATTTTTGATGATCCTTGTTAATGACATCCATGGTGATAGGAGCCCCTGTCGTCTTTCCGTGACGAACTCCAGAAGTAAAGACAACCTGATCACTCTCAATCTTCATACGGCCACCACGACCGTAACCACCTTGGCGACGTTTGAGATCCTCATTGATATCCTCGGCAGTCAAAGGAAGACCTGCTGGAATTCCTTCAATAATCGCTGTCAAACGAGGGCCATGTGATTCTCCTGCTGTTAAATATCTCATACATTCTCCTTATTTTACCAAGTAATCTTTCATTTCTTCGAGTGAGACGGGGTGAATAGTGGCTGAACCAAGTTCTGGTACCAAGACTAATTTCATGGTGTTGCCACGCGCTTTTTTATCATGAGTCAAAGCCTGATAAAGCTTATCAACATCCCAGTTTTCATAATCAACAGGAAGGCCAAATTTCTGACACATTTCTCGGATAGACTGAGTGATTCCCACTGGCATGAGGCCTTTTTGTTCGGCGACCTTAGAAACCTGAACCATTCCCATAGCTACTGCCTCACCATGCATGACGCGTCCATAACCAGCAGTTGCTTCAATAGCATGGCCAATTGTATGACCGAAGTTGAGATACAAACGAATACCATTGTCCAATTCATCCTCAACTACCATCTTGCGCTTGACCTGGCAAGAATGCTCAATCAAACTTTCTGAATGCTCCAAAATACTCTCTACAGAACCATCCATTTCAGATAATAAGTCCCAGAGTTCTGGATCTTCAATTAAGCCATACTTGATGACTTCACCCATTCCTTCAATCAACTCTCGTTTACCTAAGGTTTCAAGAACGGTTGGATCAATCAAAACGCCGTCTGGTTGGTCAAAAGTTCCCACCATATTCTTAGCAAAAGGAGTATTCACTCCTGTCTTACCACCGATTGAAGAGTCCACTTGAGCAGTCAAACTGGTCGGAATTTGAACAAAGTGAATACCTCGCATGTAAGTTGAGGCTACAAAGCCAGCCAAATCACCAACAACTCCACCACCTAGAGCTACGATACCATCGCTACGAGTCAAGTCTTGCTTAACTAGAAATTCATAAGCCTTTTGAACCGTTGTTAGATTTTTTCGCTCTTCACCCTCTAGGAAGTCAAAAACTGCCACTTGAAAACCAGCATCCTCTAAGCTCAATTTAACTTTTTCTGCATAGAGAGAAGCCACATGGTTATCGGTAATGATAACGACTTTTTGCGGTTGCCAAAGTTACCGCAACCATTTTCCTGCTTGAGACAAGCATCCTTTTTCAATCTGAATATCATAGGGATGGTGGGGAAGGTCTATTTTGATTTTCATAGCAGTTCTCCTTTTTCTTTATTGATACTTTTGTTTTAATAATTCCCAGATTTGATCTGTTGGCATTTCCTTGTCAGTCCATAACTGAAAAGCTTCAGCTGCTTGGTAAAGCAACATGCCTAGTCCATTGACAGCGTGATTTCCCTGACTTCTTGCCCACTTTAGAAATGGTGTTTCAAAGGGTTGATAAATCACATCTGCTACCAAAAGCTTCTCTGGTAATACAATACTTGTTGGGATTGGCTGAGATGCTCCATCCATACCCACATTGGTCGCATTGACCAAGAGGTCCGCTTTTCGAATGTTCTCTTGGAGCTCTTGAGCATCCTCTAAGGCAAACAAATCTACTCTAAATCCTGTTTCATGCTGTAGCTTCTCTAAGTAAGGTTGTGTTTTTCCCATTGAAGCCGATCGTACAAAGACAGAAACCTGACTGACCCTATCTAAGATTGCCTGCGCCAAAATTGCTTTAGCTGCACCACCTGCCCCTAACAGAACCATTCTTTTTCCAGATATTTTAAAAGAAGGCAAGCTCTTAAAGAATCCCTTGCCATCTGTGTTATATCCAATTAAAGTTCCCTCTCGATTCACAACCGTATTGACAGCACCAATCAAACGAGCTTCTTCACTCAATTGATCCAGATAAGGAATGACCTGCTCCTTGTAGGGCATAGAAAGATTAATTCCAAACATCTGATAACGACGAATATTGGCAACTGTTTCTGCCAAGTCAGTTCCTTCTACCTCCCAAGCAAGATAAACCCCATTGGTATTGGTTGCTTCAAAAGCTCTGTTGTGAATGAAGGGTGAAATGGAGTGTTTGATAGGATTGGCGACTACAGCTGCTAAACGTGTGTAGCCATCAAT
>ERZ1699235.758-NODE-758-length-11475-cov-4.418400_pt1 | contig 11475 bp, 13 predicted proteins | sample MGYA00581546_ERZ1699235 | MGnify/ENA primary metagenome ERZ1699235 (study PRJEB42319, sample SAMD00040334) | human oral metagenome | material: saliva | host: Homo sapiens | study: EMG produced TPA metagenomics assembly of PRJDB4115 data set (Metgenomic analysis of... | reverse complement strand
TTCTCGGTCACGGACACGTGGGTGACGCCGGCCTCGCGGAGGGGTGCGTGGATGATCGCACCATCGAGGCGGTTGCGGGCGAGCCGGTCGACCTTGTTGATGATGCAGTACTTCACCTCGTGCGCACCGATGTAATCCAGCATGTCCTGGAGAGCCTTGCGGCGGGCGGACTTCGCGGACTCGCCAGGCTCAATGAACTCCGCGATGATGACCGCGCCCAGTTGCTGAGCTTTCCGATCGGCGGCTTCGCGCTGCGCGGGAATCGAGAGACCTTCTGCCAGTCCGTTGCGGGTGGCCTGGTCCTTGGTGAAGACCCGCAGGTAGGAGATCGCGGGGAACTTCCCGTCCGGCAGGATCGTGTCTCGTTCCTCGTGCGGGGTGGAGTTGACGAGTGCGCGGAGCGCTGCGAGGTCGATGTCTGCGGGGTCTGTGAGGTTCATGGTCGTGACTGCCTTTCCGGTGCTGACCCACCGTGGGGTGGGTGCGGGTGGCGGGGGGCGGTCACGTGCAGGAGAAAAAGGTGTGCCCCGACCGCAACGGATGCGGTGGGGCCTTTCGAAAAGGTGCCGGTAGCGCCCAATGGACGTACAAGAAGATTCTACCGCTGACCGGCCAACAGCTGCTGAAGACGAGTCCCGGCGGCCCCGGTGGTGGCGCGCTGACCGGCGTTGCGCAGCGCCACACGGATGAGGACTTCGGCGATCTTCTCCGCATCAATCTCGTCGCGGTGGGTGAAAGTGACGCGCAGTTTCCGGTCTGCGGAGGGCCGGGTCGTCTTGCGGTGGTAGGTGCGGACCATCAGCCGGTCACCTCCCCGGTTTCGGGGTCGGCTCCGGCGTAGAAGGCATCATCAGCGGCTTGCCGTTGGGCAACGTGGTCGATGACGAAGGCGACGAACTCTTCTTCCCTGTTCACGATGGGTACGTCTTCGACCGCTGGTGCTGCTGGTTCGCCGGGCCATGCGGTTTGGCGGGTGGTGCGGTCGCGGTCCAGGCGTGTGCCGGAGGCGGTCACCCAGTCGCGCAGGCGCTGGTGGGCTTCGGCGAAGTCGTGGTGCCAGCCCAGGGGTGCGGAGCCGTCTTGGTCGGGGTCGTAGGCGCACAGTCAGTGCAGGTACAGGGCGGACAGTTCCCACACGAGTTCGGGGTGGTGGTGCCAGGCCGGTGGGATGACGGAGGCGGTGAGCCCGTAGGTGTGGCGCAGCCAGTGCACCCACCTGTTCAGTTCCAGCCATTCCTCTTCCAGTGCCTGCGCGGTGAGCAGGTTCCAGTTGATCGGGTGCGGCGGCCCCGGCAGGTCTTCGCCGGACGGTGCCGGCCTGGGATCGAACATCCCGGCGTCTTCGTCGTCGGGGTCGGGCTCGTCCCACCCCTTGGGTAGTGATTCGTCTGGTTCGTCGGCCAGGTGCTGCTCGTTGTCAGGGTTGGGCGTGTTGGCGTTCACGATCGTCTCCTTCTCAGAGCGTGCGCGCCTGGGACTGCGTGGCCCGCCGGTCGGGAGCACGAAACGGATTGTCGGCCGCCGTATCCCGCTGCTGCCCCTGCGCCGAGTGCTCCCGTGTCGTTGCCCGTTCTGGTGTCTCGCGGCCGGGAGCGTGGCGTGGGGTGCGGTCGACGTCGTAGCGGGTGCGGGCGGTGTCGTTGCCGATGCGGCGGGCGATGAACTCGTCGCGCTCCTGCCCGCTCTGGTCGGTATAGGCGCGCACGTCGCCCTGGGCGAGGAAGTTGTCGCCCTTGCTGAACCGGGAGTAGGCCTCTTCGGCGGTGCGGCCGAACATCACCAGGTCACCGAACGTCGTTTCGAGCTTGGTGAAGCTCCTGTCCTGTTCGCGCTGGTAGTGCTCTTGGCCGAACCGGCTGTAGTAGCGGGGTACGCCCTTCTCCGTCGGTGCGAGCCGCGGTTCGGATGCGATGAACCCTGCGATGCCGTCCCTCGTGTCGATTACCATGAGACTGCTCCTGCCACTGTTGGTGTGGCCGCCCGGACGGCAGCCACCGTGACAAGCAGGTGCACCCCGGGCCCCAGGTCACCGGTCCTCGTCACCGGGGCTGGGCTCGTCCGGTGGCGTGCCCGGCCGTGTGCCGGTCGGGAGGGTGAGAAGCGCTTCGAGGGCCTTGCGGTCGGCGGTGAGTTGTTTCCCGTCGGGGCGTGTGGGCCAGGCGGTCAGGTCGGTGATGATTGGCGGGGCCGAGCGCAGCAGGGTGACGCCGGTGCCGAACGGCAGGGTCCTGATGCGGTCGGGTGGGAGGATCGGGATGCGTCGCAGGGAGCGTTGGTTGGAGCGGGAGCCGTAGTCGCCGACGGTGATGGAGTCGGTGTATTCGTCGCGTTCCCCGATCAGCGTGGAGAGGTCTTGCAGGTCGCGACTGTTGGACGTGCCGCCGAGGATGGCTTTCACGATCGCGGCGTCCCAGATCGCGCCGGCGGCGTTCTCGTTCCACTTATCCCGCGCCTGTGCCAGGGACTGCAAGACGGCCATGGTGGTGATCCCGGTGCCGCCGCCTTCGGCCATGAGCGTCGGCAGCGATGGGAGCGGTGCGAGGTTGCCGATCTCATCCAGCGCCAACAGCAGTGGCGGGTCGAGGCGGGCACCAGGACTGCGGGCGGCGATGCGGCGGGCGGTCTCGACGAGGTCTTCGACGAACGCCGCCACTAGCGACGCGGAGTTCCCAGCCCCGGTGCCGGTGACGAGGAGATACAGGGTGCCGCGGCCACGGATGAACGCTTCCGGGTCGAACTGCTCCCCGGGGCCGGGACTGACCGCGTCGAGCACGCGCGGGTCAGCCAGTGCTGACAGGGCGAGGGAGATGCCTTGCCAGATCGAGTCCCGGGTGCGGGGATCGGCGTCGATCATCGCTTGGAGCGAGTCGGCCCATCCGACGGCTGCTCGTGGGGAGCCAGTGAGGATGGCAACGGCTTCGGCCGCAGCTGATGGGTCGAGGGTCCACCGGAACAGTTCAGCCAGTGTGCGGTGGTCGAGGGCGGCGTCGTGGAGGAGCGCTTGGAGGGCGGTGCGGGTCTTGCCTTCCCAGAAGTCCCCACCCTCCACACCGCCGGAGGACAGCCCGGCGGCGGAGGAGAGGCCGGTGGCGCGGATCATCGCGGTCAGCGGGTCCTCACAGCCGTGCATGGGTGACCAGCGCAGGCCCGCGGGGATGCCGTCGGCGAGGTGCTGGGGATCGAACACCGCCACCGGCCCCACCTTTTCCCGAGCACGAAGGGTGGCGGTGAGCTTGTCGGGGTGGGTGGACGTGGTGACGACGGCGCCGGGGGCGTCGAAGATTGCCGGGATCACCAGGTGCAGGCCTTTGCCGGAGCGGGGCGGGCCGACGATGAGGATCGAGTCCTCCACCGATGCCCACACCGCTTGCCCATGCCCGTTCCCGAGCCGGTATCCGACATCGGCCGGTGTCGGATCATCCAAGGACGGGCGGAGGGAGGCTGCGCGGTGCAGCAGCGCTTTCGTGGAGGCGGTCTGGGCGATGTCTTGGCGCGTGGCGGTGCCGGGCAGCCAGTGCGGGTCGGCCTTCGACCGGTGGGTGCGCCGGAGCACGAGCACCCACACCCAAGACCCACAGACACGAAAAGCCCCCCATTCCCTGGACTTCAATTTCGATGTCCAAGAAACGGGAGGCAGTTCACCGCCAGGACGAGACTCCTGGAACGTCCTCCACAGGTGCTCTGCCCACTGAGAACGACAGGAGGACACCGCCATGTTCCGCATCGGACTTGCTATCAGCACCGCAGGCCACGGAGCCCTGCAACGCTTCGGCCCCAGCAACATCATCGTCCGCAAGGTCCGCACTCGCCGCGGCATGAAGTACGGACTCCTCGCGATGCTCCTCGCCGTCCCATACCTCCTGATCGCCGCCACTTACACCGGACTGATTGACCAAGGCTGGTCCGGCTGGCTCTACGTCATCGCCGCGATCTGCATCTGGGACGCGTTCAAGATGCTCGCCCTCGGCCCCGCCAGCCTCATCTGGATCGCCCAAGCCCGCCACCAGGAAGATACCGCACGTACGAGAGCCCTCTGTGCCCTCGCGCGAGGAGAGTCCGTCGCGGATGCTGCCGGTGAGGTCCAACATCCGGCCGCATCTACAACCGACTTGCTGAGCCAACACCGTCGGTCGCCGACTTACTCGGGTCGTACTAGCGAACGACCGTGAGCAAGCACCTACCCCCAGGGTGCCTCGATGCGCTGGGACGATCAGACGACACCGCCGACTTCAGCCTGTCCGGGCCACAGCACGACGGTCTGCTGGTATCGTGACGTTGAAGGCCGTAAGAGGAGGGTGCAGGAAGATGCCGGAAGAACACGAAGTTCTGACTACCGACGAAGATGCTGCTCTGCTGCGTGTAAGTACCAAGACTGTTCTGTCGTTGGCGCGCGAAGGAACACTGTCAGGAGACAAGGTCGGACGGGCATGGCGCTTCCTGCGAAGCGACGTCCTAGAGCTGGTTCGAGGCGGCTCCGCAGACAAGGTGGGGCCTGAATCTGGTGGCATTACGGAGTTGGGAGGGGGCCTTGATGATTGATATGTCCACGTGGGATGAGGTTGTGGTTGATGTTGTCAACGACCTCCATCTCGACCCCCGGAATGTTCGGCTCGACATTCCAGATGGGGTGCCGGAGTCTGACATCATCCAAGACCTTTTCACCAACGAAAAAGCCCTGAACTTGGTCGAGGGAATTGCGAAGGTCGGGCTCTTGACCCACGAGGTCCCCATCGTTGTAGAGCGTGATGGGCTGTTGATAGTTGTCGAAGGAAACCGCCGAGTCGCAGCCCTGAAGGCCATTCAGAACCCGTATCTTGCGCCCGATCATCAGGCACGTATTAGCAAATTCGCTCAACTTCTGCCTAACCGTGATGCAGTTCGACGCATCACGGTTAAGAAGGCACCATCGCAGGACGATGCAGACCAGCTCGTTGCTGCCCTGCACACCGGGAATCAGCGTGTCGCATGGACTCCTGCGCGTCAGGCTGCATTTTTTCAAGCCCAGCTGGATGCTGGCAAGACTCCGGATCAACTGATCGACCAGTATCCCACCGTTGACGTCAGGAAGTTCATCACACGCAGCAGGATTCTTGAGTTATTCCGTCAAGTGACCTACGACGATCCTTCTCTCGGTGACTACGCACGCAAGCGCCGCTTTCCGGTTTCAACTCTTGCCCGCCTCTATGAGAACGATAAGTTCCTTGAACTTGTGGGCATTCGGGTCGAGGCTGGAACTGGTGAGGTTTCCCTTGCTCTAAATGACGTCACTTTCAAGCGGGTCGCGACCAAGATTGTCTGTGACATTCGCGACGGAAAAATCAACACTCGATCGCTAAACAAGGTATCTAGCGACCGCTATGTCGAATACATGGACGAACTCCGAGACCTCCTCAATGAGCGCATCACCGAGGGGGCGGAGCCCGCCGGCAATGGGGCCGCTGGAGCAGGACACTCTGGAAGCCCTGCGGGCCCTCGGGGTCCAGGTGCCCACGCCGAGAGTAGCCACGGAGCTGGGCAGCATCCAGGCAAGGTTTCGAAACAAGAGCGCGATGCCACATCGGATGTTGGAAAGGACAGGGCGAAGCCGTTCCCTAAGAAGCGGAACTACTTGAACCTGGATAATCTCATTGTCCCTGCGGAGTTTCCGGCGTCAATCCACGAAATCGTTAAAGAGCTTTCAGCTATCAATATCCAAAGATTCCCGAATGCAACTCAGGATTTACTTCGAACATTTTTGGAAAAGACCATCAAGGCATATGCTGAAATCCTTGGTGAAGACATTCGTAAGGGGTCGACTGAAAGAGGGTTTGTTTTCCTTTCGAACTGCCTCGTCTGGCTCGAAGACCACTTCCGCACTACTGGGAAAACTGCATATATTCAGTCCGTCCAGATAGTCAGGAACTTGAGTGGACGGTATGGTTTCGTTGGGTCCAAAGAACACCTAGACGCGACGAACCATAACCATCAAGTTTTCGCGACCGCTGATGACGTTCGTGAGACTTGGGCGACAATTGAAGGAATCATGAAGGCGGTACTTAAACCATGAGTCCGGCGAGAACATCCCCAAGAACTCCGCGGCGTGTAACTGTATCGCCACTCCGGTATCCCGGTGGCAAGGGGCTCCTGTACTCTCGTCTCCGTCAGATCATCAGGGACAACGATCTGACGTCAAGCACCTACGTCGAGCCATATGCTGGCGGCGCTGGCGCCGCACTTGGTCTCCTCGTTTCAGGTCAGGTCTCAAACATCGCAATCAATGATCTGGACCCCGCCGTGTATGCGTTCTGGCGCGCCGTCGTTGATGAACCCCAAGCGTTCAGCGAGCTTGTGCGCACCGTTGACCTAACGGTGGAGGAGTGGGAGAGGCAACGTGATATCTACGACAACAGTCCTCGCGACGAGCTGCTGTCGCTTGGCTTCGCAACCTTCTACTTGAACCGCACCAACCGCTCCGGTGTTCTCAATGGGGGACCAATCGGGGGCAAAGACCAGACTGGCAACTACAAGATCGATGCTAGGTTCAACCGGGCAACACTGGTGGAGCGCATCCGACTGATCGGCCTTCACGCCAGTCGGATTTTGGTGACCAACCTTGATGGAAGAGACGTTATCAAGCACTACGCTGATGAAGAAAGCGCGTTTATTTACGCTGATCCGCCATACTTTGAAAAAGCCGGGTCGCTCTATATGAACGCATTTGACGCTAGCGACCATGAAGAGCTGGCTAAGTGTCTGAATGAGGTTGACGTTGCACGTTGGGTTCTCACATACGATAATGTTCCCCGGGTTCAGGAGCTATATGGTGGGCGGCGGAGCAGGCTCTTCTCATTGAACTATTCGGCGCATAGGGTTGTGAAAGCGCAGGAAATCATGGTGTTCTCCGATTCACTGAAAATCCCTGAGAGCATTGACGTCGAACACGGAGAACTCACCGAGACGAGGGCTTCTAAATTGGTCTCTAAGGAGGTAGAATATGCCGCGGTTAGCTAACGTAAGTCCTGGCCAACTCAAGCTAGACCTGATCAACCCGCGAATTCCCGACGCGACATTCGAAACCCAAGAAGAGGCGCTCCGATATCTGTATTTGCAGGCAGACCTTGGCGAACTAATCCAGTCAATCGGCAACTCTGGGTGGCTCGATTTTGAACCTCTCATCGTGGAAGAGTCAACGAATACCGTCATCGAAGGCAATCGTCGCCTGGCGGCTCTTCGGATTCTGGCGAATCCAGAGCTTCAACAGCAACTCAAGGTAGCCGTGCCTAGCCCTCTGCACGAACGGGCGATCCCAGATGAAATCCAGGTCAATTATGTGGAATCGCGCAAACAGGCTCGTGACTTCATAGGGTTCAAGCATGTCAATGGGGCATTTAAGTGGGACTCGTACGCCAAAGCGCGATTCGCATACGAGTGGCTCAAAGACGGTGATAACATTGATGAAGTTAGTCGCAGGCTGGGAGACGGGCACAACACAATTAGTCGACTGGTGAACGGCGTCGTAGTTCTCGAACAAGCCGAGGATGCGAAGCTCTTCAACAAGGAGGAGCGCACCAAGAAGTCTTTCTATTTTTCACACCTCTATACCGCGCTTTCAACCGCGAACGTGCGGAACTTCCTTGGTCTCCCGGAGAACGACAATACAGTGCTCCCAGCAAACCCCGTTCCACGGGATAACAGGGCAAACCTTCGGGACCTCTTGTCGTGGCTCTACGGGCAGGGCGATGATTCGGCAGTGATCCGTAGTCAGAACCCCGATCTGGGACACCTGGTGAACGTCCTTGGAAATGACCGAGCAACGCGCGTTCTGTCCACTACGCGGGATCTCGATAGAGCCTTCGATCTCGTCGAGGACCGAGGTCGGGCGTTTGAGAAGTCGTTTTATAAGCTTGTCGCTGCATCAGAGGAAGTCTCGGGCATGATCGGCCGCTACGACCCAAATTCAGAATTGTTAGATGATGCACAATCAGTTCTTCGCGCCATGGATTCGATCGTCCAGGCTATGAAGAAGGCACATAATGACTACGCAGGTCCCTATGAGAGTTAGTGCACCGCTCGACAGCTCAACGCGTGCCGTTCTTGCCGACTGGGTAGAACTCCAAGTGCTGCTCTCGGATGGGCCTATTGCAGAGCAGCAGCTTCTCCGGAGCCAGGCTGTCCAATCAGATCCCGAACATGGTGATGTCTTGTCGAACCTCGACTTGGAGCCCGTGGATGAAGAGATTCTCGAACCCGCTGCTGACGAGCTGTCGCAACGGGTGAACGAGGAACTCACATACCGACAGTCAACCCTTGGTTCCCTGTACCCGTTCGAGATCACTTTCGAGTATGGCAGTTGGATTCTCGGACGACGAGATGCAACAGATGACTCAGAAGAAGCCGCCCACGGAACCTATGTCTGTTGCCTCCTCATCGCAGCAATGCACTCCGAGCTGCTGCCTCTTCCGTCGCTGCACACTCTCTTCATCCGTAGTGCGAAGATCATGCAGACTGTGTCATACCTTACTGCGGCCGAGATCCTCGGCGGGAGCGCTTATTGGTTCGGTTATCCGAGACCCGATCACTCAAACATGCTTACCGCGGTTCAGAACCTTGTAGAAGCAATGGGGCTGGGTGAGGCACCCGTAGAACGCCCGGCCGGTCTTTCGCGAAACGCCAATGACGGCACTGTAGACATCGTCGCTTGGCGTTCATTTAGGGATGGCCAACCGGGCGCTATCGTCGCGTATGGTCAAGTTGCGTCAGGTCGAAATTGGGAAGACAAACCAATTGGCGCTTATGTCAAGGGGCACTTTATTCCCTGGTTCGCGAAGTCGCCGTCTTATCACCACATCGAACTGCTGTTCATCCCCGTACTGCAACACCATAAGCTCCAAGAGTCAGAATCATACGACTTCCGCGCCGAAGCACTCGCTACAGCACGTGTACGCGAAATGGACTTTGGAGTGGTGATAGACCGTCTCCGCCTCACAGAGCTTATGGCCGCCTCGAAGGTCAGTGGACGGTACGACGACGGCGAGTACGCGAGCCACTCCGCTGATGTTAGCTCCTGGGCGATGGACGCTCTTGCATATGCGGCCGGAGTTGAAACCTGATCGCTGCTCGGGAAAGCGTGAGGTAAGACCAGAGGAACGCGCAGGGCCCAAGGTTGGCATGGGCCCTGCCGACTAACGTGTAGTTGCCCGTACCCATTCCCTACCGTGAACGTCCCTGCGCGTCGCGAATGGGGACACCTGCTCGGATCAGGTAGGCCCGGACTGTTCCGCCGCTGAAACCGAGCCGGGTGCCGACCTTCGCCAGCGACTCCCCTTGGCTATACCGGCGAACCATCTCCAGCACCTGCTCACGTGAAGGTCCCTCACCCCGGATCGCGACCCCGCGCTCCCGCAACCGAACGGCAAGGCGTTGACGGCTCACACCGAGGTCGTTTGCGATCAGTTGCAGGGTAGTGTTTGCCTCGTATCGACCCTGGGCCTCGTCTAGCATCGCGTCCGTCAACCGTGGGACAGGCTGAGGAGCTGTACGGGGCGTGGAACTCATCGCTGACCTGGTACGACGTCGGATTCCTTGCTGTTCACAGGCCGCATGCTGCAGCGCTGGGGCAAGGTTCGAACACTGTCGCGCTACCTCCACCACAGGCCGACATCCGATCACGGATGTCGGTATTTTGTTTGCCTGGGCGCGTTCGTGCGGTGCCTGCGATACTGTGTCGCTGATGTACCCGCCCTGGCCCTGCCGCCACCCACCGGCACCGAGGCCGTGCCCTCCGGTCCCTCCGGCGTCCTCCACACCAGTGGCGCTTGGTGTGTGGTTGTGTCGACTGGCTTCGTGTCCACCTCGTATGCGGTACAAAGTTCGCCCTGCACACGCAAAACGCGCCAAAACGGGGCATTTCGAGTGAGCAGGGCGAGTTTTGTACCGGAAGTGGCACCGCGGGGCTCGTGCAGGGCGAGTGTTGCCGCCGCCTTCGGCACCGTCACCAGGCCCCGAAACACCCAGCGGCACTGCGGCCGCCCCGTCCCGTGCATTGCCGCCCTCCATGCCGACGAAACCGGTCGCGTACGCGAATAGGTTATTGCGATAGGGATAGGTTATCGGCATCCAGACAACCTATCCACATCCGGACAACTTATGCACATAGGCTCAGGTGTGGTCCTCGCGCGCTCGCCGCGCCGTCGGTCGTGGGGGTTTTGCAGCATTAGAAGCTGGCTAGAGGCATGTCGTCGGCGTGTCGGATCTCTAATGATGTAATTCCCCCTATCAGCCGTGTGCAAGCTACGAGTCACGAGGGCTAGTGCCCAAACTGCAGACCACTTCGCTGAGAAACGCTGAAAATGGGCTGTTGTGGGCGAGGTGGTCTGCACTTTGGGCAAATCGGCAGCTGTTATGGCGTGTTGTTCGCGCGTGAACCCCATATTGCAAGCCGTAACCTGCTTTGTCGAACGTAAACTCTTGAATATGAATGTCGGCGGCGCTGCCCAAGCCCGAAGTAGTGGGTTAATGTGCGAGTTATCTGGCCTATGTGTAGACGTGCAGGCTTGCGTGCATCGTGGAAACTGCTCAATGATCGAGCTTTTCAATCGGCTTTGGGAAGCCGACCGAGTAGGTAGCATGGGAAACCATGAATGGAGTTTCTTAGGCGGAGTCTGTCGCCGCATGGTCGTCCTTTGCTACTGCTATTTTCACTCTAGGGCTACTAGTTGCGGCAGTCTGGGCCGGGTTTACAGCTGTATCAGCTATGCACGCCTCGAAGGCAGCGAGTGACGCAGCTGCGGAGGCCAATGAGCAGATGAAATTGGATAGCATCGCACAGACGCGTCCGTACGTGTATGCGGAAATTGTTCCTAGTCTTGGTGGGACCGACGCTTATGATCTTCGAGTTACAAATGTAGGTAGGACAGCTGCGAGAAACTTATATATCCAATTCAACAACTGGCCAAAAAAGATCGATGACGTAGCTGAACATGTGAAGATCCTTTTCGAGACAGAAAGAACTTTGCCTCCTGGGTGCTCGATTCGGACTTACTGGCGCCTTGAGGGCAATTTTTTAGATGGAACGACCGAAGCTGGGATGCCTAAAGAAGGAAAGATCGAGTTGTTCTATGGCTCTGATGATCCAGCAGCTCCGCAGTACAAGGAGCAATACGAGATTTTGATGTCCCGTTCGGGTCTTTTGCCCGTAGCAGAGGATGGTCCGGAACCCAATAATCTGCATGGCAAAGAACGTAAGTTCTATCTTCTCGGTCAGGCCATCGTCCGATCGATAGGGAACTTGAGTCGCTAGTAATGCACTGTCGGGTGGTTGACCCGTCGCGATGGCGCACAGTGGAGTAGTTGCCGATGCCCACATAACCGGCTCTTCATAATTGAGGGTGTAGTTGGGGTCTGAATCCTCCGGTTTCGAGGAGTGCTCGGGTGATGTAGTGGTTGAGGTTTCGGAATCCGAGTGCGGATCCGCGTAGGTGTTCGAGGCGGCCGTTG
>ERZ1699235.752-NODE-752-length-11551-cov-2.976891_pt1 | contig 11551 bp, 13 predicted proteins | sample MGYA00581546_ERZ1699235 | MGnify/ENA primary metagenome ERZ1699235 (study PRJEB42319, sample SAMD00040334) | human oral metagenome | material: saliva | host: Homo sapiens | study: EMG produced TPA metagenomics assembly of PRJDB4115 data set (Metgenomic analysis of... | reverse complement strand
ACCATAAAAGAGAAATTGGGCAAAAACTCAATTTCAGGAGAAAATGAAGTAAATCTTTCCACAATAAAACGCATAGTATCAGGTTTTCAACACTGATATTATGCGTTTTTTGATTTTAAAGACTTTTTTCTCAGACTTATGATTGGTTTTGTCAGTTTTCTTATTTTCGTGGAGGGTTATGGAATTTATCTGTTCTTTACTGAATCCAACCTTTATGTAGAAGATTTATCCCAGAATGGATTATTTGGTTTTACGACTTTCTTTATCATCTTTAATTTAGTTTTACTTGCTTTAGCATGCTGGACAGGATATAAGTGGAAGAAGGAATAGAAAATAATCTTAACAAGTTCAAAAATTATTCCGTTTTTTAGAACATGAAAAATTTTAGAAATTGATTCTTTCTTAAATTTGAATTTCACTAGTAGTGTAAAGAAGATTTTTTCTCTGAATAAAATCTGAATTTTCTCTGATATAATCTCAAATGTCAATGTTCAATAATTGTTTCTTCAGTAGGTGATGGTAAATAATCAAGAATCATTGGAACATTACCTTGGAGAACTTAAGGGGAAGGACTATTCACATATAGATGGGAAAGTTATAGATACTCCTGCTGGATATGTAATGGCATTGACGGCACTCAAATTAGATTATTAAATATTACGAATTTTGTTCAAGATAGTGTAAAATAGATTTGTACTAGTTTCTAAAAATTTAATTTAAAAAATAAAGAACAATTACAAATTGATGTATTGAAACTATTCTTTGTCAAGAATACGGAGCTTTGCAGGTAGTTCTCTAAAATTTTTTGAGGTGATAGAATGTATAAGATATTAGTTGTAGATGACGATTTTGAAATTTTGAAACTGATGCGAACTATTTTAGAGATGAAAAACTATCAGGTAACGACGTATCAAGAAGTCACCGTACCAATCAATATTAATAATTTCAAAGGATTTGATTTGATTTTATTAGATGTAATGATGCCTAATATAGATGGTATGCAAATTTGTAAGCAGATTAGAAATAAAGTAAGCTCCCCTATTATTTTTGTTAGTGCAAAAGACACCGAAGATGATATAGTATCAGGATTGAATTTAGGAGGAGATGACTATATTACAAAACCTTTCAGCATCAATCAATTAACTGCCAAAGTTGCTGCAAATCTCAAACGAGAAGAACGATACAAACAAGGTGAATTAAGTAATAAAGTTGTCCGAGAATTATCTCCAATAACGATTTATTTACAAGAAAAAATTGTTTGTATTAATGGAGATAGTCTTGCTTTTACAAGTAGGGAATATGATATCATAGAGCTATTATCTAGCAATCCAAGAAAAATTTTTACTGTACAAGATATATATGAAAATGTTTATGATGATGATGCTGAAACCCTCTTTCGTTCAATATCTGAGTATATCTATCAAATAAGATTAAAATTCTCATCGTATGGAATTAATCCTATAAAAACAGTTAGAGGTATGGGATACAAGTGGCATGAGTAAGAAGAGTACAATTAGAGGGCGCATAATAAGGACTGTTTTAGAACTAGTAACAGGTACGTTACTGAGTATACTTTTATTTTTTATATTTACTTATTTACTTGTTTTTACTGGACAATTAAATGTATACGGCTCTAAAATGGAAATTTCAGTGAGTGATAGCAGCAATTTAAGTGATGTAGTCCAAGCAATGAATAACTCTATATTTGACTATGTTGTATTTAATCGCAAGACGGGTACAATTGAAGAGGGTAATTATCAAAAAAAGGATTTGCCTGCCTATCGAGAAGTTTTTGCTAAAAATGAATCCATAAGTAATGATGCAGTGTATTATGGGTATTACGCTAATTCAGAGATTGTACTTACTGTCAGGCAACCCATGATACCTGAGTTTGTTAATCCGAATTTGCGTCACTTTTCATTTAATCTATTTTCTTATTTATTTTTCTTCGTTATCGAAACAATTTTACTCATTTGGTCACTTACAAGATTAATAAAAGAATTTTCAAATAATTTTCTCCTCATACAAAAAAAGACTTTAAACATGGGACAGTTAACATTTAAAGATAAAAACATTCCTGCTCAAATACAAGAGTTCGATGAAATTCTTTCTGTATTATATCAAAAGGACGACGAGTTAACTAATTTACTCAAATCAGAGAGAAGGGAGAAGGAAGATTTATCTTTTCAAGTTGGTGCATTAGCTCATGATGTAAAAACTCCTTTAACAGTACTAAAGGGAAATTTAGAGTTGCTTGAATTAACTAACTTGACTGTTCAACAGAAGGAATACACTCAGTCAATGAATAACAGTATAGTAGTTTTTGAAAGATACTTTAGTTCAATGATTGATTATTCAAGATTACTAATTGAAGATAAAGATTATGGAGAACAGATACATTTATCCGAATTTTTAAGTGAGCTGTCAGTAGAAGCGAAATCTGTAATGAATAATGCAAAGGTTGATTTCAAAATTATTAATACTACAAAATTAATATTTTTTAAGGGAAATCGCTTTAATTTAAATCGGGCATTAATTAACATTTTAGCAAATGCAGCAAGATATAGTTCTGGAGAAAAAAAAGTTACGCTTACTATCATTGAGGAAACAGAGTATATTAATTTTGTAGTGTGGAATAATGGTCTGCCTTTTACTGAACAGTCCTTATTAAATGCAGATAAGTTATTTTATACTGAGAATAAAGGTAGGAATAATAAGCACTATGGTTTAGGGTTAGCATTTGCTAAACAAGTTGCAACTAGACATTTAGGAGAATTGTTTTTATCAAATCCAGATAGAGGTGGCGCTCAAGTGACGTTGCTTATTAAAAAATAATTCTGTAAGGATATATTAGATAGCTTCCATATAATAGTTATGTATAAAAATAGATGGTTTTCTAAATTGAGGACTGTCTATTTTTTTAATTTTGTAAAATTGGAAATTCTGAACAAATTTTGAAAAATAAAGTATAACATACAAGTATAAAACAAGGAGGAATTATAGTTATGAATATACAAGTTCAAAAACTTAGAAAATCATATAAGGATAGAGAAGTACTGAAAAATATTTCTTTTGAAATAAAAGAGGGGAGTATTTGTGGATTATTAGGTATTAATGGTGCAGGAAAATCAACAATTATGAAGATTATTTTTGGTCTTGAAAATGCTGATAGTGGTACGGTTATTTTTAATGGGAAAAAAAATGCGGGTATATATGAGATTGGAGCGCTTATTGAAACTCCAGCTATCTACATGAACTTATCTGCTTATGATAACTTAAAAACAAGAGCATTGTTATATGACATTTCTGACGAACGAATTAATGAAGTATTAAACTTGATTGGGCTATCTAATACGGGAAAGAAAAAAGCAGGGAGCTTTTCTTTAGGTATGAAACAACGTTTGGGATTAGGTATGGCAATAATTACTAGTCCAGATTTGCTCATTTTAGATGAACCTACCAATGGATTGGATCCAGATGGTATAAAGGAATTGTTGAATTTAATGATTTCTTTAAAGAAATCAGGAATGACAATTCTTTTATCTAGCCATCAACTGTATGAAGTTAGTAAAGTGGCAGATAAAGTTGTTATTTTACATGATGGTCAAATTTTTTACGATGGTTCGAATGTTCAAAGTGATGATTTAGAATCTTTATTTTTTAGAATTGTTCATGGAGGTGACGCAATATGATAAAAATATTTAAATCAGAATGGTTAAAACAGCGAAAAAATACATCCAAAAAATTCTTGATAATAGCTCCTGGATTGTCGATTTTAATAGCTGTATTACTTGTTGGACCGAGTATTCTAGAAAGTTTTTCAATATATTGGTGGGAAGCCGTCTTTTTGTACACGCTTATTGGATTGTTATTTTTATATGATTATAAAGCAGAAGAAGCTGCAGGAAACTTCCAGAATATATACTTTCGAAATGATAGCATAAAAATATATATCGTAAAGATACTTTTAAAATTAAAAGATTTACTCATTTCGAACGTATGGTTTTTAGCTATATTATTATTTACAAGTAATTTTTTGTATGGCGACTTAATATCATTGAATATAATTGGTGACTTAATTTGTTTAGTACTTATTTCGATAACATCCATATGGGTATTGCCACTCTTGTATCTATTTTCGAAACGGATCAACCCCTATATCTTAGTATCTATTAACTCCTTGATTTGTTTTTTGGTTGCACCTTTTATCGCTCAAAGTAGCTTTTGGTTCTTCTTTCCTTTTACATATCATTATAAAATTGCTTATAGTCTTATGTATATAAAACCGTCAGGAGATTTAGATTTAACAAATCATGTAACAGACGTTAAAATGGTAGTATTTACCGTATTTCTATCATTGATTCTATTTATTGTTTCTTTGTTAATGTTAAATTGGAGGTTAAGTAATGATCCAATTGCTAAAAAGTGAAATGATTAAATTTAAAGGTTCGTATCAACTATACATTATTTTGATTTTGTCTACTATACAACTATTGACAATTCCAATTTACATATTATCTGTAAATAACACAATTGTATTGGAAAATATTATCTTTTTACCCATGTTAGGCTATTGTATGATAACTACGATAATCACTTTATTAGTATCTGAACAAGAAAGCAATGCTAATAATTATCAGAATATTAAGAGTGGGAGAAATATATCCAGTATATGGGGAGCGAAACTTTTTGTGTTAGATTTACTATTATCTTTACTCACTATTCCTTTATGGGTAGTTGTAGGTATAGAGTTAGAACACTTTTCATATTATTTTTACGTAGGAATAGTTAGTTGGTTATTACTAATATTTCTAAATCATTTCCACATGCTATTGACATTGTTTATTGCGAAAGGCGGCAATTTACTTATAGCTGTTGTAGAAAGTTTATTTATATTATTTGCAACAAATAAAGTTTTTCTTAATATTTTTTGGATTCCAGTAATTTTACCAGTTAATATAATTTTAGAAAATAATTTTAGAAGCACAACTAATTTATTAGCTTTAACTTTTTATGTTGTATTATTGTTTGTTGCTAATTTAGTAGTTGTAAGCAGAAAAGGTGTTTAATTATATATTCTGATGGAAATGAAGGAAGTGTTTAATTTTTCGATGGAAGTTTGGGAATTGTTTTGACTTTACTTCATATCCAAAATAGGTCTGTAAAGACATATTGGAGAGAGGCGTTATTGATTTTTGATAATTTAACTATAGAAAATTAGGAGGAGAACTATGAAATTCAAAAAGATCTATCTTTCCGTAATTTTTTTCTTAAGTTTACTTGGATTGGCTGGATGTACATATGAGAAGTTTGATGTTAAATTTCTCGACTCAAGTTATAATCGATTCGATTATAAAGGAGAGCATTATGGTGTAACTAATCAATTAATTTCATATGAAGATATTGAAAGTAAAGTAAGCAATCATGATGATACTTATGAAATATCTTACGATGATTCCAATAATGAAATAAAGAATGATTTGTTGGAGATTAGTGATTTATATCAAACCAAGAATAGAGAATTTGCCATAAAAATTGATAGTACTTTCTATAAATGTAAACTACTTGATAATATTTCTAAAGAAGAACTTCTAAAAGTTTCTGACTTATTTAATGTTCGCTTAGTAGGAGGATTTGCTATCAATGAGCAAGAAGCCAGAGAGTTGAAGATAGGGGAACAATTATTTACAATTACTGAAGAAATTATTCCAAAAGAAGAGCTTAGTGCTACAGTTGCTAACTTAGATAATCAAGTGAAGTCAGTCACTAGATTATCAGGGGAGCGTGAAAGTTGGAAATATGGAGAAATTTGTTCCTTAGAAAACCAGTCTATCCACGAGCAAGTAGCAGTTAAATTGAATGGAGAATATCATTTGGCTTTCTTAAGAAGCTAAACTGGGCAAAAAGTCTTTAAAAGAAAAAACGCCAAATAATAGAGCGACTACATTAGTAGCTTAAAAACATGATTAAACCGCTATTCTTAGGAGTAGCGGTTTTTCTTTTTGTTCTAAAAGGGGCAAGAAAGGGGGCGAGTAAGTAATTTTCCAACTTTTTAATTCAACATAAAAATCCCCAATCAAAGCGATTGAGGATTAAGCAAATGAGTCTTAAACAATACCTTGTGCAATCATAGCGTTTGCTACATTTTCAAAGGCAGCAATGTTAGCTCCTGCAAGGTAGTCTTTATCAAGACCGTATGTTTCTGAAGTTGTTTTAGCTGTGTTGAAGATGTTTGTCATGATGTCTTTGAGACGTCCATCAACTTCTTCACGAGTCCATGAGAGGCGAAGGCTATTTTGGCTCATTTCAAGAGCTGAAACGGCTACACCACCAGCGTTGGCAGCTTTGGCAGGTCCGTAGAAGATACCATTTTCTTTGTAAACTTTGATGGCATCAAGGTCGCTTGGCATGTTGGCACCTTCAGATACACAGATAACTCCTTGAGCAACTAAGCGTTTAGCTGCTTCACCATTGATTTCGTTTTGAGTTGCACATGGAAGAGCGATATCGTAGTTACCAGCGTAAGTCCATACAGAACCTTCATGATAAGTAGCAGTTGCTTTCTCAGCAGCATACTCAGTCAAACGAGCGCGACGTTTTTCTTTAACATCAACCAAAAGATCGAAGTCGATACCATTTTCATCGATGACATAGCCGTTTGAGTCAGATACAGAGATAACAGTTGCACCAAGTTCAGTTGCTTTTTGAAGAGCATATTGAGCAACGTTACCAGAACCTGAAATAACGACTTTCTTACCAGCAAAGCTATTACCGTTAGCTTTAAGCATTTCTTCAGTATAGTAAACCAAACCGTAACCAGTTGCTTCTGGACGAATCAAGCTACCACCAAATCCAAGAGGTTTACCAGTCAAGACACCAGCATCAAATTGGTTAAGACGTTTGTATTGACCGTAAAGGTAACCAATCTCACGTCCACCAACACCGATATCACCAGCAGGTACGTCTAGTGATGGTCCGATGTGTTTTTGCAACTCAGTCATGAAGCTTTGGCAGAAGCGCATCACTTCAGCATCTGTTTTACCTTTAGGATCGAAGTCTGATCCACCTTTACCTCCACCGATAGGAAGTCCAGTTAAGACATTTTTAAAGATTTGTTCAAATCCGAGGAATTTCAAGATCCCTTGGTTTACAGTTGGGTGGAAACGAAGTCCGCCTTTGTATGGTCCAACAGCTGAGTTGAATTGAACACGGTAACCGCGGTTTACTTGAACTTTTCCATCACGGTCAACCCAAGGAACACGGAAAGAAATCACACGCTCAGGCTCAGTAATACGTGCTAAGATATTTTCTTCGATATACTCAGGGTGTTTTTCAAATACAGGTTCCAAAGTGTTGAAAAATTCTTCAACAGCTTGGAGGAATTCAGCCTCGTGCCCGTTACGAGCTTTTACAGTTTCAAACACGCTTTGGATATATTCTTTAGCAGATGTCATATAGTTCTCCTTTTGTTGTTATATTTTATTACATGAGCCATTATAGCAGAATTTTTTTTGAGTGTAAAGAAAAAAACAGAAATTTTCTAAAAATTCTTTCAATTTATAAAACCGAACGTTTTAGATAGAAATTAGTTTATCAAAGAGAAAAGCTGAAAATATGGTATAATATTAGAAATAAATGGAATCCGGAGGATCAGAATCATGGTATCAACGAAAACACAAATTGCTGGTTTTGAGTTTGACAATTGCTTGATGAATGCAGCAGGTGTGGCTTGTATGACGATAGAGGAGCTAGAAGGGGTTAAAAACTCAGCGGCAGGAACCTTTGTCACTAAGACAGCGACCTTGGACTTCCGTCAGGGAAATCCTGAGCCACGCTATCAAGATGTTCCACTTGGTTCCATCAACTCTATGGGCTTGCCAAATAATGGCTTAGACTATTATTTGGACTATCTTTTGGACTTGCAAGAAAAAGAGCCAAACCGAACTTTCTTTTTATCTCTAGTCGGTATGTCTCCAGAAGAAACTCATACTATCCTGAAAAAAGTCCAAGAGAGTGATTTTCGTGGTCTGACTGAGCTAAATCTCTCCTGTCCAAATGTTCCAGGTAAACCTCAGATTGCCTATGATTTTGAGACAACAGATCGGATTTTGGCAGAGGTGTTTGCCTACTTCACTAAACCTCTGGGAATTAAATTGCCACCATATTTTGACATTGTTCACTTTGACCAAGCGGCAGCTATTTTCAACAAGTATCCTCTTAAGTTTGTCAACTGTGTCAACTCTATCGGAAACGGCCTTTATATAGAAGATGAGTCTGTCGTTATTCGTCCTAAAAATGGTTTCGGTGGCATTGGTGGGGAGTATATCAAACCAACAGCTCTAGCCAATGTTCATGCCTTTTATCAACGCTTAAATCCTCAAATCCAAATCATCGGAACAGGTGGCGTTCTGACTGGTCGTGATGCCTTTGAACATATCCTCTGTGGAGCAAGTATGGTGCAGGTAGGAACAACTCTTCATAAAGAAGGTGTCAGTGCTTTTGACCGCATTACCAATGAACTGAAAGCAATCATGGCTGAAAAAGGGTACGAGAGCCTAGAAGATTTCCGTGGGAAATTGCGCTATATCGATTAAATTCATTAAAAAATCAGAAGAAAGGAGAGAAGATGCTAGCTATTGAAGAAAGCCAGAAGTTGACTTTATCAAATTTACCGAGCCTGAGCCTTTTTACAGGGACAGACCAGGGCCAGTTTGAAGTGATGAAGAGTCAAGTGTTGAAACAGATTGGCTATGATTCTGCTGACCTCAACTTTGCCTACTTTGATATGAAAGAAGTAGTATACAAGGATGTGGAACTGGAGTTGGTCAGCCTTCCTTTCTTTGCGGATGAGAAAATCGTGATATTAGACCATTTTGTCGATATCACGACTGCTAAAAAGCGCTTTTTGACAGATGATGAACTCAAGTCATTTGAGGAATACCTTGACAATCCTTCAGCAACAACCAATTTGTTAATCTTTGCAGAAGGAAAACTGGATAGCAAGAGACGGTTGGTTAAATTACTTAAGCGTGATGCCAAGGTTTTTGATGCAGTAGAAGCCAAAGAACAAGAATTGCGCCAGTATTTCCAAAAGTGGAGTCAGAAACAAGGTCTGCAGTTTGCAAATCGTTCTTTTGAAAATCTTCTCGTCAAGTCTGGTTTTCAATTTAGCGAAATCCAGAAAAATCTCCTCTTTTTACAGTCCTATAAGGAAGACTCTGTTATCGAGGAAGAGGATATTGTCAACGCTATTCCCAAGACCTTACAGGACAATATTTTTGATTTAACTCAGTTTATTCTAACTAAAAAGATGGATCAGGCCCGCGATTTGGTTAGAGACTTGACCTTGCAAGGTGAAGATGAAATCAAACTGATTGCAGTCATGCTAGGACAATTTCGGACTTTTACTCAAGTGAAAATTTTGTCGGAGTCTGACCAAACAGAATCTCAGATTGCAAGTAGTTTAGGTGCTTATCTGGGACGCAATCCTAATCCCTATCAAATCAAGTTTGCGCTGAGGGATTCACGAGGACTTTCCTTGAGCTTTTTAAAGCAAGCTATTTCTTATTTGATTGAGACAGACTATCAGATTAAAACAGGTTTTTATGAAAAAGGTTTCCTTTTTGAAAAGGCACTCTTACAGATTGCTAGCCAGGTAAATTAGTCCTATTTCAAAAAATTTTTATCCCGCGTCAGGATTATCTTGTCGTGGGTTTCTTACTGATTTGCTTATTTTATACTCAATGAAAATCAAAGAGCAAACTAGGAAACTAGCTGCAGGTTGCTCAAAGCACTGCTTTGAGGTTGTAGATAAGACTGACGAAGTCAGCTCAAAGCACTGCTTTGAGGTTGTAGATAAGACTGACGAAGTCAGCTCAAAACACTGTTTTGAGGTTGTGGATAGAACTGACGAAGTCAGTTACATATATCTACGGTAAGGCGACGTTGACGCGGTTTGAAGAGATTTTCGAAGAGTATGATTAGAAAGTATTTCAGTGATTTCTTCATCTATAAGCAAAAAACTTGAAAAAAGTGAATGTTTGCGTTATCATTTTCATATAGAAAGAAAAAGAGGTATTACAGATGGCTATTATCTTACCAGATCTTCCATATGCATACGACGCTTTGGAACCATACATCGATGCAGAAACAATGCACTTGCACCATGACAAACACCATCAAACTTATGTCAACAATGCTAATGCAGCTCTTGAAAAACACCCTGAAATCGGTGAAGACCTTGAAGCCTTGCTTGCTGATGTAGAATCTATCCCAGCTGATATCCGTCAAGCGCTTATCAACAATGGTGGTGGACACTTGAACCACGCTCTTTTCTGGGAATTGATGACTCCTGAAAAAACAGCTCCATCAGCAGAACTTGCAGCAGCAATCGATGCAACATTTGGTTCATTTGAAGACTTCCAAGCAGCCTTCACTGCAGCAGCAACAACTCGTTTCGGTTCTGGATGGGCATGGTTGGTTGTTAACAAAGAAGGTAAACTTGAAGTGACTTCAACAGCAAACCAAGACACACCAATCTCAGAAGGCAAAAAACCAATCTTGGGCTTGGATGTTTGGGAACATGCTTACTATGTGAAATACCGCAACGTGCGTCCTGACTACATCAAAGCTTTCTTCTCAGTGATCAACTGGAACAAAGTAGATGAATTGTACGCAGCTGCTAAATAATGGTATATGGAGGGAAGAATTGTTCTTCTCTTTTTTAGGTTATATGATTCGAGTCTGACAAAATCGTCAGACTTTTTTCATTTTTATGAGAAACGTGCTAAGTGCTAGAAATTATGGTAGAATAAAGTATTAAGTAATCGTGGAAAAAGGATATCTATGCGAAAAGAAATTGCACCTGAATTATACAACTATAACAAGTTTCCTGGTCCTGAGTTTCATTTACATGGGGACAAGGTCGAAACGGAAGGGATAGCTTTTTCCTTGGTTGAAAATATCAAGGATGCCTTTGATGTGACGGCTTTTAATCAGCGTTTTTCAGAAGTCTTAACCAAGTTTGATTATATCGTGGGAGACTGGAGTAACGAACAGCTTCGTCTACGCGGTTTTTACAAGGATGACCGAACAGAAGAAAAACTTGAAAAAATAAGTCGTTTACAAGACTACCTTTTAGAATATTGTAGTTATGGTTGTGCCTATTTTGTCCTAGAAAATGAAGCTCCTAAGCGAGCATCATTTGACAAGAAAATGCGTAAGAAGGAAGAAGAACCGTCTTCTAGAAAAGGAAAGAAACCGGCTCAAACCAAACGAAAACCGAATGCAGATAAGAAAAATAGACGTCGTCAGAAAGACCAGCATTCTCAGAAAGAGGATAAGGGACAACGTCATTTTGTCATTCGTCAGAAGTGAGTAGAGAATAAGGAGAAGAAATGAAACCGTCAATTTATAGTTTAACACGTCAAACCATGCAGGAATGGGTATTGGAGCAGGGAGAAAAGAAATTCCGTGCAGATCAAATCTGGGAATGGCTCTACCGTAAACGTGTGCAGTCATTTGAAGAAATGACCAACCTTTCCAAGGATTT
>ERZ1699235.751-NODE-751-length-11559-cov-4.122551_pt1 | contig 11559 bp, 14 predicted proteins | sample MGYA00581546_ERZ1699235 | MGnify/ENA primary metagenome ERZ1699235 (study PRJEB42319, sample SAMD00040334) | human oral metagenome | material: saliva | host: Homo sapiens | study: EMG produced TPA metagenomics assembly of PRJDB4115 data set (Metgenomic analysis of... | reverse complement strand
GAATTCAACTTTTTCGTTTCACCTAACGGTCACTTTTCCTAGTATTTAAGCCAATAAGCCCGCCACCCACCAGCAGCTTACGTTTGGGTTGTTGCAGATAGCACGACGTCGTCAGCTGCCCCCACGCCCCTCACTAAACGCTGCCTCACTAAGCCCCTCTAAAGCAACTCCCCCACGCGCGCCTTGAGCTGGGGCAATACTTCTTCGTCGAACCAGGGGTTTTTCTTCATCCAAATCTGGTTGCGCGGCGAGGGATGCACCAGCGGGAAGTACGTGGGCAGATAGTCGCGATAGTTGCGCACCACCTGGGTCAGCGAGGTGGAAGACTTCAGGTGCAGGTAGCGCTTGGTGGCGTAGCTTCCCACCAGGATGGTTAGCTCCAGGTTGGGCATGAGCTCCAGCAGGCGCGGGTGCCATTTTTCAGCGAATTCTTTGCGCGGCGGCAGGTCCCCGCTTTTGCCGGTGCCGGGGAAGTAGAAATCCATGGGGACAATGGCCAGTTTGCCCGAGTTGTAGAAGGTTTCGCGGCCTATGCCCATCCATTCGCGCAGTCGGTCGCCGCTGCGGTCATTCCAGACGATGCCGCTTTCTTCCGCGACGCGTCCGGGCGCCTGCCCCACGATCATGATTTTGCATTGGGGCCCGGCGTAGAACAGCGGCTCCACCCCGCGCTTGGTGTAGTCGGCGTTGGCTGGGTCTGCCGCAATGGCTTTGGCGATTGCTTGGAACTGAGGGTCGGTAATCTCTGGGGTCATATTTCCAGCCTAGACCCGTTTTAATTCGCGCACACCGGTACACGTCAAGACGTCCCGATACACTGTGGTTATTAAGGACGACGGCGCACGCCCCGGTGCCAGCGTCTTCTCTGGGTGCCGCATTGGCGACGTAACCCGGGCGCAGCGTTGCTCAGGCTTAGCGCTGCCGGCGTCGACCCCACCACCTGCACATCCCAGCGATACACCCACGAAAACTAGTGAAACCAGCAAGGAGCAGCCATGCAAGCTGACAAGATCGAAGCCGTCATGTCTGAATTTTTGGGCGAGGGCTACCGCATTGTTGGCGACGACGGCGCCCTGTCCCCCGCGATTGAGTGGGTGGATTGGGTTTGCGGCCCTGACGACAACGACGACGGCGATGGCGACGGCGACGAGGACGAAAAGGTTGAGGTTACTTTCCAAGATGGCTCTACCCGCACCTTCGATAAGGGCGTACCCATGCGCCAAATCTGGCATGAATACACGGACTAGTCTCTAGCGCAAACCAACACAAACCGGCCCTGGTTTGGCCTTCCACTGGGAGGCCAAACCAGGGCTTTTGCTTGCGCAAGGCCCCTAAGTTTTGTTCTGTAAAACCCTCTTGCGCCCCTAAGTTAACACTGTTAACCTATTTCCCGGCGCCAAAGTTAACAGTGTTAACCAACTGGAGGAAACAGTGACTACCACACCGCCAGCCTTACTGGCTCGCGACATTCACAAAACTTACGGATCCAATCAGGTCTTGCGTGGGGTTAGCCTGCGCGTAGAGCCAGGCCAAATCTTGGGTCTACTGGGCCGCAACGGCGCTGGAAAATCGACCTTTATCACCATCGCATGCTCACTGCGCCGCGCCGATTCGGGAAGCGTGACCATCTGCGGCGTCGACCCCACCCAAAACAATGTTGGCGAGTTAATCGGTTACGCCCCGCAGGAGCTGGGCATTTACCCGGATCTAACCGTCGCCCAAAACCTTGGCTATTTCGGTCGTTTGCACGGGCTGGGCCGCCGCGCCGCCAAGGCACGCAGCGAAGAAGTTATGGAAATGCTGGGCCTGACAGGAAAAGCCAATCAAAGCGCCAAGCATCTGTCGGGTGGCCAGCAGCGTCGCCTGCACGCAGGCATGGCTATCATGCATCGCCCGAAACTGATTTTCATGGATGAGCCAACCGTTGGCGCTGACGTGGAAGCGCGCAGTCAGATTCTGGACACTGTCAGGCAGTTAGCTGCGCAGGGCGCCGCCGTCGTCTACACCTCCCACTACCTGGCCGAATTTGAGGAGCTGGGGGCCGACGTCGCCGTTTTAAACCAGGGCCGCCTGGTAGCCCAGGGCTCGCTGGAGCAGATCGTGGCCACCTACGGTCAGGTTCCCGTGCAGGTGCACGTACCTCAAGCCGATCTGCACAGCGCCTACCTGCAGATTCTCAAGGAGAGCGACGCCGAGGGTCTCGCCCCCGAGGCCCCAGAAACCGTTCCGGCCCCACAGGAAAACACCCCCAAGGAGAACGAAAATGAAGCCGCTTAAGCAACTCAAACAACTAAGCGCCGTTGCGGGCCTGAACCTGCGCCTGCAGCTGCGCGACCCGGCGCCTACGCTGGTTTTGACGGTGATTCCGCTGGTGCTGATCCCGTTCATGATGCCTGCTTTTAAGGCGATGCTGTTAACCGACGGCTACCGGGGCGTTTCCGGGGCCGAGCAGGCAGTGCCGTCAATCGCGGTGCTGTTTTCATTCCTGGCTGTGCAAAACATTATTGACTCGTTTTTTAATGAGCGTAGTTGGGGCACCTGGCAGCGTCTGGAGGCCTCGCCGCTGTCGCGCCCCACGGTGCTGACGGGCAAGGCGCTGGTGGCTTACATAATTCAAAGCGCGCAGATACTGGTGGTTTTGTCTCTGGGAGCAATTATTTTCAGCTTTGATCCCAAGGGCTCGCTGCTGGCGTTGGTGGCAACTTTGCTCAGTTTTTCGGCGGTGCTGGCGGCGTTGGGCGTGGCCATTGCGCTGTGGACGCACAGCCGGGATACGGCCTTGTCACTGTCTAATATTGTGGGGATGTTGGCGGCCGGCATTGGCGGGGCGTTTTGCACGGTTTCATCTTTTCCCGATTGGGCTCAGGATGCCGCGCGCGTTTCGCCTGCTTATTGGGCGATCGACGCGATCCACAAGGTGAGTTTGGATGGGCAGGGTTTTGCCGATATTTGGCCCAGCTTGGCGGTTTTGTGGGGATTTTTCGCGGCGATCGCGGCCCTCGCCTTGGTACAGTTTCGTTATAGGCAGGAGTAACCACAGCTGAGCGGAGAGTCTATGGCGTCGTCGAAATCTCGTGCGCTTACACGCGACATTATTTTGTCAGCCGCGCTGGAGTTGGTTGACGACGCCGGACTTTCTGCCCTGTCGCTGCGGAGCCTGGGCAAGCGCTTGGGGGTTTCGCAGGCCGCGTTTTATCGCCATTTTCCTGATAAGGCGGCCCTGCTGGAGGGTATTTGCGAGCAGCTTTGGCGGCTAACTTACGACCGTTTTTTGGCTCTGGTTCAAGGGGCCGACGGCGTTCACGACGACGCCGCACCCGGCTCACCTGCCGCATCGGGCGCCTCTGCTGTGTCAGCCCCTGCCGCACCGGGCGTCCCTACCGCGTCAGCCCCTGCCAGACCAGATCCAAGCCCTGATACCGAGCCTGGCTCAAGCCCGGCTATCACTCCACAAACGACCCCTGACCAGGCCTTGCAGGCGCAGGAATATATTCGCCAGTATGCGAACTGCCTGCGCGCCACTTTGCAAGATCACCCCAACACGGTCATTTTGCTGATGACCCACCCGATTTCCACGCCTGAGCAGCTTTCCCTGCTAGCCGGGGTGCTTGCTTCGCTGGCCCGCAGCGGTTTTACGCCCACTACGGACACGTTGGCGCTGATCACGTCGGTTTCGGTGTACACCACTGGTTTCGTTGCCGCCGAGGTAGTGCCGCCTGCTGGAACAAGCGACGACGCCGTAGCCAAGCCAGGCAGCGCCGCCCCAGCCGCACCCTCTGGCGGGGCCAACGACGCCGTCGTCGCTGGCACAGAAGACCTCATGGCCGTCAGTGCCATGCTTGACCCGGCTGACGCAGCCGCCTTGCAACCGCTGATCGGCGAAGTTTTGGCTGGAAAATGGGATTTTAGCGCCCAGTTTGAGCGCGGCTTGGAAGCTATTTTGCGCGGCTGGTAGTCGGCCGCCGCCAGGATAAAATCGCCAACCAGCCAACACCCGCCAACCAGCCAACGCCCGCCAACCAGAACATTTGAAAAGGAACACGCAAATGGGAAACATCGACAAGTATCGTGGCTGCCTGCTGGGCGGGGCTGCCGGTGACGCGCTGGGTTATGCGATCGAGTTTGACCGCGAGGAGGCGATTGCTGCGCGTTACGGTTCGCATGGTATCCGCGACTACCAGCTAGATGAGCGCGGCTTGGCGCCGTTTTCTGACGACACGCAGATGACTTTGTACACCGCCAACAGCCTGCTGTGCTCGCTGGCTGCGCTCTCAGCCCAAGCCTCTGGCGGAGCCCAAGCCTCTGGCGGCACCCAAGACTCTGGCGATGGCCCCACTCTGGTGTCTCCCACCGCGCTTTCTGCTCGGGCCTCAGCGTCCCCCACCCTGCCATCCCCCGCTGCGCTTACCGCTTACGCCCCAGCCCAAATGGCCCAGTTCTATGTGGAGTGGATGTATACGCAGGTCAGCCCCTACCCGCTAGCTGAGCCCAAAGCCTGGATTTCCAGCCTGCCTGAGCTTTTTGCCTCGCGTGCACCGGGCGTAACCTGCATGAATGCTTGCGAGGCCATGGCTAGCGGCGCCAAAGCTGTAAACAATTCCAAGGGTTGCGGCGGGATTATGCGCATGGCGCCGGTGGGGCTAATCAACACTTGCCCGGGCTTTTCCGGCGTCGAGCTGCAACGCCTAGGCGCGCAATTAGCTGAGCTAACCCACTGCCATGAACTGGGTTGGATGCCGGCCGGGGTGTTTGCCCATATTGTCAGCCTCCTGTCCCGCGACGAGGCTAGTTCAGTACAAGAGGCTGCCACACAGGCGTTGAGCACTTTGCCTGAAGCTTTCCCCAACGCGCATTATCTTGGCCAGTTGCAGGAGCTGCTGCGTTACACGCTGCGCCTGGCGGACAGTGACATGCCTGATTTGGAGGCGATTCACGCCCTGGGCGAGGGCTGGGTGGCTGAGGAGGCCCTGGCCATTGGTTTGTTGTGCTCGCTGCGCCACGAGGATGATTTTGCAGGGGCCATCACCTCGGCGGTCAACCATGGTGGAGACAGCGATTCCACAGGGGCTATTGCTGGCAATATCGTCGGCGCACACCTGGGCCTGGCTGGGATTCCACAGCGTTATCTGGAGCATTTGGAGCTGCGCGACACGATCAGCAAGATCGCTGATGACCTGTTCACCGGCCCGCAAGCCTCCCCGGATCTCTACTTTCCGCCTATCAGCCCCGACGGCGACGGCGTCTAGCCCCGGTGCGCAAGGACGACGGCGCCCGGGGTCACCACCCAGCCTGAGCGGCGTCGTCGTTAACAGCAAGTAACCAATATTCGAACCATTAAAGGAGGCAGGTAATGCTGGAAAGTAAAAAGGAGGCGCTGTTATCTGAGCTGGTGGCGCAGCTGTGTGCGGAGCGTAATTTTGCTTTCCCACAGGTGCAGGGCTTTGATGAGCTGTGGCAGCATTTCCGCGCCTTGGTTAACACCCGAGAGCCTGCGCCTATCTCTCCTTTTTGGCTAGAAAAGCAGGATGAGTTGCTGTCTGGTTTGCTGGCGGAAGGCGGTATTTCCAGTCTCGACGACGCCGCCGTCAGCCCGCTTAATCCTCGGATTCGTCTGTGGCAGGGTGACATTACCCGCCTAGCTGTTGACGGTATTGTTAATGCTGCCAACAGTCAGATGCTGGGGTGCTGGCAGCCGGGACATTTTTGTATTGACAACGCTATCCATACTTTTGCTGGCGTGCAGTTGCGTCTTGAATGCGCGCAGCTGATGCAGGCTCAAGGTCATGAGGAACCCACTGGGCACGCCAAAATCACTGGCGGCTATAACTTACCGGCTAAGCATGTGCTTCACACGGTTGGGCCGATCTATAACCCGGCACTGCCAGACATTGGGAAATATAAGCTGATGAGCAGCTATTTACAGTGTCTAGATATGGCGCAGGAAAACGGTTTGAAGTCGCTGACTTTTTGCTGCATCAGCACCGGCGTGTTTGGCTACCCCAAGGAGCCTGCGGCAAAGGTTGCGGTTAACACTGTGCAGCGCTGGTTGGAGGCAACCCAGGCGCAGATGGATGTTGTCTTCAACGTCTTTGGTGACGAAGATTTGCAAATTTACCGCAGGCTTTTGGGGTTCTAGGCCCTAGAGCCGCAGCACCACAAAAAACTGAGCGTCTCAGCGCGGGCAGAGGCTTGAGCGTCTCAGCGCAGGCCCGCAAATGCAGGCCCGCCTATCGGCGCTGGCCCGCCCCTATCAGTTCTGGTTAGCTGTGGGTATGTACATCATTAGTTCAAGGCTATCCATGATTTGACTCATTGATTTGTTGAACTTTTCGTAGTTAGTGTTTTGGAATTCTTCGTTTGCACAGGCAACCATAACATTTACGTAGTCGGCCTGGTTGTAGAAGGTTACCACCACGGGCACGTCAATAATTGTTAGCACACCCCGAATAGAAATAGCTTTAGCCTCAGGGATCTGTAATATTTCTTCCGGTTGACTAATCTGGATTGGTAACCCATCCACTAGGATCTCGGTTTTTTTGAAATAGCCATAAACCCCGTGCACCGCTTTTAGTAGCTGCTGCCACGAAACCGGGCGGGTGAGCCGGTAGTTGGCGTGAACCCAGCCCTTTTCTTCTTTTTCACGAATCAAAATCATTACAGTTCCCTATCCACTCTTGGTTCAGCCCACAGGCTTGTGACCAGCTACTATGCGGCGCAGTTCGCGCTGCAGCACAGCAAGCTAAGGCCGCAGCACACAAGGCCTGCGCTGTAACGCAACAATCCTGCACCGCAACACACAAGCCCACGCCGCAACGCCGCCTACCTGCCAGCTTTGAGTTGTTCCTCGGGCATATTCATGGCGATTTCCATATTGTCAATGAATTTGCCAATGAATTTGTTATAGTGCTCGTAGTCCAGGTTTTTTAGTTCTTCATTGTTACACTCAACATAGACGTTAATAAAGTGGACTTGGTTGTAGAAAACAATTTCTACATTAGTCCTAGCCACCATTAGCAATCCACGAATTACAATATTGCGGTCTTCAGGGATCTTGAGAATGTCTTCAGGGGTTTTAATTTCAATCGGCTTATGGTCGACCAGGATTTCAACATTAGCGAAGTAATGCCAGGCTTCGTAAACCCCTTGTAGCATCATTTCCCATGAGGCCCGGAAAGTTAGGTTGAAGGTAGACCGTAGCCAGCCGTCGTCCTCACGATGACCCATGAACAGCATGGTTCCTCCTAGCCAACCGCGTCGATGGCGGCTTTGGCGTCAGCTAAGCCAACCCCGGTGCGGTCTCGGTAAATTTTGATGGCGTTGATTTTTTTGCCCATCCGCACTAGGTGGAGTTCTTCGGGGGTTAGTTCCAGCCAGGCAGCGGCCTCGTAATCTACATCCCCACCCCCGACGACGCCGTCGCCGGCCTCGTAGGTACCCTGAGCGTACTCGCTAGCGTCACCATAGGCGCCCGGCTGGCCATACTCACTGGTTCCCGCCTGGCCGTAACTGACCCCTAGACGCAACTCCAAGCTCCTGACCTGCGCTTTTAACCGGCGGTTTTCGTTGCGCAAGCGCTCAATCTCTGCGGCCTGATCAAACCATTTACCCATAACGTTCCCTTACATACCTATCAAGCGCGGCAGGCTTGGCGCTCACCGCAATATTTAAAAATTTTCTAGCGCTTTTGAGCTGGCCTTAGCGCCAGTGCAAGCCGGCCTTACCATCACTCTAAGTTGGCCTTATCGTCGCTCCAGGCCGGCCTTACCATCACGCTAATCTGGCCTCACAGCCAACCTATTTGGAGCTTTCTGATTTCTCAGCACTCTGTGGGCGCTCAGAGCTTGGCGCCGACTCTACCCAGTTGGCCAATATGCCGCCGGCTGGGTCTTTGAAGGCCGCCAGCAGATCTTTGAATCTCATGCCGGCCAGATGCGAGAACTGGTTGAGCTCGTAGTGGTCAGGGAAGATGGTGCGCAGCTGCATTGGTACGGGCTTGCCGTCTCTGGTCAGGCGCCCGGTGATCAGCGAGAGCTGTTCAAAGCCCCAATGCGGATCCACACTTTGGGCGCTTCTGGGCACCCGGATCGCCTCCCAGCCCTGGTAAAAGCGCGCTTTGCGGCCAATGCGCAGCACTGCCCAGTTAAGCATGAGTTCGCTGTAGTCGCTGATCATGGTGGGAACGCGAGTTTCGGCGTACTCGCTTTCGCCGTAAAAAGCTTGGCCGTGTTCGCCGCTGGTGTTCCACACGTGCTGCCAACTGCGCCCGCAATCCCAGGTCAGCGATAGTGCGTCGGCGTCACGGAGCCGAATCTGCGCCCCTGCCGTCTCTGCAAAGTGAAACAGCTCAGCAACTTGCCACCACATTATTCTGACCTCCCAGTCAAAATCCCCAGCTCAAGGCATTCAATAGCACTCAGCACAATGTCTTCGGCCAGAAACTGCACCTGGCGCGCACCGCCGGGCAGATCAAAGTAGGGCACGTTAATACCGGTGCGGATCGAGCATCCTTGCGGCAGCTGTTTGATTTCATAGCTGTAGTAGGGGTCGTTTAGGGCGAATATATCCAGTGAGCGATACTCAAAGTAGGTGGGCCGCTCCCCGACGGGCCGGTGCCACAGGTATTTGCCGTCCGGGTAGCCCACACGATCCACATACGGCCCGTAAAGCTGCAGGTAGTCTGCCAGATTCGTAAACACCTGCACGGTAGAGCGGTCCATACGGGCTAGCACCTGGTCACTGTCAGGTAGGAAGCGGATAATCATATCCCCACGGAAACTGGGGTCATGTACTTTCGGTACGTCCTGGGCGCCCATCTTCCCCTCCTTGCGTTTATAACTAGCGTAAGTCTATGCCCGCTTTTGCTCACGACGGAGCAGTTCGCCCCGTAAAATGAGCTTTCAGAAGAAACGAGGCCGCCCATGACAAGCCGCAGCATCAGATCTTTGTATAGTCACACTATGGCTAGAACCGACGTCGACCGCGAGCTACGGGAGTTTGCGCACGAACGCGACTGGGAGCAGTTTCATTCCCCGGAAAACCTGGCGAAGTCTATTGCGATAGAGGCTGGGGAGCTGCTTGAATGTTTCCAATGGGGGCAACCAGAAGACGTAAATGCAGTCAAAGAAGAACTTGCAGATGTACTTACCTACTGCCACTTTCTGGCCATGAAACTAGGTGTAAAACCAGATGACCTTATTTCTCAGAAGCTAGTGAAAACCGGGGAAAAATACCCAGTATCGCTCAGCAAGGGGCGGAGCACGAAATATGACCAGCTATGAAATTAAGCGGACTAAATTCGAACCGAATTCAGTATCCACTCTTGTCAAAACAGATACTCGCCTAAAAAACTGGCCTGTAGTTTATATCCTGACCTCAAGTAAAGAAGTGTATGTAGGTGAAACGCTTGACTACAACAAGCGTATGAGCCAGCACCTTAAAACTGTTGAGAAGAATAAGCTCGACGTTACACATGTTGTCATACATGAAAAGTTCAATAAGTCTGTATGCCTAGAGCTTGAATCTATTCTTATCAACCTTTTCACTGGCGACGGCAAGAAGACAGTTCTTAACGCAAATCACGGCATCGTTGACGCCGACTATTATCAGCGCGATAGTTATCGTGAAATTTTTAATGAAATTTTCGAAAGTCTGCGTTCATCCTACGGCTTATTCAGTCAGTCAAAGCCTGATATTGAAAATTCAGATCTATACAAATACTCTCCGTTCAAGCAATTAAACGAAGAACAAGAGAATGTAGTTACATCCCTATCTGAACGAATCATTAGCAGTCTTTCAGACAAGAAGAGTCCGTTACAAGAGTTCATCATCCAAGGCGGAGCAGGAACAGGCAAAACTATTCTTGCAGTCTATTTAATAAAGCTAATCGCCGACTACAGCTCTGAACGGCCTATCACCACCGAGGAAGATGCTCTACCTTTAACACAAGCCGCCACCAAGAGGCCTTTACGAATTGGGATTGTAATCCCCCAAAGTTCACTACGGCAAACTATCAAAAGAGTTTTTAAATCGGTAGATGGACTTAGCAATAAGATGGTTCTATCACCTTTTGACGTCCCAAAGATAGTTCTGAATGAGAATGCTAAATACGATCTGCTAATAGTCGATGAAGCACATCGCCTTAACCGTTTTTCGACACAGGCAAACGGTAGTGTGTTTAAGATGTATCGTGACAATAATCGCGCTCTTTATGGAGAATCAGATAAAGAGGGCGACCAGCACAATCAGCTGGACTGGATGCGAACCTGCTCAAAGAATCTGGTTTTGCTACTAGACCCCACTCAAGCTGTACGTCCCGCAGACATGAGTTCCAAGGTGTGGGAATCTGTCATAGCAGAGTCAATTACAAACAAATTATATTTTCAGCTACACAGCCAAATGCGTATGAAGCTGTCAGAAATTGATAAATACAAGGCACTTATAGATGCTCTATTTGGAGATCGCCCCATTGAAGAAAGCGATGTCCCTGACTTCAGCGGATACGACTTCAGGATCTTCACTAATTTCAAGGAGATGCACGAAGCGCTAACTAGGCGTGAAGAAGAGTATGGCCTTTCGCGCATGGTTGCAGGCTATGCCTGGCCTTGGATCAGTAAAGGTGATAAGTCGGATTCAGCACCCTACGACTTTGAGTTGGACGGGGTAAGTATGCGATGGAATCGCACTGTTGAATCTTGGGTGCACTCCCCTACAGCTTTTCAAGAGGTAGGTTCAATCCACACCATTCAGGGTTATGACCTGAACTATGCCGGCGTAATCATCGGCTCAGATGTTGAACTAGATGAATCTGGGAAATATCGAGTTAACAAAAACAACTATCACGATAAACGCGGCAAGGCAAACAATAAGGTTGCGAACGAAAAAACAACTCCTGAGCGTCTACGTCGTTATGTTGCAAATATTTACAAGGTTTTACTAACTCGCGGTATACGTGGAACCTATATCTACGCAGAGCCTTCCGGCCTTGCTGAGCGTTTCCACCAAGTGCAACAGATTCTTATCAACCGTGAGCAGGCCGCCCATGACAAGCCGCAGCACTGACCGCCCTGGCCGCAGCGACGCCGTCGCCGCACGTAGCGATGCTGCCACAAGCCGCAGTGACGCCGTCGGCGCAGATAACGCAGAAACGCAACCCCAAAACCGCACCCCCGAAGAAAAGCTCGCATTTGCCAAGGCGGCTTTGGCCCTGGCAGGCCACGAAGTCACCGACCTGGCGCTGTGCAACATTTTGGAACAGCAGGCCTGTGGCAATCTAACCGGCGAACAGGCACGCGCAGCAATCAGAAAGCACGTGCAAGGCTGATGGCACGCCAAGTTTTTCGCACCTGGGAGGATTACTTCATCCCCGGCACCTCGGTGTTACGCAATAAATTCACTACTCCTGGCAACCCATATGGGGAACCTGACGCTGTCAAGCTACGCTTTCTGGAAGAGGGCTACGCTAGCTCCAGAATTTTGGAACTGTCGCAAACGCCGATCAAAGGCAACTTCGATTACGCCCACATGAAGGCAATTCACCACCATATTTTCCAAGATGTATAT
>ERZ1699235.746-NODE-746-length-11632-cov-4.365580_pt1 | contig 11632 bp, 9 predicted proteins | sample MGYA00581546_ERZ1699235 | MGnify/ENA primary metagenome ERZ1699235 (study PRJEB42319, sample SAMD00040334) | human oral metagenome | material: saliva | host: Homo sapiens | study: EMG produced TPA metagenomics assembly of PRJDB4115 data set (Metgenomic analysis of... | reverse complement strand
CGATGCGGTCCTGGGAGTCGATGACGACGGCCTTGATCGTCGTGGAGCCCGCGTCGATGCCGAGCCAGCAGCGGCCCTCGGCCTCGTCGAGGCTGGCCTTGGGGATGACGTCGAGGCTGTGGCGGGCAATGAACTCCTCGCGGTCCTCGGGGGTCGCGAAGAGGGGGGCCATGCGCGGGGACTCGACCTGCACGGGCGCGGCGGCGAGGCGCTCCATGAGGGTCGTGAGCTTGTCACCACGGGAGTCAACCGCGGTGGCGCCCGATTCCTCGGCCTGGCGGGCTTTCTTGGCGGCCTCCTTCTCGGCGAGGAGGGCCGCGCCGATCGCGACGTACAGCTGGGCGTCGTCGGGGGTGACGAAGGAGTCGGCCTTGGGCAAGAGGGCCTTGTAGGCCTCGCGCAGGGCGGGCAGGAAGTGCAGGGGGCCGCCGAGGAACATGACGGTTCCGCGGATCGGGCGACCGCACGCCAGGCCGGCGATAGTCTGGGTGGCGACGGCGTTGAAGATGGAGGCGGCCAGGTCCTCGTGGGCGGCGCCCTGGTTGATGAGGGGCTGGATGTCGGACTTGGCGAAGACGCCACAGCGCGACGCGATCGGGTAGAGCTGCGTGTGGCGGGTCGCCATCTCTCCCAAGCCCGCGGCGTCGGTGTGCAGGAGGGTCGCCATCTGGTCGATGAACGCGCCCGTTCCGCCCGCACACGTGCCATTCATGCGCTGCTCGGGAGTGGGGTGCAGGTAGGTGAGCTTGGCGTCCTCGCCGCCCAGCTCGATGACGACGTCGACTTCGGGGTGGAGGCGCTGGGTGGCCTCGGTGCCCGCGATGACCTCCTGGACGAAGGGGATCCCCATGGCGCGAGCGGTCGTCAGGCCGCCGGATCCGGTGATGGCCGCGTGGACACGGGCGCCGGGCAGGGCGCGCTCGACGTCGGCGAGGAGGGCCCCCAGGGATGCACGCACGTCTGCGTTGTGGCGGCGGTAGTCGGAGAAAAGGCGGCGGTTCCCGTCCAAAACGACGGCCTTCACCGTCGTCGAGCCGACGTCGATGCCGAGCTGATAGGGGCGCGTTGCCTCGTGGTGACCCTGTGTTGTCATGAGGTACCTCCTGGGTTCTCATCACAACTTAGGAAACCCCTCACGCAGAGTCAAAGCTGTCCACCGACTGCTGGTACGCGGCGATTAAAACCGCAGAATAACCGCGAAAATAGGCTGCGTTCTGCATTTTGGGGGCGCGGACCCCGCTCATGCGAAAACCAAGAATTACAACATATGAAGCGTGACAAAATTCGCGCCACCGTCAGACAATGAAACAATCAGGAGGTCGGCGCGACGCGGATCGCGCGGACCTGGGTGGCCTTCACGCTCGCCCAGAGGCGATCGCCGACACCGAGGCCCAGCTCGGACCATGCGGCGGCGGTGACGCGGGCGCTCACCGACACACCCTCCGCGAGCGCGACGCGCACGCTGACGAGGGAGCCATCGACATCGATGCCCGCAACGACGCCGGGCAGGACGGAGCGCGGCGAGGCGTGGGCTTCCTCGCGGGACAGGGCCACGGCCTCGGGCGGGAAGGTGAGGGCGACGCGCGCTGACTCCTCGCCAGGGGCAACGCTGTCGGAAGCCGCCCACAGCGCCCCGTCGCCGACGCGCACGCCGACCATGCCGGGACGCGCCACAGGAGGCCCACTCACGATGTTGAGCCCGGCCAGGCGGGCCGCGAACACCGACGCGGGCGATGCGAGCACGCGGGCGGGTTCGCCCTCCTCGACGATGCGCCCCTCCCCCATGACGATCATGTGGGAGGCGAGGGAGAGGACCTCGGCGATGTCATGTGAGACCAGCAGGGTCGTAATGCCGGAACCCGCCAGGCGCTCGCGTAGAACGGCGGAGACCTGGGCGGTGGCCTCGACGTCGAGGGCGGCCGTGGGCTCGTCGAGGATGAGGACCTCGGGGCGGAAGACGAGGGCGCGTGCGATCGCGACGCGGGCTGCCTGGCCGCCCGACAGGTCGGAGGCGCGCTTGCTCGCGAGGTCGGCGATCCCCACGGCGCGCAGCTGTTCGAGGGCGGCGGCCCGGGCCTCGGCGCGCCCCACCCCGCGCACGCGCAGGGGGAAGGAGACATTGGCAGCCACGCTCATGTGGGTGAAGATGCGGGGCGCCTGGGAGACCATGGCGACACCGCGGCGGCGCGCGGGCACGAACGTGGCGGCATCATCGACGACTCGCTCGCCGATGCTGACGGTCCCGCTATCCAGGCGCAGGGTCCCGGCGATCACCTGGGCGAGCGTCGACTTTCCGGCGCCGTTGTGGCCGACGACGGCGGTGACGAGGCCGGGGCGGAGCTCCGCGTCCACGTCCCATCCGCGCGCCGCCACGGTTCCGGCGACGCGCACGGCCACGCTCTCCCCCGCTTCTCCCGCGAGCGCGGCGGGGGCCTCGGGGGAGCGAGCGGAAGGGTCAGCGGGAGCGGCAACCAACCCGGACCTCGTCGATCGAAGGAGGGAGGCGAGGCGTCCCCACGGGGTTTCCGTGAGCGCGACGACGGCGGCCGCGACGCCGAGGAGGACGATGCCGAGCGCGAGGGCCAGGTCCGCGTCGGATTCGCGGGCCAGGTAGATCTGGAGGGGCATCGTGCGGGTGACGCCCTGCATGGATCCCGCGAAGGTGAGGGTCGCGCCGAACTCGCCGAGGCATCGGGCCAGCGCGAGGGCGGCGCCGCGCCCGAGGCCGGGCAGGACGGTCGGCAGGGTGATCTGCCAGAACACGCGCGTGGGCGAGGCCCCCAGGGAGGAGGCCATCTCGTCGAGCCCCTGCTCGCGGGCGCGCAGCGCGGATTCGAGGGTGACGATGAGGAAGGGCAGGGAGACGAAGACCTGCGCGATGACGACGGCAGTTGTCGTGAAGGCGATGTCGAGGCCGGCGCCGCCGAGGAGGGCCCCGAGGATCGAGCGCCTGCCGAAGGCAGCGAGCAGCGCGATGCCCGCGACGACGGGCGGCAGCGAGAGCGGCAGGGCGACGAGAATGCGGGCGGCGCGCACGCCCCGCCACGAGCGGGACAGCAGGAGGGCAGCGGGGACGCCGAGGAGGAGATCCACGCCGAGCGCGACGGCGCACGTGCGCAGCGACAGGCCGAGGGCGTCGCGAGCCTCCGGGGTCGCGAGCGTCGCGCCGAGGGTGGCCCAGTTGACGCGTCCCAGCATGAAGGCCAGGGGCAGGAGCAGGAAGCACAGGGCGAGCGCGCCGAGGCCCCCCGCCCAGACGGGCAGGGGGCTGACGGCGGGCGTCCTGCGTGACTTCACGCGTCGATGTTACTTCGCGGCAGGCGTGAAGCCCGCGTCTTCGAGGATTTTCTGGCCCTCAGCGGACAGAACCAGGTCGATCCACTTCTGGCCGAGATCCTTCTTGGTCGAGGCGCTCACGAGGGCGATCGGGTACTTGTTGACGGCCTCGTCGGCGCCCTGGATGGCGACGGTCTCGACGGCGTCGCCCTCGGCGAGGGCGTCGGTCTTGTAGACGATGCCGGCGTCAGCCTGGCCGGAGGAGACCTTGCCGCGCACGTCGGTGACGGCCTGCTCCTCGGAGACGGGGTTCAGGGTCACACCCAGCTTTTCGGTGAGGGTCTTGGTGAGCTTTCCGCAGGGGACCTCGGGTGCGCAGATCACCAGCTTGACTCCGTCGAGCGAGGAGTCGAGGCCGGTCACGCCCGCCGGGTTGCCGGGCGTCGTGATGAGGGTGAGGGTGTTGGTGACGAAGATGGTCTGCGCGTCGACCTGCGAGGCATCGGCGGCCTTCTTCATGGTGGACTCGTTGGCGGTGGCCAGGACGTCGACGTCCGCGCCTTCGCCGAGCTGGGTCACGAGATCCTGGGAGCCCGCGAAGTTGAAGCGCACGTCCACGCCGGGGTTGGCTTCCTCGAAGGTCTTCTCGAGTTCACCAAAGGTCTCGGTGAGGGAGGCGGCGGCGTAGACGTTGAGGACGGTGGTCTCTGCGGCGGGCTGGGTCGCCTCGGCCGAGGCCGTGGAGTCGGCGGGGGCGGAGCCGCCCGCGCAGGCGGCAAGTGCCAGGGCGGCGGCGCCGATGGCGGGGAGGATGCGAAGGAAACGCACTCGTATCTCCTTTTGAGAGGGAATCGAACGCGTTAAATCTAACAAGGGGCACGATCACCTCGCAACGGTTCGCAAAAGCGCACCCAAATTGTTACTTTTGCGCTTAATCTCAGGGAAACCGAGATACTCATTTAACTTGTTTTCACCCATCATAAAACGGGGCAAACCGCCGCGCGCAAGTCCCGGCAACCGTACATCAGCGCGCACGGATACCCAGACGCCACTTTTCCCTCGGGCCACGCACGCACAAAATCACCTGGCGACCACGCTCAGCTCTAAGCCCCACCTCACCACGAGGAAGGGACTAGGATCACATTCGTACGCATCATTCTCGGAGGACACCATGCCCAAGCCCGTCGACTACGACCTCAGCCAGATCAGCGCCCACGTCATCACCTATTCCGACCGCATCCAGCGCGGCACGAAGGAGGACCGGGCGACCCCCGCCTGCACGGCGGCGCTGGCCGAGGCCGGCCTGGGTCCCGTGACGGTCGCGGCGATCCCCGAGAGCGCCGACATCCTCGAGACGGAAATTCGCGACGCGCTCGAGGCCGGTGCGCGCTTCATCCTGGTCCTGGGTGGCTCGGGTTTCGGCGTGGGCAACTACGCGCCCGAGGTCGTCCGCTCGATCATCGAGGTCGAGATTCCCGGCATCGCCGAGCAGATCCGCGCACACGGCCTCGCCAATACCCCCCTGTCGGGCCTGTCCCGCGAGGTCGTCGGCGTGACCGCGCGCGACTCCTCGGGCGCACTCATCATCTCTTCCCCCGGCTCGCGAGGCGGCGCACTCGACACCCTCGAGGTGGTCACGCCCCTGCTCACCGCGATCTTCCACCAGCTCGACGAGCAGCGCTGACCCTACAAGCATCAAGGAACGAGGCCTCGGCTCGTTAGTGTCCGGGGGCGGCGGCAAGGCCTGGCCGGGCTTCGAGATCGATCACTCCGAGCCGTAGGCTCGAGTGTGGCGATCTCGCGGGCGGGCCGCCGCCCCCGGACACCAGAAACGAACGAGGCCGCAGCAGCTGCGACCGTCATCGTCAGGGCCGCTGCGAGGCGGGCGCGAGGGAGCGTCATGGCGAGCCTTTCACGTGGGGACGCTGTCTTCACAGTACGGGCAGCAAGCGCCGCCCACCTGCGTCAATACGCGGCGGGCGGCGCTTCGTGAGGATAATCGCCGGTTCCTCGGTTAGGAGGCGTAGCCGACCCAGCGTCCCGACGCAGAGAAGGTCGAGGAACGCCCCTCAATCTCCCGGGTGCCGGTGACCATGGCTCCCGTATCGTCCATGTAGTACCAGGCGCCACTATCCAGGACCCAGCCGGTCGCCAGCGCTCCAGAGGAGCTCAGGTAGTACCAGGTGCCGCCGGAGTTCAGCCAGCCCGTCATCATCGAGCCGGAGGAACCCGCGTAGTACCAGGAGGTGGAGCCATCCTGGAACCAGCCGGTCATCATCGCACCAGTCGCGCTGAAGAAGTACCAGGAACCCGACACCCGACCCCAGCCGGTGACCATCGCACCGCTACCGCTCAGGTAGTACCAGGTGCCGCCGCTACTCATCCATCCGGTGGCCATGGCCCCGCTGCTGCCCATGTAGTACCACTGGCCATCCACCTGGGTCCACCCTGTGGCCATCTTTGCATTGATGCTATCGAGCCAGTACCACTGGCCACGGTCAAACATCCATCCGGTACGTGCCCGACCCGCGTCTAAGTAGTACCAGGCACCATCAATCCACTTCCAACCACTAGAGCTGGGATGCCCTGCAGAATCCAGGTAGTACCAGGACTTGCCATCATGGATCCACCCGGTTGCCATCGCACCCGTTGCATCCATCCAGTACCACTGGCCCCCGTCATACACCCACTGACTAACTACAGACGAAGCCCGCCCAGCGAAGTAGTACCAGTTGCCGCTAGCACCCTTCCACCAGCCGTTCGTGGCCGAGGGGTGCCCACCGGAGAACCACCAGGCACGCGGCGTTTCCTTATCGTATTCATGCCCCCAGGAGGCGGCCGAGAAGTCGGAGTAAGAAATTCCCGTGCTACCGAAGGTCGCGACGAGCGCAGGAATCCCCGCGCTGGACGCAAGGTCCATCATTGGCGCCCACGACACATTTCCGTGAATGACATTTTTCGTCAGCCTGTCGGGGGTAAACCACTCCACCCCGGTCTGCACGATCATCGACGGACTGAGCGCCTCCATGAAGGGCTCAAAATTTGAGCTACGCGTGCCGTGATGGCCAGCTTTAAGCATGTCGACGCGACCAACGGCCCGAGCGACTCGCTCTTCAAAACCGTTGTGCGTTGTCCAGTCAGCCTCGGTATCCATGAGATCCGCTGCAAGGAAGGAGCTGTGCCCAAAGGCGATCACCTTCGCGCCCCAGCCCATGAGGTTTGCGTCGGTCGTCCCCTTGACTTTGTAGGTTTCCTCGGGGTCGAAGGGGATCAGCTGGACGTCCATGTCACCGAGCTGGACGTGGGTGTTGTACCCGTCGACCTTCTGAATGAATTGGGCGCCGTAGGTCTTCTGCGCCCACTTGGCGGCGTCCACCATGTTGTCGTAGACCCACTGGTTGTCCCACAGGCCATCGGGGTTGGTGATCCACTTGTCCGAGTATTCGGGGCTGAAGATGACCTTCGGACGGAACTTCTTGATGATGTCGTCCGCGTTGTCGATGTGATCGGAGTGAGCATGCGTGCCGAGGTAGAACGCGAGGTTCGAGGAGGTGACTCCCTGCTTCGTCATGTAGCCCAGGACGCGATCAGTCTCGCCCGACCACGCCGGGACGACTCCGTTACGGATCGGATAACGCGGGTCACTGCCGTCCGGCGCACCGTAACCTTCACCGCCGTCGATCATGCCGAAGACGCCCTTCGACTCGAGCAGGATCGCGTCCGAGGCTTGGGTCGCTATCACGTGAATGCGCGTGGGGCCGTCCGTGCCGGGAAAGGTGTAGACCTGCGCGTCGACGCCGTCGGCGACCTCTTCCTCGGACGAGGCCGTGGCCTCATCGGCGCTTTCGGTTTCCTCCGTGGCCGCACGGTCCTGCGCGGTAGCGGGGGGAGGAAACGCCGGGGTCGGAGCTCGACGTATCGAGGTCGGCAGACTCCATGTCGCCATGCATGTCCTGGCCACCTGTCGGAGCGGCGGCAGTGGCGGGAGCGAGGGAGGCGACGAGGATTCCTGACAGTACGGCCAGTCCGAGTCGCTGCCACAGTTGTCCGTGACGAAGATTCATGAGCACACCTTGAGTGGGATAGGTCACTAGATGTTTACTAGCTAAACCTACACCCAAAGGTGCGTTACTAACAAATCAGTTGCCCAGGAAGCTCTCCCACCAGGCCACATCCGCGGGGGTATCAATGTCCCGGCAGGCGTCGGCGCTCACGCTCACCCGCTCGACCTCGAGGGCGCGTAGCACCCGGCGCACCCCCACTCCGCGGACCGACCCGAGGGAGGCCTCGGCCTCGTCGAGGACGCGGCGAAGCGCACCCGCACGATAGACACCCATCAGGTACTGATCGAAAGGCTCTGGATCGCCGCCGCGCACGATGCGCCCCTCGACCCCCTCACCCAACGCGGGTTCGAGGAGGGCGGGCAGGAAAGCACCCACACCGGGAGCGTCGACGGAGACAACCACGACGAGGACATCGTCGCCGACGCTCAGTGCACGCAAGCCCGCGTCGATACCGGCCAGCGGGCCGCCGCTCGGCGGATCCTCGAGGGTACGCAGGACACCGTCGGGGACGCGCACACTGGGCGGCACAACAGCCACGCACCCTGCGCCGCACGCCTCCATCAAAACCCCGCACGCGCGGTCGATCAAGCGCACGCCACCCAGCGTCAAATCCGGCTTGGAGACGCCACCCAGGCGCTCTCCCCCACCGCCGCCGACGACGATCGCGGCAACGTCAGCGCGCGGGGCGGCCACGGGACTCAGTCCCACGGGGCGAAGGTCAGCACGTCGGCGCGCTGCGTCGCCGAATCCGTCATGAGGACGCGCCCGATCAGCGGCTCACCGAAGCCCACAAGCAGCTTGATAGCCTCCGTCGCCATCGCAGTGCCCGCCTGACCGACCACGGGACCGAGCACGCCAACCTTCGGCGAGGCCGGGGTCGTCCCGGGGGCAGGCTTGACCGGGTGCAGGCTCCGCAGCGTCAACGACGGCACGGGGGCCGGCGCCGCAGACCAGAATACGCTCACCTGGAAGGCCATCGACACGACCGTGCCCCACACCAGCGGGACGCCAGAATCCGCGCAGTAATCCGCCACCAGGTACTTTGAGTCGAAGCTATCCGTGCACTCGACGATCAGGTCCCACTCGCGGCCATGCTCGTCCAGCCACTCGCGGGTCACGTGCCCGTAGCGCTCAAAATGCACCGAGGAGTTCAGTCCGCTCAGGTGACGCACCGCAGAATCCGGCTTCGGATCCCCCACGTCACCCTCGCCGTGCAGGAGCTGACGCTGAAGGTTCGACACCTCGACCACGTCGGAGTCGCAGATGCCGATCGTGCCGATGCCCGCCGCCGTCAGGTACAGGAGGACGGGGGAGCCGAGGCCGCCCGCGCCCACCACGAGCACGCGCGCGGCCGCCAGGCGCGCCTGACCGGCCTCGCCAATACCAGACACTAGCCAATTGCGACGGAAACGCTCCAGCGCGGGGTCCCCGGCCTCGTACGGGACGGGCTGATTGATCAGCGGAAGCGCGACGGCGCGCCCCGAAACGGCTGCATCACGGGAAAAAGGATCGCCGATCGTCATCTCACAGACCCGACCAGTTGTGCGAGCCGTCAGTCAATTCCTGCTTCTTCCAAATCGGGAGCTTCGCCTTCACGTCCTCGACGATGGCCTCGACCGCGCGGAACGCCTGAGCGCGATGCTCCGCAGCGACGGCGACGACCATCGCATCCTCACCGATCTCCAGATGCCCCACGCGGTGCCACGCGACGATGCAATGCACGCCCGGACGATCCTTGAATTCCATGACGATGTCCCGCAGAATCTGCTGCGACGAGGGGTGCGAGGAATACTCGATCGCGTCCACGCTCTCTCCGCCGTCGTGGTTACGCACCACCCCAATAAAGGACGCCACAGCACCACACGTATCCCGACGTGCGCTATCAATCAGCGCGCCAGTATCCAGCGGCTCATCGGTGATGCCGGTTGCAATCTCAGCTGACATGGGACCCTCCAGGGACGGGAATGCCTTCCCCCTCATCTTACGAGGGAGCGGCCAGGATTATTTTACAACCCTGACCGCCCCACACAAATGACTAAAAAATCTCACCCGCCGGCGAACGGAGGCAGCACGTCGACGCGCGCGCCGGGCGCGAGCTCAGCGTCCAGACGAGCAGAGCGCTCGTTGACCAGGTAGCTCGACACACCGAGGATTCGCGCCAGCTCAGGGCTCTCTGAGCTGAGCTGATCGATGAGTTCACGCAGGGTCGCGGGGGTCTCATCGGAGGGCAGTTCTCGCACGTACCCACCGGCCGCCTCAGCCGCTCCACCGAAGAAGTGAAGGGTCGTCGACAGCGGCTTCGGGTTTGCCTCGTCAAGCCGTCGAATATAGACGGTCAGGCGCAGAGGATCCTCGGGATCACTCTCCAGTGACCAGGTGGCAAAACCGGTCGCCGTCCGCTCGAACACACGCTCGACGATGCCGCGGCGCAGCTCGAGGGCCAGGTCGTCGGGGGTGCCCGGCTCGGTGAACGGGCAGGCCGTCAGGACGACCGCCATCGGATCAGTGTCGTGCGGGATGGACGCAAAACCCATGGCGTTCATGAACAGGCGCACCTTGCCCAGGTGCGACGCGATGTTGAAGGTGTCGCGCACGGGACGACGGTTCGCATTGTGGCTGTGATCAGGCACCGCCATCGTCTCGAGGGCGGCGTCCGCCCAGCGCGAGCCGATCTCACGCACGGAAGCCGCCGGGTCGACCGCGTCAACGCGCAGCCAGGCCAGCAGCGACGACGTGAGCTGGTGCAGCATCTGCGCCGCAAACGAGGGGTCCGCCGGGGTCATCGTCGAATAGCCCAGCGCGGGGCGGCCACGGCCGGACGAGGGGAGCTGCTGCTTTTCCACGAGGCCAAGGGCGAACAGGCCCTCAAGGGTCTCGCGCACGCTCGAGACGTGCAAGCCAGCTTCCTGAGCCAACTCCGCCACGGTCACGGGCGTCGCATGGTGCGAGATGCGTTCCAAGAGCGTGTGCTGTGCAGGGGTCAACGCTGCCATTGCGGCGAGCGTTTCAGCCAGAGGCCGAGCACGGGAGGTATCACTCATGACGTATCCTCTCTCCCTCATAATCAGCGGAAATGCCCTTCATAGGCATCTCCATACGGCATTAAAGCTGTTACGTTACTAACAAAGCGCGCTTTATTCTACCCATCACAGACAGCCACCCGCACGGCCAATACCAACAGTCGGTCGTATTACGCGGGGTCTATCGCTCTATTCATACAGGTGAGTACGCGGGAACCCCCGATAAAGACGCGGAGGCGAGCCTGCGCTCGCCCCCGCGTCTGCCGATCACCACGCCACAGCCTCACCAAAGAGCGAGGGGCCGCGGCGGGCACGGCCATCGATCAGTCCGACATACCGCCGCGCGTCATCTCGTGCGTGCGGCGCTCGTCGCGCGACCGGTAGATCACCGGGGGACGCGCCACGTAGCCGACCGGCGCGCTCACCGCGTGCACGAGGCGGGTGAACGGCCAGATGCAGAAGAGCAGCAGGCCAGCGACGATGTGCAGCTTGAAGCTGAGGGGCACGTCGACCATCAGGTGCGCCTGCGGGTGCAGGTAGAAGATCGACCGGAACCAGACGGAGATCGTCTCGCGGTAGTCGTAGCCCTCGTGCCCGCCGAGCACCTGGTTCAGCAGCGTCGCCGCGCCGCCCAGGAGCACCGGGATCGCCAGCATCACGTAGGTGACGATGTCCATGCGGGTCGTCGCCACGCGAACCGACTTGACCACCGCTCGACGGTAGATCAGCAGCGCGAGGCCAACGATCGTCATGATTCCAGCGATCGTACCGGGGATCGTCGCCATCAGGTGGTAGACGTGCTGGGGCACGCCAGCCGCCTCGGTCCAGGTCTTCGGGATCACGAGGCCGAGGATATGGCCCAAGAACACGAAGAGGACGCCGAAGTGGAACAGCGGCGAGGCCCAGCGCAGGATGGTCGGCTCATTCCACTGCGAGGAACGAGACGTCCACCCGTACTGGTCGGTCTTGTAGCGCCACGCGAGGCCCACGATGAGGATCGCGAAGGACACGTACGGCAGGACCACCCACAGGGCAATGTCCAGGAAGGACAGCGACTGCGTCGCAGATGCTGACGCGGCATGCAAAAGTGCGGATTCCATGAACGTTACCGTCCCATCGTTGAATCGGAAGTCGGGAAGGGCGTCGCAGACAGATCGCCCACGCCCACCAGCTCGGTGGGCGGCCCCTGGCTAATGAGCTTACGGAAGCCCTCAATGGTCTTTTCGTCCGGCTCGGGCAGCGTCGCGACCAGCGCGTCCAGCAGCGGCGCGT